>JACCDO011048447.1_pt1 | contig 19355 bp, 14 predicted proteins | sample 7446101 | NCBI WGS metagenome assembly JACCDO01 (sample SAMN15323440, study PRJNA562643) | freshwater metagenome | isolation source: river surface water | place: USA:Blue River Watershed | collected 2017-08-16 | reverse complement strand
CACCACCACCGCCACCACCACCACCACCACCACCACCACCACCACCATCACCGCCACCACCACCACAACTACCGCCACCACCACCACAATTACCGCCACCACCACCACAATTACCGCCTCCACCGCCACCATTACCACCACCACCACCGTCACAATCATCGCCACCGTTACCGCCACCACCACCGCCACAATCATCGCCACCATTACCACCACCACCTCCGCCACAATCATCGCCACCATTACCACCACCACCACAATCATCGCCACCATTACCACCACCACCTCCATCTTCACCATCATCATCAACTAATATATATGATTATTATGCTGCACTTGCTGCAAAGGCAGCTAAAGATTCAAAAGATGCTCATGATGCATATATGGCATCACAACAAAAAAAATTATCTGGAGGTGCCAAAGATTATTATAAAAAATATTTAAAATATAAACAAAAATATATTGAATTAAAAAATTTAAAAAATTTAAAAAAATTAATGAATTAAATAAAGAATAACAAAAATATATTTTTCTGAATTGGAATTAAAAATTTCAATCATATCAGATTCAATTTGATCAACATCTGTTATATCAAAATCTGATGAATCAATACTCATTGAATATACAACTTTATTATTTACCAAGATATCCATATTATATTCAAATGTAAAATTATTATCAATAATTACATCAATGGGCGAAACATACGATGCATTATCTGTTTTATAAATATTAATTTGAATATTCTTTTGTTTTTGAAGTATATCCAAGTTTTTCTTATTTAAAATGATTGCTCCATTTTTATCATGAAACAAATTATTATCAATACCCCAGCTTTTAATTTGGGGATTATTAGTAATAGGCTTTAATTTATAATTATCAGTATAATAAATGTTATACTGATTAACAGTTAGAGTAGCCAGATAAGCCTTAATCTGTTCGGGAGATGATGACATTGTTATTTTTAACAAGAAATCAATGAGCTATATGAGATATATGTAGTTATGATATAGTTTAATATTATAAAGTATATATACATTATAATATTTCAATTTTTTATATATTTTATAATTTTGCTTTATCTATAAATAAAACATTTAATTCTTTTATTTCGAAACTAAAATTGTCTCTTTTTTGATTAAAAAATTTATTAAATACTTCCATAAGATCAATATAACCAATATTATCATAATCATTATAGTTAACTTTTTCATCAGCAATATTATTTATATTATAGTCAAAATAATCAAATATTCTATTTTCATCATTATTTGTATAATAATCCATACATGAATAAATAGGATGATAATTATATTTGAATAATAGATAATAATATAATCTTATTTTTGAACTACAACAAATAATATTACTTTGTTTGTTAATTTGTTTATTGCTTTGTATAGTATTATAATTTAATTGATAATATTTATTATCACTATTATCTTCTATTTTTTCTAAACAATTAATAAATGCGAATTTTATTAGCTCAATTAAATCTCTTAATTTGATTCTTTTATTATAATAATTATTAACATGTTCATAAGCAAAGGGTACAATCATGATATTATAAATAGCTACTATCTTAAATAAATATTAATTTTTCTTATTTTTACTACTCTTCTTGCTACTCTTCTTGCTACTTCTTTTAATAGTTTTTTTGCTAGCTTTTTTGCTAGCTTTTTTGCTACTTCTTTTAATAGTTTTTTTGTTAGTCTTCTTGCTATTTTTTCTAACTTTTCTTCCACCGATTAATTCTTCAAAACCAAAAAGTTTTAAATACATTTTTTGTTGTTCTAATATCTTATCAAATTTTTGATCTGTTAAATTAAGTTCAGATTTAACGGATGAAAATTTTAATTCTGGTGTATTATTATTTATTTTATCTTTTGTGATACCTAATATTTCTACATAAATATCTCCAGCATTTGTATATCTAATATTTTTTTTATCAATATCTAAATCATTTAAAAATTGTCCAAGTTCTTCTTCTGTATTTGCTTCTACTTCCATATACATAGGTAACCCAGGCCAAATATCAAAAACTATTTCTTTAATTTCTGGTCTCGAAGGTATAATAAATTTTTGTCTTAATTTTTCTTGATATGCTTTCATAGTTAAATGATTTGCTAATAACATATCTTTACATTCTTCAAAAGTATTTGGAGTAGATATTTCATATTCATTAACAAATTTACCTTCTGATTTAGTTTTTTTATTAGTTTTTGTAGTAATAGTTACATTTCCTTTTCCTTCATCTCTAACTCTAGTGTAAATAACATTATATAATTCATTTTGTTTTTCAAGACTAAGACATGGAAAAAATGTAGCAATTCTAAATTTAGTCCAATCAAATTTCATCTCACATTTCATACTTTTAAGTTTTCTCATAATATTATCATAATCAATAAATAAAACTTGAGCCTCTATTTCTTTAGACATTATATATAAAATAGTGTACTAAATAAAAATAAAAAAAATTAATTAAATAAAGATAAAGTTAAATTAGTTAAATCTAATGTTAAACTAAATCTATGCATCATTTTTATTATATTTTAATTTTAACACTTTATGCAGTAAGTATTAAAACTTTATTATTTGATAATGTTAATAAATAATATGATGTATTATTATTTTCATATATTTTTTTAATTTTATAATTAGAGATATTTGGTAAATAATCAAAATGTGAAGTATTATTATTTAATCTTGCTAATAAATAATATTCATATTCTTCTGAGTTAGTTAATATACTACCTCCTGTTAATATTTTATTATCTGATTGAAAAACAATGTCAGCTATATATACATCTTCTGTAGTATTTGAAAATATAGATGTACCATTTCCATTAAAAGATGTATCAAGTGTTAAATCAGCATTTAATTTATAAAGAATTAATAACCTATAATCTCCACTATAATCCATTATTCCTATAATAATTTTTCCATTATTATCAAATTTAATAATACTATCACTAAAATCACTTTCTAAATTTAAATTTTGTTCAATTAATACTCCATTTGTATTATATTTATTTATCATTATTTTATGATTATAATCACCAACTATTATTATATTATTATCACTATCAGTATTTACAGAACTATAACCATTCATATTAGCAATTAAATTATTAATTACTAATCCATTATCACCAATAGATGTAATTAAATTATTACTAGAATCATATACACAATAAATATATTTATTATCATTATAATTATTAACAAGTGTACCATTTTCTCTTCCAGCAAAAATTATATTATCACTATTATCTATCGTATTACAAAAACAATATCTTTGATTTGTGTTATCAAAAAGGGTATCAGTTAAACTATTAACTGATATACCATATTGATCATATCTTTGAAATTTTACTATACCTTCATTTAAAAATGTAATAACAAAATTATTATTATTTTTGTATTTAAGTATTGAAGAAAAACTATTTGTATTAAAATCATAAGTTGTATCAACTATACCATTTACACCGAATGTATTATCTAATTCTCCATTTTCTGTATATCTTAATAAAATAAATTTAGAATTATCAGAACATAATATTATAAATTTATTTATAGATTGAACAATCATTATGTCTGATTTGTAATTTGAATTTACTATATAATTTGTTATAATAAATCCATTAACTCCAAAAGAGGAATCAATAGTACCATTAGTATTATATCTAGCTATAAATAATTTATTATCGTTGTAGTAACCAGCAACTAATATTTTATCATTTTGCATATTAATTGATAATATAATACTATATCCCCATTCAGAATTGATAACTTTACCAGTTGTATTAAAGGTTGTGTCTAATATTGAACTCATATTATATTAATAATCAATATATTAATATAATTAGTGAATAATAAGAAACTAATAAATATTATATTTTAACTTTGTAATTTGTTAAAGCTTTTTTGTAATTAAATCTGTCATATAATTTGTCTTCAGTTTGTTTTGTATTATTTTTAATAGAAGTTAAATATAAATTATATATGTAAGTATTGCTTGCTAATCCAGATAATGCTCCAATATCATATAGAACCCAATTTTTAACATCATTTGTTTTTGAAAGATAAACAATTAAACCTTGTGTTACTGGTTTTGAAAACATACTCATATAATCATCATTAGTATAATTTGTAGTTGTTGGTATTCCAGTATTTTCACTTATAACTTTAGGTATAAAATATGAATACATTATTTCTCTATTATCATTATTTTCAGCATCTTTACGATAATATAATGTTAATTCATTATTATTTAATGTATAATTTTCTTGTAATGCACTTTCTACTTGATCTCCATCAGAACCCATATCACCATAAGCTCCAAATCTAAAAGAATCATTATCATTTACAGAAATATCAAATTTAAAAATACCTTGAACTGGATATCCGTGTGTAATAGTAAATGTACGACCGAATACTACGAATGTTTGCGTTGTTAATACACCATCGTCACTATTAATTGGATTAAGTATAGGGAAATAGTATTTTTGTGATGCAACGTCATATAAATAAAAAAATCCCCAACCATCAAAAACATCATTATCCCAATCATCAATAGATGTTGTTAAATATTTATCTTCAGATGATTTATCACCAAGTTCAATATTATTTTCTATTAAATCACTTAATCCTGGAAATAAATCTACTTGATAACTATTTGGATTAAATTCATCATCAAATCTGAGTCCGTTTATAAAACCATCAGATGTATCTTTTGGTACTGTTCCTCCTACAGTGTAACCGCCAGTGCTTATTCTATTTAAAGAAGTAATTAAACTCATCTTATATAATGTGTTTATATATGTGTAAAAAAAATGGATAAAAAATAATAGAAACTAATGAACTAAACCATATTATATTTTAACTTTGTAATTTGTTAAAGCCTTTTTGTAATTAAATCTATCATATAATTTGTCTTCAGTTTGTTTTGTATTATTTTTAATAAGATTTAAAAATAAATCATATTTAAAAGTAATATTTACTGGTATTTCTGAAAGTTGTAGATCATATACAACCCATTGTTTAACATCATTTCTTTTTGAAAAATAAACAGTTAAACCATATGTTACTTCTTTTGATATTATACTCATATCATCTTCATTATAATATGAATTATATGATTGTGAATTGTTTTCCGTTATTTTTTTTGGTATAAAATAAGAGTATAATTGTTCATTTACATCTCCAATTTCTTGATGACGATGATAATATAATGTTAAATTATTATCACCTAAAGTATAATTATATGTTAAATTTTGTGTAAATTCATCTCCATCAGAACCCATGTTACCATATGCACCAAAACGAAATGGAGCATTATCTGATGAAGTGATATCAAATTTAAATATACCTTGAACAGTCCATCCATGTACAATAGTGTAGAAACGATTAAATACATTAAATATTTGTGTTGTAAATACACCGTCACCTTGATTTTGTGGAGAAATTAATGGAAAATAATATTTACCTGTTTCTATATCATAGATATAAAAATAACCCCAATCATCAAAAACATCATTACCTAAATCATCCCAATATGATGCAATTAATCTATTATTACTATCTTTATCACCTTGAACTATATTTTCATTAATAAAATCTGCCATTCCTGGAAAAAAATCTTGTTGAAAAGTATATGGATTAAATTCATAAGTATAAGTATCGTTACTCATATCTTTTGTAACAGTTCCACCTATAGTATAATCACCTGAATCTGTTTTATTTTGAGAAATAATTATGCTCATCTTATATAATATAATGTATATGTATATTTATAATAAGTGGATAAATGGTTTATTTAGTTTTAACTTTATCTTTATTATTATAGATCATCATAATAACATCATCTTTAGTATTTTTCTTTGCTTTATCATTTCTATAATTTTCTTGAAATTCGCAAAATTTATCAACAACTTTTTTAGATATATTTTATATTTAAATATATTTTGGCAAGGAATTATAATATTATAAAAAGTATATATGTATATTATTTAATATATAATTATATAATATATTATTTATATAAATGTATATATGCAATGATAATTATTTAAATATATATTGAGCATTTTTGTTGATTTTTTCATATATTTTATAATAAATTAATGATAAAAAAAAGTATATATAATTATTTTTTAATATAAAATTATGTAAAATATTATTATATATGTATACTTTCTCTATTTATTAATATTTATATAACATTATTTACAATCTTGTTCTATCATTTCATTTATTAGTTCATCAAAACTAGTATTTAATTTAAAACCTAAATTATTAATAGCTTTAGTTGGATCACCTAATAATTCATCTACTTCACTAGGTCTAAAATATTTAGAATTAATTTTAATTAATACTTTTTGAGTATTTTTATCAATTCCTACTTCATCTAATCCGTTTCCTTTCCATTCAATATTAAATCCTTTTTTAGCGAAACATTTTTCAATAAATTCTCTAACTGAATGTTCTTCACCAGTAGCTATAACGTAATCATCAGGTTTATCTTGTTGTAACATTAACCACATACCATTAACATAGTCACGTGCATGTCCCCAATCTCTTAATGAATTTATATTACCAAGAGTTAAATGTTCTAATTCACCTCTTAATATTTTACCTAAACCAATAGTTATCTTTCTTGTTACAAAGTTTTCACCTCTTCTTGGACTTTCATGATTAAATAAAATACCAGTACATGCATACATATTATATGCTTCTCTATAATTTTTTGTGATCCAATAACCAAACAATTTAGCTACACCATAAGGACTACGAGGATAAAATGGTGTTAATTCATTTTGTGGTTTTGTTTGAATTAATCCATACATTTCACTTGTTCCTGCTTGATAGAATCTAGTAATATTAGTTAATTCACATATTTTAATAGCTTCTAATATTCTTAATACACCTATAGCATCAGTATTAGCAGTAAATTCAGGCATTTCAAAACTAATTTTAACATGACTTTGAGCAGCTAAATTATATATTTCTAATCTTTGCATATCAGGATGTTTTGTTTTTATTTCTGCTAAAATACCAACGATGTTACTTGTATCAGTAACATCACCATATCTTAAATTAATTTTATCTAATATATGATCAATACGTGTAGTATTTATACTACTCATACGACGAATCATTCCATAGACAATATATTTTTTTTCTAATAACAATTCTGCTAAGTAACTTCCATCTTGACCAGTAATACCTGTAATAAATGCAATTTTCATATATTTAAATATATATATTTATGTATTTAAACCATTAAAAATTATAATGTTAAATATAATAAAAAATAAAAAATTGAATAAAATAATATATGATAAAAACTAGTATTATAAAACTACTATTATAAACACTATATAGTATATATCAATATGTCTCGTTACATTTCTATTTTTCGTAATTTTTCTTCTACTTCTATCTCTACATTTTTTCCAAATGTAAAGCCTGCATCTTTTGTAGGACGATGGTCGATTCCAAACAAAAATACAGATATAGTTACTAATCAAATTTGTGATAGAAATAATGAAGATCATTGTGGTACATGTATAATTAATGATAATAATCCAACGAAAAAAAATATTATCGAAGATGATCACGATGATGATTATTATCGACCTTTTTTTATGTAGTACCACTTTTTGCTAGCGGAGTATCAATAACTTAAGACATCTAGGTATCAATTACTTACTATTTTTAATACTATCGTATATTTTTTTTCCATTAATATCATATAAAAATTTTAGTTTATATAAAGAATCTGAATCTTTATCTTTTTGAGATACTCTTAGTTGATCAATCATAGTTTCAATTTGATCGTATGTTAAATTTTTTGCAGCTTTAAATGCATATTTATTACCAGCACCCCATTCTCTCAATTTATAAAATAAATGAATGGGGGTTTTACTTTCAGTTGCTTCATAACCAATTTCAAGCCTTTCTAATTTTAATAAACCTACATAATATGCGGTAAATGGCTCATGAGTAGACCCCTCTTTTCGTTCTTTTATAATGAATTTACCATCTAAATGTTTTGCAGCTAAATATGTATATTTTGAAAAATTATTAAATTTAGCTGAAGTTATAGTTTCATAATTAAGTTTATGCATTTTTGTCTGTTGTGTATATAAGCTTGATCCTAGCCATAATTTTGGGAAAGAATATCTGTTCATGTTATCTATTGTACATAATTTATAAAAATTAAAAATTTGTCCTGTATAATTAACATTACCCGGGTTGCTTTCATCACTACCACCCGCTTCGCTTTCATATTCATCAATATATAAAACTCTTTTTTTAAAATATTTTTCACCGTACCATTTCTCATCAGTTCTTTCATAAATTTTTATTCTTCCTGTTAAATTTTTAACAGCTAGATATATATAATAACTAGAAAAGGGTTTCATAGTTTCAACAATAGAAATAGCAATAAATGCGTCAACTTTATCTTCGTCATTAAAATCCTTAAAAGCTAATAATATAAATTCAATACCCATTTTTATGATCATATTTTTTAAATAAGGTTTTGATAGAGGAATCATGTGTTCTGGTATATCTTTTAAATAAGGTTCTGATGAACGAATCATTTTTTCTGGTATATTTAATATAGACCATCTTGATTTTTTATTGAAATATTTTTCAGCTAAAATAATACCAGCATCAAATATAATATTCTCTTTATCTCGTTCTATATTTGGATTGACTATATTTGATTTAATATTATAATATTCATAAGTAATATCTTCAACAATATTATAATTTTTTTGTATAAATGCAGATTTATCTCTTGAATCTTTTTCAATAAATTTATCTCGATTTGTATCTATTTCCTTAAAACGTTCTAAATTATATGGTGTAGTATCGAGATCATCATCATTATCAAGATCATCATTATATTCGCTGATAGGTTTTTTTATTTTTCTAGAATAAATATTTTCAAATGTATATTCTGTATTATAATTATTTACATATTTAATTTTATCACCTGGATTTTGATAACATTTAAAAGTAAAATATCCATCAAAATCAGAAATTGCATCTTTTACAATTTTCATCATTTTAAATTGTTTTTCATTAACTTTTATTTTTTGTATTTTTATTGCAGCTATAAATTCTTTAGAGAATATCTCTTCTAACTTAACACCCCCTCCAATATTTTTAAGATATAAATATTTACTTTTATATTTTAAATATTTTTGTCTATAGTCCATATATATTTAATATAATATAATATAAAATAATAGACAAATATAATAAAGAATTATTACTAACGGATCCCATGGGTCATAAATATGACCCATTGCCTGTAATATTCCCTTCTTGCGAGCTCGCGGGAGCCTTTTTCATTATTATATGATATGATATAACTATTATTTATATAAACATTATTTAATTTTTACTTTATCTTTACTTTATCTTTGTTATTATATATCATTAAAATTACATCATCTTTAGTATTTTTCTTTGCTATATCATTTCTATAATACTAGAAAAAAGTATTTAATTTAAGGATTGCTTAAATTAAGCACTCTACAATACTTCTATTGTTTTTCAACTTTGGAATATAAATTATATTATTTATTTTTAATATGTATTTATTATAATATATATAAATGAGCCGAAATGAATTATATGATGTATTAAATACTATACGAAATATTAAAGAAGATACATATATTTGCAGTGATAATCCAGAAGATTTAAATTATTTAAATTTATCATATGTAGAAGCCCAATTATTAAAATATTTATTAGAATCACAACTTAAAAAATTATCAACACAAAATGAAGATGATAAATTAATTGTTGATAATAAATTTAAATTAGATAGATTAGTAAAATTATTTGAAAAGATTAAAACTTTAGTTGTCACATTAATAAAAGAAATTAATACATATATTTATAATACAATTATTAAATATATTACAGAAAGAAAAAGCATAATACTACCAAATGATTCAACAGAAAAAGAACTAATAGAATATTATAAAAATAATATTGAAAGATTACATAGAGAAAATCAATTAAATGATGGTCAATTTCAAAATATAAAATATTTTTTAGAATTATATAATAATAATTATCATATTACTAAAATATCTTATTATGATATACGAAATTTTTTTAAGAAAAAAACTCTTACAGAAATAATAAAATATTTTAATAATCGCAATATTTATGAAATACGGCCTATATACAATATAAAAGTAACATTAATATATGTATACTATATATTTAATGAAATTATAAATAAAATAAATAATAGAATTGAAATAGATGTAAAAAATATTTGTGTTAATGGTATAACAGTACCAGATAAACAAAATATTATACAACATAGAAAATGTATTATGAATGATTATCAAATAAACGATAAATTAGATGAAAATATAAAACTAATGTTATCAAATTTAAATTTAGATATAAATCTAAATGCTTAATTAAAGTACTGCGTAGTATCAAACTTTAAATGTGTCTTAATTTTACCACTTTACTGTAACTCTATTAGTTTATAATAATAAAGAAAAAGTTAAAAGTAAAAATAAATTAAAATAAATTAAAATAAACTAAATAATAGACCAATCATATAGAGAAATATAATAAAGATTATTACTAACGGATCCCATGAAACACAAAATGTGTTTCATTGCCCGTCATATTCCCGTCTCACGAGCTCGCGGGAGCCTTTTTCATAATTATATTAAATGATATGATATAGCTATTATTTAATAAAAAAGTTGATTATTATAATACTAAATTAATTTATTACTAAGTTACCTAATTATTATTTAACTATTATAAAGTTATTAAATATGTCAACAAACATATATATTTTAAAATTACAAGATAATAATTATTATGTTGGTAAAACAAAAGATGTACATAAAAGATTTCAAGAACATATATCAGGTAATGGATCGAGTTGGACAAAAAAATATAAACCTATTAAAATAGTTAAAGTTATAAAAAATTGTAGTCCATTTGAAGAAGATAAACAAGTAAAAGAATTAATGAGTATACATGGAATAGATAAAGTAAGAGGTGGTAGTTATACTAAAATAGATTTATTACAAGAAGAAAAAGATACATTACAAAAAGAAATTTGGGCAGCAAAAGATTTATGTACTAGATGTGGTAATTCAAATCATTTTATAAAAGATTGTTATGCTATAAATGATATTAATAATAATAAAATAGAAGATAAAGAAATAGTTGTATGGATTTGTGAACATTGTAATAAAGAATTTGAAGATATGACAAAATGTGAAAAGCATGAAACTATATGTAAACAAAAATCAAATAAAAAATGTTGTAAACGATGTGGAAGACAAAATCATAATGATAATAATTGTTATGCAACAACACATATAGATGGATATGAATTAGATGAAATAACTGATTCAGATGACGAATGTTCATTAGTTTTAGATATAGTTGAAAATACTATTAAACAAATAAATACATGTTTTAGATGTGGACGAGAAGGACATTATGCAAATAATTGTTATGCATCAAAACATATTAAAGGGTATTATATAAATTAATTTTATTTATAATAACTCATGTTGATTATATAAATCTAATATACATTTAATTATTTTATTTATATCACCACTAAACCACTCTTTACCAAATTCAGTTTCTTGAGTAAAAGATTTTTTTAAATTTTCAATAACAATATCTTCAAAATTATTATTATTTGTTTTTAAAACTAAATATATTTTATAACCTCGTTCATATTCTCGTATTCTTTTAAATGGTTCACGTGACGTTTTTCCAATTTTGTATATATCTTTATGTTGTTTACCTGCAGTATGAATAAGATAAAAATAATTTAAATTATTATTTTCTTCAGTTATATCATCTATATTAGTTTGTTCAATATTAGTTTGTTCAATTTTATCTTTTTCTGTATTAATTTTTTGTTGTTCTTTTACTACTTTTTCAGGTTTTATTATTTTCTGGGGTTTAGTTACCTTTTTTGATTTTACAGATTTTATTTTTATAGTATTAATTTTATTATCATGTTTTTCACTTGTTGTCTGAATATCATTAGTTATACTATTATCATTAGTTATATTATTATCATTATCTTTAATATTAGATACTGTGTCAGATTCTAAATCTGAATCTAAATCTAAATCTGAATCTGAATCAGAATCAGAATCAGAATCATTATCACTAATAATTTCAAAATTATCTAAATATTGTGTATTAAAATGTTTATTATATATGTCTATTAATTTTTTAAATTTTTGAGATTTTTTTTGTGTTGTAAATTCTGATCTATTTTTAGATATTATCGTATCGACACAATTTACTAAATCATTATTATTATTACTTAATAGTATTTCTTTATTATATGTCATTCCTAATTGTTTTCCTATTTTTTTTGATATAAAACTAATTTTATGTATAGTATAATTATGATAACCATCGTTTCTTTTTTTTAATGGTAGATTACTATATTTTCTATCATCTTTATAAATACCAACAGCATCTGATGTCATTTTATCAATATCCTTATTATTAACAAAATATGTAAATGTAGAGTCAATTATTAAACATTCTTTATTATTATTATTCATTGAATATAATACGTCAAAACCATTACTTTCATAATATTTTAAATTATCTTTATTTTGAATAATTTTTTTATCTTTATATACAAAATATTTATTATTAGGATATTCAATTAAAAATAATTTAATTTTATTATGATTATTTTCTAAATAATATAACTTAGCAGATTTTGTAAATATTTTACATTTTTCATCTTCAAAAAAATCATATTCTGATTGAATAGATATATCATTTATTAAAAGATTAATATTATATTTATTTATTATTTTTCCATAAATTGATCCTAATTGTATTTTAATATCTTGTGTGATAGTTTCATCAGTTGTAGCAGAATATATTTCATCACGAATATCTTCTAAAATTAATGTTGAACCATTATCATATATATGATATTCTTTATATTCATCATGATCAATATTTTTAATGATAGGATTATATGATTTAATAATATCTATTTCTTGACTCATTTTTATAAAATCAAAATATATTTTATAATATTTATCATTAACTTTTGTATAAATAGTAAATTTATTAGAAGATGCAATAGCTGCAGCTTTCATTCCTATACCAAATTCAGATGTTTCATTATCGTCATCTTGACCATCGCGTATATGACCCATATTTAATGGATTTTTTGCTCCTTTTTCATTTATATTTTCAAAACCTTTTTCATAGTTATCAGAAATTTTTATTTCGTATAATTTTGTATCATTTAATGTTGTTGTAATATTAATATTGTCACATTTTTTAATAATATTATCAATAAATTCACATAATACTTTTGTTAGATTATAATTATTACTTCTTTGTTGTTTTATAATAGACTTAAAATGTGCAGGACCTATATCATTAACTTGTTGCTTTACCATTATTTTATTATAGTTAATATAGTTAATATAGTTAATATATATTTAAGTTCATTATTAATTTTTTTATTATTCAACTTTTATTATTTACAATTTTATAATTATAAATAATTTAAATACACTTAAATTATTAATCATATATACTTTATAATGACAAATTTAAAAACATTAAATAATACAAAAAAGAATATTCGATATTTAATACATCTAGCAGATATTCATATTCGCAGAACAAATGAAAAATTAGAAGAATATAAGCAAGTATTTGCTAATTTAGAAAAAGATCTATTAGATAGAGATTTTAATGAAGATAATAGTTTAATTATAATTTGTGGAGATATATTTCATGATAAAGAATTATTAAGTCCTATTTCGGTAGAACTATGTAAAGATTTTTTTAATATGTTATCAACTATAACAAATATATTATTATTACCCGGTAATCATGATATTGTAGAAAACAATCAAACTATAAATAGTTTAAAAGCAGTAATAAGTAAATACTTTCAATCAAAAAATAAAATATATTATATTGATGAAAATTGTAATTACATTTATAATAATTTGATTATATCAAATACAAATGTATTTACCAATAAAGTAACAGAATATATTCAAACAGATAAATATTCAGATAAAATATTAATACAAACATATCATGGAATTATATTAGGATGTCAAAATGAATCTAATTCATTTTTAGGAGATGATAAGAATTTTAGAGTTGGTGATTTTAGAAAATATAATAAAGATGGATATATATTATTAGGAGATATCCATAAACATCAATATCTAGATAAGAAATGTGCTTATTCAGGTTCATTAATTCAGCAAAATAAAGGAGAATCAACAGAAAAAGGTTATATATTATGGGATTTAGAAAAAGATAAATCAAAATTTATAAAGATACATAATGATTATGGATATATAAAAGTAACTATAGATAAAGATGGTAAAACAAATTTAAATGAGTTAGAAAATATACCAAAGTATACTAAATTAAATATTATATCTAAATCAACAAATTTAGAACATATTGATAATTTTTGTAAAATAATTAATAAAAAATCAAATATTATAGAAAAGAATCAATATTTTGACATGACAGAAAACAATTTAAATACAACAATAGAAGTAAATGGAAAACAAAATAATTTATCACTTACTAATAAAGATAGTTTATATAATTTACTTATTGATGGTATAAAAAAAATAGATAATAATATTACGAAATCAATAGAACAAAAAATTAAATGTTTAATAGATGATATTAAATTTGTCGATATATCTGTTAAAAATATAAAATTAAAAATATTAAAATTTAATAACTTTATGAAGTATGGTGAAAATAATATGATTGATTTTGAAAAATTTAATGATTTTTATGCAATATTTGCAAAAAACTCAACAGGTAAATCAACATTATATGATTGTATATTATATTCAGTATTTGGACAATCATCAAGAGGATCTGCATATGATCTAATTAATAAAGATTCTAAAACGATGGAAACAGAAATAACACTAACAGTAAATGATAAAGAATATAAAATAATAAGAAAGATATCAAAAAATAATGATAAGGCACAAACAATTAAAACAGAATTATTAAATATATTTGAAAATAATGTTAATATTGCATACGATGTTCGTAAATCATCAAAAATTATAGAAGAAAAGATATGTACATATGAAGAGTTTGTTAGAAATTCAATAGTAGCACAACATATTGATGTAAATTTTATGAATTTAAGTCCAAAAGATAAAATAATTTATTTATCAAAAATATCACGATTAGAAGTAATAAAACAAATAACACATAATTGTAATACTATTTTAAGAAGTTATAAGAGAGAATATACACAAAATCTAAATAAAGTATCAAAATATAAAGAATATGACTTAGTTGGAAAAAATAATCTCGCAGAAATAAAATATAATATTGATAATAAATTAAAAGCATATTGTGAAAAAAAACAAATATTAATACAAGATAATAAAAAAATAAATAATGATATAACAAATATAGATAAAAATATTAATATTAAAGAAAATGATATTAGTAATTTACAAATAAAGATAAAAGAAATTAAAACAGGTATTAATAATGATTATTTAATGTCTGATAGTACAGAATATGAACATAAAAGAGAAGAATTAATAAAAGAGAAAGAATATATTGAATTTACATTAGAAACATTGGAGTATAAGAAAATATTATTATATTGTGATATTCAAATAGGTGAATATGAACAAGTTAAAAAAATATTTGATAATAAACAATTAAAAAAAATAGAAGAAATTCATAAAAGAATAAAATCTAAACAAAAATTATTATGGAATGATACATCATTTATTTATAATAATTATAATAAAAAAAATATTAATGAAAATATAGATACAAGTAAAGAAATAATAAAAGAATATATTATTAAAAAGGAAAAGGCACAAGAACAACTAAACAAATTAAAGATTATTATTAATAAAAAAATTATTAAAATAAACTTTGACAATGAGAATTATACTAATAATTTATTAATAAAAGATAAAATAGAAAATAATATAGAGCAACTTAATAATGAATTATTAATCTACACAAAATCATATAGAGATTTAGAAAATCATAAATATGATCCTAAATGTAAATATTGTATAGAAAATAGTATTACAAAACAAAAGTTATTAATAGAAAAAATGATTAATCAGAAGAATACTGATATTAAACAAAATAATATTAAATTAAAAGATTTAATAAAATTAATAGAAGAGCAACAACAAACGAAAATAAAATATGATGAATATATTAATAACATAACTTATATTAATGATGCAAAAAATGAAATCGATGAATTAAACAGAAATATCGAATTATACATGATGAAAATAGAAAGAGAAGAAAATGTAATAAAAAATAATGAAGATATATTAAAAAAAATCAAACTATATGAAAACAATAGAATAATTAATAATGAAATAGATAATGAATATAATAAAATAGATGAAATAAAAAATACAGTATGTGAAGAATATAATAAATATTTAGAGATGAATAAAGAATATAATAAAATATTAGAAGATATTGATTGTTTAAATAAAAAATTAATAAAAATAAACAAAGATTATGATTATAATAATAAATTAATTGATGAATGTAACAAACATGAAGATGATAATAAGAATATGGCAATAATGAATAATAATATATTAAAAATATATTGTAAAATCAATGAATTTATAAAAATAAAAAATACACTATGTGATAAACTAATAAATAATGAATTAGAATTAAATAAAATAGATACTATTATAATAAAATGTAATATTGATAAAGAATCTTATGAAAATTTATTTATTGAATTAGAAAAACAAAATAAAGATAATAATGAATATGAAATTATAAGTAAGTTTGTATGTGATGACGAATTGATAACAAAAATATTAAAGAATAATATTATACCTCAAATAGAAAGATTAATAAATAATATATTATTAAATTGTTCATCATATCAATTATCATTTCAGTTTTATAAAGATAATATTGATATTTATAAAAAGGAAAATGGATCAAATAGTTTAACAAATATTGCTACATGTGGAGGATTTGAAAGACATACATTAAATTTATTATTTAGAATAGTATTTTCACAGATAACCGGTTTGATTAAAATGAATTATATAATAATTGATGAAGCGTTTGATTCAAGTGATATTGCAAATAAAGAAAAAATTAAAAGTATAATTGATTATATGAAATTAAAGTATAAATGGGGTATTATTATTAGCCATGATTGTTATGTAAAAGATAATTTTGATAAAGAAATTAATATACAACAAAAAGATGACAAACCATATATAAATATGTAATTATTTTTGTCACATTTAATGTCTATATAATTATGTTACTTATGTTTATTTTTATAATAAATGTTATAATTATTGTCTATATATTTCATTATATGGTATCTTTAATTATAAAATTGTCACAATTTATGTCTATATAATTGTTATACATATATACTTATTTTATATATTTGTAATAATAATTGTCGTTACAAATGTCGATATAAATAATATACATATATACATTTTAAATTAATTTGTGAAATTAATTTAAATAATAATATAGTAATATTATATTATAGATATGACAAAAATTGTTTTTGATGTAAATAATTCTCCAAATGAATATACATTTGATAAAAAAGATTTTACAGATTATGATAAAGATGGTATTAGTTGGTATAAAAAAGAAATATTAGATACATATACAATAACACAAAAATCATACGATGATGTAAATAAATGGTATAAAATAAATAAAAATAACACTGATTGGAAAACCAATTCATCATATGAAAAGGCATTAAATAGTGTATTTTATATTATTGAATTAACAGATAATATTTACAGCAAAGTTATTAAATCTCAACACAATTCATTTAATTTATTAAAAACATGTTTAATTAAATATATTGGAGATAAATCAAATTCAGCATTACGATATTTTAAAAATATATTTGATGTAAAGTGTAAAATATTAGCTGTAGTAAAATTAAAGTCAGGTGATAAATCAGGTGTTAAATTAAATATTACAAAAGAACTTTGTTTAAAACAATTGATGAATAATAATATATATTATTTTTATTTACAAACTATTAAATATTATTATCCAAATAATGCAGAAATAAAAGAATGTTATTTATATTCATATACAAATACTAATGGTAAAAAAAATATTATAGTATATCCTGATCAAATTAATACATTAAAAGATATGAAAAATGTATTAGAAATTGTATATAATGATATAATTGATGAAAAACATGAATATAAAAATATTGCAAAAGAACCATATTATTTTATGATGGAAATGTTAATATATTGTGATAAATATAATGAATCAATAGATAATAATATGCGTTATATAATAAAATCAAATGCATTTGAAAAGAAAAATGTTGACATGATGATTAGAAAATATGAGTTATTACCATATAAAAAAATCAAGGATTTTTATGATTTTATGAAATTATTTATTAATACAGAACCTACAAAAATAAGTAAAAAATCACAACCATCAAATAATACAGAAGAGCTTAAACCTAAAAAAGTAATTAAAAATAAAACTACAAATAAAGATAAAGATATTGATACTGATAGTAATATTAAAGATCATGTAATTAATAAACGTAAAACATCTAATAAAAAATCCTATGATTCTGATAGCGAAACATCAGATAGTGAAGACAATAGTATTAGTTCATCTATAGAATCAGTTAAACCTATTAAAGCTATTAAAACAGTTAAAAAAACTATTGTTACAGATAAGAAACTGGTTCACACTACTAAAACAACTACATCTCCAGCTGATTTAACTAAACAATCTATTAATATGTTTATTAAAAATAAATTACATAAAAAGAAAGATAATTACATTAAATTACATCAAATTATTGAACAATATAAAAAGAGTACTGAATATAAGAAAATTAATAAATATGGTATATCAATATCACGCAAATATATAGTTGATTATTTACAAAAATATAAATGGTTTCGTGATAATTTTAGAGAAAAATACAAGGATATTAGAAGTGTATTATTAAATTATGAAATAGTTAATTAAATAATCCATATAAAATTATATTTTTATATAGATTTAAGATTTTTTATTATCCACAAAAAATAATTTTATATATAGTTATATTGTAATATCTTGATATTAATCAACATGAGTTACACATGTTGAATTATTATATTAATGTAACTTAAATATTATAATTTATAATACGTTACGTATTATAATTAATATCAAGATATTACAATATAACTATATATAAAATTATTTTTTGTGGATAATAAAAAATCTTAAATCTATATAAAAAT
>JACCDO010861926.1_pt1 | contig 19356 bp, 10 predicted proteins | sample 7446101 | NCBI WGS metagenome assembly JACCDO01 (sample SAMN15323440, study PRJNA562643) | freshwater metagenome | isolation source: river surface water | place: USA:Blue River Watershed | collected 2017-08-16 | reverse complement strand
TCTTTGCCGCTGTATTCTTCACCTATTCCCTCGGTTATTATTACGGTGGTTTGTTAGTCGCTGATTCTGTTGAACATGACAATAATGAAATTACCGGCGGTATGGTCGTATCGACATTCTTTGCTGTGATCATGGGATCCATCGCCATCGGACAAATAACTACACCAATTCAAGCTTTATCAGCGGCAAGAACGTCACTTGCTGCTATAAATGATTTAATTAATCGTCAACCAGTCATCGACAACTGCTCCAGCGACGGGTTAGTACCGACGACTAAATTAAATGGTACTATCAGCATTCGTGATTTACACTTCGCGTATCCTAGTCGTGAGAGCATCGAAATATGTAAAGGATATAATCTAAGCATAAATGTAGGAGAAACAGTCGCACTAGTAGGTAGATCTGGTTGCGGTAAAAGTACTATAATGAACTTGTTATTACGATTTTACGACCCTGTTAGTGGCTCTATATGCATAGACAATGTTGATATAAAAGAGCTAAATATCAAATACCTTCGCAGTTGTATTGGTTACGTGGGACAGGAACCTATCCTCTTTCAAGGTAGCATTTATGATAATATTTTGTACGGAATCGATAGTGATAACGTCGATAAAGAGGAGCTGTTGCAACGGGTTATAAAGGCGGCTAAGTTAGCCAATTGTCACGATTTTATTATGACCTTTCCTGGTGGTTACGACACTGATGTAGGAGTCGGTGGTGTCTCGATGTCGGGAGGACAGAAACAGAGAATATCAATCGCACGAGCATTAATCAAACAGCCTATTATTTTATTGCTGGATGAAGCCACTTCAGCATTGGATTCAGTGAGTGAAAAAATTGTACAGGAATCAATTGATCAGCTTGCCTCAACAAAAGCACAAACAACTATTATCATTGCGCACAGATTGAGCACTATACGCAATGCAGACAAAATCGCGGTGATAAATGATGGGATAGTGGCTGAAATCGGCAATCACGATGAGTTATTGAGTAGAAACGGGATATATGCAGATCTGGTGTCGTTGCAGTTGACCACTGCAAGCACCACGGGCGTCGGTGACGACCATAATGCGAGGAAGAAAGACGCATCAAGTGATGTCAATGCGGATACTAAAGTGGCGTCGACGAAAGAGAAGTCGAAGGAAACAGTCCCGGTCGAAAAGGAGGTATTGAGTAAAGAGGAATCGCGAATGCTATCAAAAAAAGTCTGGTCAATGATATACGAGCATTATGGCTGGCTCGTGTTAGCCTTGTTGGGTGCAGCAATATACGGCGCGATATTTCCATTTTGGGGTCTCATACTTGCACACAGCCAGAACATGTTCTATTACAATGACCCGGATCGCATTCGATCCGAATCTGCGCAACAAGCCAAATATTTCTTAATCCTAGCATTCGGCGCATTGATTTCTTGCATCGTTCAGTACTATTGCATCGGCCAAATGAGCGAAAGGGTTGCTTTACAATTACGTTCAACCTTATTCCAATCAATTTTACGACGAGAAATTGCGTACTTTGATAGCCCTAAGAATACGCTAACGTTGTTAACGAATAGACTAAGTAATGATAGTCGCACCGTCAACAAGGCAACAGGTGAAACGATCGTCAAAACGCTTCAAGCGTTCTTCACTCTAGGCGCAGGGTTGGTAATAGGTACTCACTTACTCACTCATTCATTTACTCACTCACTCACTCACTCACCCACTAAGGTATGACGGCGTGCTATAAAATCGCGCTAGTGACCATGGCAACATTCCCTTTTAGTGTCACAGCGCAAAAATTAAGATTAAAAGCAATTTCCGGTCAGAATTATGACGATAATAAAGTTGAAAACAACGTCAACGACATATCGTCCGCCTTCACTCACATGAGGACAGTCAACGCATTTTCGATGCAAGAGAAGATATATAACAACTACGCTGCTGCTACCAGGATAGTGGCAGAGAAACGCAGCGAGAGAGGATTGTTAGCTGGTGCAGCATTTGGGTTAGCCAACAGTTCGCAGTACTTGACTTACGCTTTATTATTTTGGTACGGGTCGACATTGATATCGTCAGGAGAAGTGAATTTCGTGAACATGATGACAAGTCTTCTCTCGCTCATGATGGGCGCCGTTGGATTGGGGTCGGCGATTAATGAAATGGGGGATCAACAAGAAGGTTATCTCGCCGCAAAACGTATTTTTCAATCCTCGGAAGAAGGTGAAAAATCGCTTATTGACTCTTTATCAAAGGACGGCATTACACCTACTAGCCCTTCCAAGGGAAATATTGAATTCAAAAACGTCAATTTCAGTTACCCAGAACGTCCTGAATTCCAGGTTTGCAAGTCCTATTCGTTCTCTATCAACGAGGGCGAGGTAGTGGCACTTGTTGGACCATCTGGTGGTGGAAAATCTAGTATTCTCTCTTTACTTCTTCGTTTCTACGACCCTGCGGGCGGGGAAATACTCCTTGATGGCGTGAATATCAAAGATTTGAATGTCCGTTGGTTGCGCAGTCAGTGCGGCTACGTGGGACAAGAACCCGCATTATTCAAGGGCACAATAGCGGATAACATTAGTAAAGGGCGCAAGGAATATGGAAACTTGCCGCTTTTGTCCCTTGATGACGCGATGCGAGTGGCGGAACAGAAAAATGAAGAAAATAACGCATATAGTTGTGATAAATGGTGTCGTCGTCGATCTGATCAAGGCGATGCGGTCAGTGCTGAAGACGTCAACGTAGAATTAGGGATACCGTCAAGTAATGAACAAGTCGACGAAGATATAAAGAATGCTTGCATTGCTAGCCACGCCCACGAGTTCGTTACAACATTCACAGATGGTTACAACACCGACGTAGGTGAGGGATCTATACTCGTCAGTGGAGGACAAAAGCAACGGATAGCGATTGCGCGAGCATTGATATCAGATCCTTCAATCCTGCTATTTGATGAAGCAACTTCTGCTCTTGATGCTGCATCTGAGAAGCTAGTGCAACAATCAATAGATTCGTTACAATCGTCGCATAAGCGAACCACCATCATAATTGCTCATCGTTTGACAACTATCAAGAATGCCGATAAGATTATCGTCATCGCCAGTGGCGAGATCAAAGAAGTTGGACGACACGAAGAGCTATTGAGTAAGAATGGCGTGTACGCCGAACTGTGGAACAAACAAGCGTCTGTAACAAGCGAATGAATATTTACATTTTATATATTGTATTCTAATAATTTATTGCCAATAATCATAACCAACTTCCCTAATGTGATGACGATATTGCACAGTCCCCATGCCATTATGATCCGATATAGTATTGCCGAAGTGGTAGTAAGAACCGCTCCTTTCATCGAGATATAGACGAGACAAGGCAATACAAATGATTGCAACGAGTCTGTCAATCCGCCAATCGTACCTAGAACGGAACCGAAGTAAGGGGCAGCTATGCCGATCACACTTGTTATGACCACTAGAAAGGTGCGAACAGCATTTTTAGTGCAAATCATGTACCAAGAATCCACCGTCGGTTTCAGGAAACGTAGTACTGCGTTCTCTACGTGTTCCCTGGCAGGAGCCAAGATTATGATGTAACTAAATGTGATGGAAATAATGAGAGAAATCTCCACCACTTTCTTGATTGGGCCATCTGATAGATTGAGTATTACGTTCTGACACACTCTATCTTCACATCCTGGTTCAATCGTCCCCGTCACAGATAATACATACTTACTACTTCGGAAAAAATAAAATGCCATTATTCCTAGCAGGCCTATACACAACGTGGAGATGAAGTATGACAGAGCTAGAGATCTAGAAAAGATCGAATAATTCTGACTATTGACGATTGCTGAGGAGTGTGACTCATCACGCAGCACTTCCTCACCCATAGCTAATATACAATAATGTATGGTGAATAGAAATGTAGCAGGTCCTAACATATTAAATATTGTCTGTGGCAAAATTAACGGTAATGGCAATGCTTCTACGCTGCTTTCATGGGAAGTCTTCGTTATACTATCGTAGATTATCGCGAAGATAGAGATGCCGATCGCTATTACTCCTAGTAATGTAAAAAACGTCATTTCCTTGAACGATCGAATCCATGATAGTAATATCAGCGGTATAGATAAAAATATTACAGCTGTATTGAAAGTACAATTAAAAACTTGTGCCGTGATCTGTCCCAGAAATATCATGTATCCCACATTACCACCAATGCATGAGATAATGGTAGCTAATTTAACTATAATTGACCATTTTTCACCTAATATTTCTGCTGCTATTTCTGGGTATGATTTAATTATTCCATTCTTTTTATACAGCTCCCTTTGTGATAGTAACATTATTCTAGCTGTTTCATAAGAAACGCAACCAACAACAACTAATATCAGTATTCCTCCTATGAAACCAGCCTGCGAGAATCCCCAGGGTATAGTGAATATCGAAACCCCCAATAAAGCATTACATGTATTCGATATGGTTGATAATGACCAAGATAACGAAGAAAAGTAACTAAGTTTTAAAGAAGCAGAACCCAAATCATCCGAGGGAATCGACCCATACTGTTGCAACTTCTTATTCCGTCCAAGTTCAATCATCTTGGCAACTATCTCAAGTGCGACTTACACTCAGGTAACGGCTGCTACAACTCGCACGCGTGCTCGTCGCTGTAACTTTTTGTACGTTTTTGGAAAATTGAAACTCCGAACAAATTCAACAAGGAATCTTTTTAGGGATTATCAGGATCTGTGGAACCGATAGAGTAAGATATCAAATAAGATTGTTTGCAGTAGACTTGGCGTTGTCAAGGACCAATACAGCTGTTACTTATTTCTTATTCGCTTATTAATCGCTAGATTATAGTTATCTTTTACACTGTGGTATTACCGGCAGATACGTGGACTGGAAATGAGATGGTATTGATAACTTGACTCATCGCAGCTGGTGATATCAAAAGATGGTGCTTCCCCTTGCAGTCTGGCTATTGATGTATTGGCTCATTGAATCATTGACAACATGCTATGTCGGTACAATTTATAGGTACCGGTTATTTTTGCTTACCCTTTTTGTACAGTTTTTAAAGCCTTCACGTTTAACCTAGTTCACCTACAGGATGTACGGCTTGGGTTGGTGATTTGAGCGAGTGAGTGAGTGGGTGAGTGAGTGAGTGGGTGAGTGAGCGAGTGGGTGAGTAAGTAAGGAAGTAAGGAAGTAAGTCGGTGTTAGAATGGAGGGGGAAGCTGACAGTTGGCAGATACTCGAACCTGTGGAGGGCTCAACCGCGTTCCTAGATAATACCGATGAAGTCTCGCTCGATGGCTCCATTACTAGTTTGCAGTCTGCCATCGCAGAAATCATCGGGGAGAGTCCTGAGAAGAGGAGTGTTACATCAGGTAGTAATGGAGGTTTCGCTAATGCGCCAAAAGATGAATTAGATGAAGAATTAATTAGTTTGAAAGCAGAACTTAGTGCTGTGCAATCTGAATATCAGCAAGTTATTGCTAATAATATTGAGTTATCTGATGAAAATAGGACGAAAGAGCAACAAATTCGCGAGAAAGAGGACGTTTTAAAGGTTCTTGTAGCAAAAAATGCTGCAGAAATTGAACAATTAGAAATTGAAGCAAACATCAAATTTACCCAGCACGATTATGAGTTAAATATGAAAAAAGGACGATTAAATCAATATCACAACGAGCAAGACCGTGTATACCAGCTGGAGCGTACGAATGCGATCTTGAAGGAGTCAATAGCGAAAATTATTGAGCAAATGAAAACCAAAGCAACCGACCATGCGATGGAAATGCATCAAATGAATAAAGCAATGCTAGAGGCCAGAAAAAAAATGGAGACTCAATTTAAATTAGATTTATCCAAGCAAGACACATACTATCAAATGAAAGCATTTGAAGAGTTGAGTGAGTCACACAAGCGAGCAATGTTGCAGAATGCAAAATTGAAAGATGAAGTTATATTGCAAGGTGTTGGCATGGCTAATTTAGGGATTCGTTATAAAAAGCAGAAAGCGCAAAGTAATGTCCTCACGAAAGAGTTGAGCGGGTTGTACAAGAAAGCGAAAATGTTGAGGGATAAACTGGCTAAGCTAGCAACTATCAAACGGCAGCAAGTCATTGAATATGACGAGCTAGTGAAGAAGAACCAACAGATTTGTGATGATTTGGCATCGCTCAATAAAAAGTCAAGTGCTTTGCCGTCAATATCAAGCATTGAGAGGGAATTAGTCGATAATAATTATAAAATCGAACAAGTCAAAAGTGCTATTGAGACGTGGAACATGCGATATACGTTGCTCCAAGATTTGCATCTTCGTCTGAAACCATTGGATGAAACAGAAATGAGTGGCAAGTATAGCAAGAAACTATTCCCTCTCAAGCCAATTATTCTAAACAACAATGAAAGCACCGCCACTCCCACCGTATCCGAAATCCAAAATATTATTGAGAGTAATAAGCATTTAAGTAAGGCATTGAGACGGATAAAGGGCAAAGAAGCCGTGCTCATGGCTAGTGACAAGTCTAAGAAGAAGACAGGCGCCGCACTACTATCTGCGTCAGCGAATTCAAATGAAGACGAGAAACAGAACATGGCAACATGGGTAGTGCTCGAGATTATCCGCATATTTCAAGAAACGTTAGTGAACCAGACACCGCTTAAAGCTGCTGATACCAGCAATACCGCCGCTACTAATGAGTCGGATGCAGGTGACCATGACGCGGGTATGGGTGACACGAGCAATGAACAAGAATGGGATGCCATGTTTGATCCACAAAATACGTATTTTAGTTCAAGTAAGAAACTACAAGAGTTAGGAGTGCATGAAACAGATTGGTTTAAACCGTTGCGTGCTCCACGAAAATTACCACCTTCCGCATTTGATACTACTACATTCATCACCTCTGGTCATCAGCTATCATCGACACTGGAAGACAAGGATGTGAAAGTTCAAACACATGATTACTCGATGGCGCCACCAATAGCTGCCAGTACCGTGACCAAGAAGCCAGCAATAGCTTTGAATAGTAAACCCTCACTTCTCTTGTCAAAAAGTGTCAGTGTAGACGCTATAGTGAGCACGGGGAAGGATCGACCCGGCACGGCGGCTCCATTTCTGGCGTCTAATAAAAGTTTTAAAGGTCTATTGAGGGCTGAAAGTGAGGCGAAGATCCAGGCTACATTGCAGAAACTGAAACTGAAGAAATATTAATGTTTGTAAAATGTAAAATAATGTCAAAAACGGATTAGAGAATCGTGTTATTTTTGAAATCTAAAATAAAATACAGCACTCTGTAATACTATATTATAAGGATATAGTATGTGATAAGAATTCGTCGGGTTATAACTAGTGATAACAGAACATTTATTCGAAATCAGCTTGGTCGTTACTGATGGTAACGAAGGTAGCTTCATCGGCAATACCACAAGAATTATCAGGATAAGCTAGGTAGATGTAACCATTTTCACCCCAATTTGTTGCCCAGGAGTTACGAACAATCCAGTATGGCTCTGATCCTTGGTTGTTGTATCCAGTTAATTGAACACAGTGATCTAAATCAGAGTAAGCATAACCACCACAAGAGTCAGAAGTCATGACACCACCTGTGTAGGTATTCCAGTTTGCAGCGTTGACACAAACAGATGCTGGACCATAGACAGCTAAGTTGGCAGCTAATTCGGTCAAGTTTTGAGTCTTGCAACTTCCTGTGCAGAAATCAGTGGCAGCTTGATAATCACTGACAGCAGCGTATGGGCCAGTGTAAAATGATTTGGTATCAAGTGCAGAAACATCAATAGAATCGCAATCTTCTGTGCAGCCACGTCTGGAACAAGCAGAATACATGGATTGAATATATGGGGCAAATGCCGCACTACCAAGACCTTCGGTAGTTGGTAAACCCATTAAATATTCGTAGGCATAGATAGTATCACCACCACCACAACCGTAACAATCAGTTACACAAGATGCAACTTGTTGTGGAGAAAATTCCCACATAGAATTTCCTTGCATAACCCATTGAGATTCAACGGTTTCAGCGGTGGAAAATGCCCAACATGAACCACATTGACCTTGATTTTTAACAGGAGTAACTGCACCTGCAGCAGTCCAATCAACTAAGGAAGGTAATGAATCCTTAACAGATGCATGACGTTCGGCAGCATTCTTTAAGTTGTACTTTTCGCCGCCAAAATGAGGGTTGCGTTTAGTTACTCTGGCAGCTTCTTCTGGTTTACCATCAAATCTTCCTTTACCTTTACGTCCAAGGAAAACAGAGAACTCTTCCGCAGATAAATCAGCAAATTTTGTGACACCATGAACTGGCTTGCCGTTTAATTTGTTGCGTTCATCAGCAAGCTTCATGTTACCACGGAATATTTCCAATCTGCGAGCAGTTTCAGCATCGGAATCATATTTTCTATTGTGTTTTTTAATGAATTCTTTGAACAATTCCTCCGCGCGATCCTCGAACGAAAGCTGGGTTGGAGCCACGTCGGCAGGCATTGAAGCAGCGGCAACTACACATAGTGCCACAACGAGTGCGACGAATTTCAGGGACATTTTCACGTGATTTCGGCGGTAAAACAAGATTTTTTTATTTATTCTTGGGGGGAAATTTTCACTAGCTTGGTAAGGGTTATCGTAGACGTACTTGAGAGAGAGAGAGAGAGAGAGAGAGAGAGGCGATAAGGAGTAAGTGAGTGAGTGAGTAAGTGATACACTGAATCATTTTGGGTGAAAAAGGAATTGTATTGAATTAAAATTATTTTAAATTTCTAAAATCGACCAGGAAAAATTGACTTTAGTACTTTGGGCACGATTCGTCAGGTTGTTAGTATTCGCGAATTTGTAATTACAATCGCAGTTTCTTCGTGATCTTGAAATAATGGGAAGAACCTATTCCCTTTTTTCCGGTTTGATGGAATTTTGGAAAAATCATTTTAGAACATTCTGGTAGGTATTCTAAAATAAGGAATAAGAGTACATACGATAACTTAGGTATGATGATAGTGCCAAGCACTAGTTTCAGGTGGGTTATGACTAACTAGCAAATTGTCTAAGTCTGAGGGAGTAACTTCACAAGAGGCGCCATGTTGGTTGATGACTCCAAAGATAGTGCAATGTCTCCTGGGGACGTGTTCCTTCATCAGTCATACTTCGGTATGCTAACGAGTCAGATAATTCAAAATTTTATATCAGCTCAAGGCGATATAAATTATGAGGCAAAAGAAAATTTTGACATTCAAGGAGGCTACGATGCCAATATATATCCGGGAGACACGGCAGTATCGATTGCATTCCGGCGCAATTTTAATAACATAGTTGAAATATTGTGCTCATTTGGTGCTAAAATACCCGGAGAAATGGTTTGCGATGCTAGTATGTTCGGAAATATTAATATTGTGAAAAAATATGTAAAATTAGGTGGTGATGTTAACTACGAAACAAAATTGTATACTCATAGAAATAATGTGTTCCAATCTGACACTGCTTGTTCAATCGCGTTTAGAAAAAACCATACTAATATTGTTGAGTACCTACTTCGTAGTAAAGCAAAGTTGCCTGGAGAAATGATGATAGAATTAGCGTACCAAAATAATATCCAATTGGTTCAATATGGCTTGTCAATCGGGAGTGACATCAATTTTCAGACGCAACGGAATGACTCTGTCAGCGACGTATATACGGGTGATACGATGCTAATTGTTGCATTAAAATGTAAGCATTATGATCTTATTCAAGCGCTTTTGACTCATAAAGAGATAAACTGCAAGATTATTGGATCGGCTGGCATAACCGCGCTCCACCATGCTTGCGCTACCAGTAATATTCCGCTGATTAAGTCGCTGATTCAGAGAGGGGCAGATAAAACAATCAGGGGAAATAAATATGTGAAATTGGCATTTGCCTCGTTAAGTTCTGCGTTGAAATCTGAAGTAGAAGAAATATATCGACTCCAATGCAATTGGAATCGACGCAGATCATTCATCACAGTGCTTGTTGAAAACGGCTTTCTCGGCACTACTCGTGGTCCACAAACCAACAAGATACTTAACAACATAGATGTCGTTCGTTCTATTGTATCGTACATTTAAATTACATTTTTACAAACTTAAATGACTTAATATTCTTACTTGTCTGCGGCAATTGGTTCATCGGATGCGAACAATGTGTATACTAATGCACCTCCAATGTAATGAGCGGCGAACAGTAAGAATACCGAGTCCCATGAGTGAGTATAATCATATATAAACCCACTGACCGGGACGGCTATTAGCCCACCAATACACGAAGCGGTGTTACCAATACCAAATACAGTACCAGCATTTTTAGGAGCAATATCAAAATGATTGCACGAAACTGATGAAACTGTTAATGCGCTAATAGCGCTGCCAGCAGTAATAAGAGCAGCTGTTGCCATAGCCGGTAACTGGGCATAGGAGCAATAACCAAGACATAACGCAGGTGTTAACATACCGACTAATTGAAATAATTTACGGACTGCAATAACTCTAAAACCAGAATCTATCAATTTATCAGCAGTGAAACCGGCTGCAATAGCGACAACCATCTGCAATAAGTATGGCAATGCGGTGAATGAACCCAAAGAAGCAATAGGAACTCCAAATTTCTGGCTATAATAAGTTGGTAACCATGATAATAAGCCAATCATCCCCCATGACTGACCGTATTGAGCCGCTATAATTGCCCACACTGGTGGACTCTTTAATAATTCACGCAATGACGCTTTGCCTGCAACTGCAACCTCGGCAGTTTCGGCGGATGTGGTGGTAGGATTACTGTTTCTATTGGAGGTTTTAATGAAGAATATATACCATAACGGCAGCCATATGATTGGTGGTATAGCAGCAAATGAAACAAACAACGTTTCCCAATTGCTTCTAGCGATAATCAGGGGTGACAAGATATTGCTCACTAGTGCTCCTAAGTAGCATGCGGCGGTTATAATTGATGCACTAGATGATTTCTCAGATTGATTAACATACTTTTGTAACATTGAATGTATTGATGGTAACGCCAATCCCTCACCAGCACCAAGAAGCACCCGCACTAATAATAACAATTGATTATTTCCCGCGACAAAAGGCGTTAAATAAGTACATAAGGACCACAACGTTATAGCACCAGCTAATAATTTCTCTCCGCCAAATTTATCTGCCAATCTTCCACCTAATATTTGTGTTAATGCGTAACCAGCCCAAAATGATGATAATACAATGCCACTAAAAAATGAATCCCATTTAAAATTCTCAGCCATGGGTATTATAGCCGTAGATAAATTAGATCGATCTGCATATGATACAGCTATTGCTATCGCCGACAATAGTGTAAATAACCAACCATTCTTTTTAAGACCTGGTGATTCATTGTTACCGACTTGAGGAATATTTTCGTTGTATATTTTTATGCTATTATCCACTTCTGTTGAATATATTCGCGATAGTAGGCTCTGTTTCCTGTTATTACAACGACTCCCGTATCGCACTTGTATTTGCCTGAGACTACTTGCTGTTGCAAGAAGTAATGCCGCCACCATTAGGCTGAGCATAGAGACTGCCATTCTTTGCTGCGATTAACACGGTCGGTCTTTCCTCTATCTATACTTCCTCTTTTTCTTCTGGTACGTGTTGTGTTTGGTACAGCTCAGCACCGCTCCGAGCAGCTGCTTTGCATTGGGACCGGACCGGTGAAGTTGCATAATTTGCATTCTACTAGAACTCCCTCTTCGATCGCTACATACGCATCACTAGCTGACCATGAGTCGCATAGGCAATGCGATCAATAAAGCACAAATTGCTCAAATAACTTAGGCATTTGTTAGTTTAACTTAATTCCCTCCAAAGATTATTTTGGAGGCCTCGCAGTCGAGCATGGAGTAAAGTGTCGGCTCGCCTAGCTCTAGATCTTCTTCATACCGATATGAACAGCCTTACTACTGGGTAATAACCGCACTACGTAGTAATCGCTAACCGCCCGTTTATAATAAAGAAGCCTCGTTAGTAGTAGAGTTGAAAACCAAGAATACGTTAAGGTGGCTATAACAGTTAGATTCATTGGATTGTCTTCTTTGATTACACAATTAATCACTGCAATTTGTGGGTACCGGTGCAATACCGGCGAAAGAAAATCCCGTAAAATCCCACAGTACGGGACGTAGTAGGTACCATAAAGCATGCGCGACGGTAACCGCTGCGGGAAGGAGTCGGTGTGATGTCCGGTTCTGCATCGCTGTTCCTGTCGCAGATTATTTATCCTGTTTCTCTGCGGCAGGTAGAGTCACATGCGTACTTGATAGGATGGAATCTAGAACATTTTCGCTGTTGCATTGTCAGTGTGATTCTATTGCCAGCTAGTGAGGAGAGTATTCAAGTGATCGAAAGGGGGCTTGCTAGTGAGGAATTCGACAGATCCTTCGATAGAATTATCGCCGAATGTTCTATTCATGGTAATGTTAAACCAATTATTTTGGGTGAATGGATTCCTGATATGAAAGAAAATTATGGTTCTAATGATGCAAATAGTGAAAACATTATTAATAATTCGTCATTCTACGCACTTCCATCTGCGAATTGTAAAGAGAAAAGTATTTGGCTCACATTAGTATCCAGAAATGACAATAAAATGCAGAAAGATCCTATGCCAGTCTTACATTCAGTATATTCTTTAGGGTTTCTATATAAGACTTCGTGTTATATGATTGAGTACTATAATGTCGATACTGACAAACTTTGCTGTTTAAAACTGGAGTATCAAAAAAACGAAAGTGATGGAAATATCCACGTTGTATCTAGTGGTGACGACAGTAAGTCAGTAGGCGATGGGAAAATAGAGAAGAGAAATAGCGGTGATGTTAACAGTGGTGTGCATAGCAGAAGTAACGACATAGACTCGAGACGTGATATTATTCACAGCTATTCTAGTCTAGACAAATTATCCAGATTTTCAGAGAATAATAAAAACCTTTCAAATATGCAACTAACTTCTGATATACAGTACATCGCTGCTCAGATCAACGCCTCGCACGACTTAGAGCTCCTATTAAATAAATACATAGCCTCCGAGCTGTCCTTACATGCCAAGGATGCTCCATCTGCATCAAGATTCCGCGACAGCAGCGATGTCGTTACCTCGGATTATTTAATGAAATTTCTTATAATGCTGAGTTATTGTTGGCACGTGATTATAGCGGCGATCAAGAATGTATTACATATTAAATTTGTTAAGGTGTCCCCCAGTATACAGTCTTTACTAGGTGTCAAGCATGATGTCCCATCAATAAGCGTGTGTCTGGCCGATATTTCATTAACCGCAGCGTATTTATCAGAAAAACTAACGTTAATTGAACACAGTTTGCATTCTTGTGCATCATTCCCTATCTCCATGAGACATCCCGTGCCTATTCGCCAGCACATTTGGACCACCGTGTGCGAGCACTCCATAGAAACAATAATTGACACACTTGTTGGCGTGGTTCTGAGTTGTATTTTGTACAGGAATATAGATGCTGCCATTCATATCTATGAGACTTATTCGACGTATTATGAGAAAAAGTGGTTATTGGACTCCTTGGACGTCTTCAACCAGTCCCCACTCGGTGTCAAGTTGAACCATATCATCACAGAGAAGCTGGGTTTTGTGCTCAAGATTCTATTGAATTTATTCGGTTCACTGGTCAAATTTCATGGTGGATTGCTGCCGTATATTTTCCAACTGGTGACGTTAGCAGGAGGGTTAGGTGTTACAGTCCAGCTATCCACTATTGTAGATATCATCAGAGTACTCACGCTACATATTGCCGTAATCCATCGTATCCTAGGAATGCTGCACAGTTTCCAGCTGCGAATTGTGCAGTCCTTGTGGTACCTATTCCAGGGGCAAAAGATCAATATTTTGCGCAAAAGAGTCGACACGTGTGAGTACGACCGGCAGCAGCTGTTCCTGGGCACCCTTTTGTTCTCCATTTTCTTCTTCTTATTTCCATCTTTAGCGGTATATTTTTACTTGTTTGCATTTGCGCAAGTAGTTATTGTGTTGCTTCAGATTGTGGTGTGGATCCTTGTTATCGGGGTCAAAGATTTCCCTGGTTACGTACTATACACTTTCATCTGGATGCCTTATATCACATCAGATATACAGTTCCAAATCGGTTTGTATGACGACTCACAAGTTCCAAGTGGTTTGTATGACAACTCACAAGTTCCAAGTGGTTTGGATCAACCAGCCGCAGCGGCGTCGAGTGCGACGAGTAATCCCAGTAGCGATAACAATTTATCGAAATCAAGTCTCATGGATCGTTTTTCCATGCAGTTTGCATCCTCGACACCGCAGTATCACAGTGATGCTACTCTCTCCGCGCATGTCACCGCTAGCGCTACGTCGGCACCGCACAATAAACATAATCCTGATACTATATACTTGAAAATAGGAGGCAGGCCGCTCACTGCTGGATTGATATTCAGTGGGTATTTATCACACTGGAAATATTTCAAAGTTGTAAAGAATTCGTTTTTATTGCGGATTTTAAATGGATTATTACTTGGTCGTCCGGCTCTTGAGAGCCACTTGATCCGATCCAATACCGCATTGGCCCAAGCGAAGCTCGGTGCTCTGGTTAGCTCTATCAGCTCGTTGTCGAAGGGCAGGCACGACTTGGACATGTTGACTTCTTGCAGTAACATTCGAGAGTTTTGGGCTAAAATTAATCTAGCAAATGATTTTTCACTGGCTACCCACACAACGGAACTCATAAATGAGAATAGTAAACAGCAACGACTATGTTGGCAACTATTCCGACTCTTGATATGCACTTACACCATCTCCTTCGTGGCGTATGTGTTCGTTTCCATTATCTTCTTCTACGAAGTCAAGACAGCTTTGTTCATTTGAATAAATTGTACCTAAATATCTCAAATTTAATTTACTATTTTACAAATTTTACAATATATTGAGGTAGGAAGGAACCGTAAACTGGGTTCGCTTCTAGTAATGTCTTAACAGTGACGAGAACCATAGCCAAAAGTATGCACTCAACTCCCATGTGAAACGCCCAAGCAAATATTGGTGATGCTTTGTAGACTAATGTGGCTGTTGATGGTTCACTATTCAACGCAGCATGGATTCCACGCTTTAAGTCTGTAATTACGAATCCTACCACAGTACATGCAATACTCAGACTGATGTATCTCTTCGTGACCGTGTCGCCGCTGCTGATGCTGTTACTATCTGTCAGTTGGCTCGTAATGTAAGTGTAATTGACGAAAAATAGGGCAATAAGACCACAGCTAACCACTTGCCATAAATTGCCATTGACTTCGATCTTGGAGACACCAGAGAGTGCTGTAACTAACAATAATACTGCTGCAACCACAGAAGTTATACTGTCTGTAGCACATGGGCTACTTCCTGTCCCCGATATTGTAACAAATTCGGTTAAGGCGCCTGCGATAGCCTCCGATAGCCGCGATATTGAACACTTTATTGTTGTGGATGAGAAGATTTTTCTAAGATTATCTACGTAATCAAAAGAAAAACTGCTGCGCATTTGAATAAAATAAAAATAAGTCAGAAAAATCGTTGACAATTTAAAAGTCCAACTTTTGCTCTGACTATATGCCACAACTAGCGCAGCACCTTGCCAAGTAAACGTGTTGCTAATATACAGAAAAATTGCGCCCAATATAAAGCATATAATATTGGTACTCAATCCATTACTTTCACTAAAATATAGTAACAATGTCAATAATCCAAAACACAAAGATAGATACGGTGTTAATGACTCTGGTTCGTTGAAAGTTGTAGTATGGATGGGGTGTAAATTAAATAGAATGGGAGCTATTAATGCATATTTGATGTTATGATTCGAGTCATAATTCCGTAAACGTTTGAGCAAGATCTTGCCAATTCGGTAAATCAGCACGGCATTAATAAGGTGTATAATTACGTGTCCATTTGTCTTGATGTGCATCAATATTGAGTAGGGATCGACATTAATCTTATCGTCGCTGATATGTCGACTGAGAGGCAATAATCCCGTACACACAATAGATGATATTGCGAGTGCGTCCTTCATCTGTGGTGTTGTGCGCTGCGACACGAAACAAGTTCACTAATACTTTTATTTTTTCTTTGAAACTTGAGGCCTGGGTGTTGATTGATTGCAATATACATTAACATTTATAAGCATCCACTTGATACATAAGTCGAATAACAATTAAAATTAATTAATTAATCACTGCTGTATTAGTAATCAGAGGTGTAGGTACATTGTACATTTCACACAAATCATACCGGTACCGGTCCTTCAGACTGATTTACCACTGGCGATTGTAGAATTTCGATCACAGAAGACTGCGAAGATTGTCGAGATGGACGCGATATTCGGCGAAATCACGAAAGGGTTGCGCTTCAACCGGGCAAAGGAGAAACCACTTATGTCCTTGTTCCGAGGCCAGAAGGCGCAACAGACTGCCAAGGCTATCAACCTACTGGATGTCATAGTTCCCACAAGTAAGAAAACCAACAAGAGAAAGACCAGTGACGAAGATGAAGATGAAGATGAAGATGAAGATGAAGATGAAGATGAAGATGAAGATGAAGATGAAGGTGTAGATGACGATGATGAAGATGAGGATGATGAAGAAGAGGTGGTTGAGATTGATAATAGTAAGGAAAAAAAGAAAAAATTAAAGAAAAAAAAGCAACAAGAGATGGAGGAATTAAATGCATTCCGAAATCGATTGAAAATCAAGGTGAAAGGCGATGATGTACCTGATCTTAAGGCTACATTCGAGGAGTTAGTAAAATCTATTAGCAATGCCGAGTTTGGTTCCACATTATTAGATAGTATTGAAAAATCTTACTGGAAGGAGCCAACTCCAATACAGATGCAGTCTATTCCTTGTCTAATGAATGGTAGAGATGTTTTAGGCTGCTCTGCTACTGGATCTGGTAAAACTGCAGCATTTTTGATACCAGCACTGGCAAAGTTAGTTCATTCAAAGGCTGTCAATGGTATTAGAGGTCTTATAATAGTCCCCACGAAGGAACTAGGCGAACAGATTCAACGAGAAGCAGTTCGATTGCAAGGAGGAAAGTCGTTAATTAAGAGTTGCATACCCAAGAAATCGCAAACGAGTGCCGTTATTGAGACTAATGATAAGAAATATTTTAATAAATACGATCTGCTCATATCAACTCCGATGCGATTAGTATCGTTGCTTCGTGCGGGTGTTGTTGATTTGAGCCACGTAGAAATTATTATATTGGATGAAGTTGATAAATTATTTGAATTGTATGAAAGTAGGCGGAAAGATAATGAAGGTGAGGAGGAAGATGATGGTGCGATCACATTCAACTCATCGTTTTTAAGTCAAGTAGATGAAATATTTTCAAAATGTCCTAAAAAGAGTGATGGTGTATCTCTTTCCACTGGGTTATTTTCGGCCACGATAGGCCCGCTGGTGCAAGATTTAGCCAGCAATATACTGACGAACCCAGTTCATATAACTATCGGTGTACTCAATGCAGGAGCAACAACAATTGAACAAAAATTTGTATTCGTTGGGAGAGAAGAAGGGAAATTATTAGCTATTCGACAATTAGTGCAGGCAGGTCTAAAGCCGCCAGTGCTACTGTTTTTGCAGAGCAAAGAACGAGCGAAGCAACTATTCAAAGAATTAGTCTATGACGGCATCAACGTTGATATAATGCACGCAGAGCGCAGTGAGACACAGCGAGCTGATGTGATTCGACGATTCAGAACTGGTGAGATATGGATACTTATTTGCACTGACTTAATGGCGAGGGGTGTTGATTTTAAAGGAGTGCAAATGGTTATAAACTATGACTTGCCACAGTCTCCAGTAGCATACATACATAGAATTGGAAGAACTGGAAGAGCTGGTAATGCTGGTACTGCCATCACGATGTTTACTGAGGATGATATTCCTCGCTTAAGAAGTGTTGCTAACGTGGTGAAACTATCGGGAGGTGATGTACCGCAATGGATGTTAGATATCAAACCACTCAATCATCACGAAAAGAAAAGGATTAAATTATCTCAACCAAAGCGCAAAAAGATTGGGAAAAAATGAAAAAATTATATACAGTAAAAACAAAAATACATGATAAAACGTGACTCATTCCATGCGCTTATAGCATAGGAATGCAGTCGACGGCCGCCAACTTATTGGTGAGTGTTGATATGTTCTCCACCTCCGTGTTCAATAGAGCTATAGTATTTGTTGTCTTATTTTGTGTTAAAGAAGTAGTCGATTTCTTTGATTTTTTCGCACTGCTTTCGGTAGTATTGCCTGATTTAGTGGGGTCGTCCTTACCGCTATCCTGAGTCTCGTCGTACAACTGGGTCAAGTAGTCGTCAATCCTTTTCTCTGTCTCTGCTATATTCTTGTTATAAAATTCGTTAATTTTTCTTTTACTTTTGGAGTCGATAGTCGATGCAATGAAGCAGCGAGCAAGTTTATCATAGTCATCACACTTGATACCAGTTGGGTAGGCTAATGCTGCTGCCTTCGTGTCACTCTTACTGTCGCTAAATGGTGCCAAGAAGGAGGTAGCAATATCAATACATGGAATGAATGGAGTGGATAACTTATGCATTAATTCCGCTGTAGTAACCCAATTTTCTATAGCGAAAGATACTAAATTATCAATATCTGTTTCATTGCAGGGGTCACTGTATAATATATTCCCTTGAACTGCTGGGTGGTCAAATAACTCTGTGGTAAATGCCTCTCCGATGTACTCCATTATTCGCTTTAAATCAATATTGCTATCACTATTTGTATCCGTTTCTTCTCTTTGATTATGCACATTATTTGGTAAATATATACGTACTTTTAGGTTCATATTAAATTCAATAAACGCATTTGGTGGTAACATAATAGTCTTATCGTGAACAGTGGTCTTTAATGGTTTATGCGGCAGGGATAAATTACTTATTCTTGTATGATTTACAAAATAAAGCTTTTGATCCAAGAGGAAATAAAGACCAGTTGCGTCTTTCGCTCCTTCTTTATTCTTCGAAATCATGATTGAAATAACGAACTGGTACTCCTCCGTGCTTCCACTAGGTGTTGGTTCTACATCTCTGAATGCAAGCACGTTATTCCGCCATTGAAAAATGCAATTTGCGTCTCTCAACAGCACGAAGAATTCGCAAGATTTCTTCAGAGCATCGTAGCCCTCCAGGCTGACTGCGCGTAAGAAGGGCTGCGATTGCAGGAACAGGTGGCGGTCCATTCTCGCCTATACTTTACTTACTTCTGGATTTTTAAAATTTGATTCGCAGGGATTACCTATATTATATATATATATT
>JACCDO010971725.1_pt1 | contig 19363 bp, 17 predicted proteins | sample 7446101 | NCBI WGS metagenome assembly JACCDO01 (sample SAMN15323440, study PRJNA562643) | freshwater metagenome | isolation source: river surface water | place: USA:Blue River Watershed | collected 2017-08-16 | reverse complement strand
CGCTTAATAAAATCAGTAACTATGGTCGTCATTTCTTGTATCTTTGGTGACGAAACAACGCGCTTGGCCATTTTCTCTTGCGCTAAATCAACAGACATTCGAAGAATGGCTAATTCACATTCTTCAAACGACATTTTATTATTACATATTTTTTTGGATTTCATCAGGTTGTTATATTATGTATATAAAAATATATAATACAACAAAATCAACACAAAGTAGCAAAATAATTAGATAGTGGTGGTTAAATCTTGAAGCTATAAAGCCCACCAGCATCTGCTAATTTTCGCGGTGCATAAGATAATGCAGGGTTGGGTGGCGGGGGCATAGGAATCGTCACTGGGATATATCTCAAATCCGCCGGTTTCAAACTAAACGCATGCCCAGTCGTATCAAAAAAGGCCGTGTCCTCATTGAGACTATTGTCAATTTGCTGATAACGCATAGCCACCATTTGGCAACCGAGTGCTCTAGACATGAGACCACTTGGATTATCAGGATTGATACCATCATCAGGCATAACCATTGTCATATTGTGCTTATTAAATTCCTTCAACTCGTCCATATCAGGCGTATACTTGATTCCACTTGTAAATTTCAGTGTACGCATAAAAACCGAATTACTTGTCATGTTCACATATTCCTTAAATCCCTCATTCTCCATAAATGCCACATTTGATTTATCCACTATCACGACTATTTTGCCAGCCAAATCCAGAAGCGGCACATTTCCTAAATTTTTGCCTCCATTTTCAAAACTATACTTTTTGCCCAACAAATAACTATCCATGCTTTCAAATAGACTTGCCACTGCAGTATACATCTTTTGGTTGTTACTCTTAAACCGCAAGTGCAGTATAATAGGGTCATTCGGGTTGGGTGCAGTACTTGTAGAATACGCGAAATTTTTAAAGATGGACAATACTTCAGCAAATTTAACATAGTTGAATGTTTCCTTTACATAAAAGCTATTATTGGTAGATGTAGCCACAATAGGCTCATTATTCAATGAATAAATCTCAAAGTCAAACCCGCGAACTCCTTGTTTAAGAAGGTCTTTCAATATACAACTAGAAACCACATTGTTCTTGTAATCACTTACACTACACGCATTATAAGCGGTTTTAATATAGTAGTCTTTCAAGGTATAGGTATAATTATTAGGCGCATCTTTACCAGGGTTTTGATTCGTGGTAATGGAGCTAATTTTGCCATCCAGGGAAGAATATATTTTATCCAATTGTTTGCATTCGCTCGGTTCTAAATTATTTATATGATAGTGTTCCCATATAATAAAAACAATCATGGCAATTAAAAGTATACTGATAATGATGGATGCCATATTTTCATTAAAGGTCTTCATTATATTACTTGGGCTCAATGCACTTGCCAGTTGATTCATAGTATTTTTAATATTTTGTCCAGTTTGTGAAGTTTCCATATCTGATATAAATAGATATTATATTATCAAAATAAATTAGTTAAATAATATTATTATATATTAATAACGCTATGGCTGGAGGATTACTATCATTAATTAGTGAAGGTCAGCAATCAATTATATTATATGGAAATCCATCAAAAACTTTTTTCAAAACGACTTATTCTAAAATAACCAATTTTGGAATGCAAAAATTCCGCGTGGATTATGAGGGTGCGCGGACTTTGCAATTAACCGACGAATCAACCTTTACGTTCAAGATACCTAGATATGCCGATTTGTTGATGGACACCTACATATCCGTAGACATGCCCAATATTTGGTCGCCGATTTATCCTCCGACTCCGGAAACAGGCAATAAATGGGCGCCCTATGAATTCAAATGGATAGATAATCTAGGTGCAAAGATGATCAGTAAGGTGACCATCACCTGTGGTAATCAAAAATTACAGGAATTCTCCGGAGACTATTTATTGGCACAAATTGAGCGTGATTTAACTGGACAAAAACGCCTATTATTTAATAACATGAGTGGCGGGTCAATAGATATGTGTGATCCAGCCAGCAGCGGGGCGCGTTTAAATTCGTATCCAAATGCGTTTTATACAACAGCCTCAAGCGGCCCAGAGCCCTCCATTCGTGGACGCACTATTTATATTCCCTTGAATGCCTGGTTCTGTAATAAAACACAAAGCGCATTTCCACTCATTGCGCTACAATACAATGAGTTGTATATTAATATCACCTTTCGCCCAATTAATCAGCTCTTTACTATTCGTGACGTATTTGACCCCTTTTATAATTATCCCTATGTGGCGCCAAATTTCAATTTAGAACATATGCAAATGTATCGTTTTGTGCAACCGCCACCGGATATTTCATTGAATGCAGCAGCATATATTGATAAACGTGCAATATGGAACGCCGACATCCATTTAAATTGTACCTATTGTTTTCTCTCTAATGACGAATCTAGACTTTTTGCAATGAATGAACAAAAATATATATTTAAGCAAGTACACGAGAATATTTTCTACAATGTCACTGGCCCGAACCGCGTAAAGCTGGATTCCATAGGATTAGTATCGGATTACTTGTTTTATTTTCAACGAAGTGATGCAAATCTGCGCAACGAGTGGAGCAATTATACCAACTGGCCGTATAGCTATTTGCCGTCGGACTTGATACCAGCGCCAACAGACGGCAGTTATAATGTGATTGAATTAGACGCAAGTGGGAGTCCAGTGGTTGTACCCATTGGTCCTGGTGTCAACCCAGATGGCTATCAAACCGGGCTAATGTTATCTGGAAATTACAATTCGCAAAATATGCGTTCAATTTTAGTTGAGCTTGGAATCTTGTTTGATGGGGAATACAGAGAGAATCTTCAGCCGGCGGGTGTCTACAATTATATTGAAAAATATCTTCGAACGTTAGGATATGCGCCGTTTGGGCTGTATTGTTATAGTTATAGTATGAATTCCGGAGCCATATTGTGGGATAATCAGCCGGCGGGTGCAACCAACATGACCCGATTTAATAACATTGAGTTGGAGTTTAATACTACTATCCCCCAGTTGGATCCACTGGCACAAGTTCTTACGATTTGCGATCCAGTGAGCGGAGAAATCATCGGCATTAATAAACCAACCTGGCGCATATACGACTACAATTTTGACTTGCACTTTTTTGAAGAGAGAATAAATATAGTTACCTTTGTGGGTGGTAACTGCGGATTGATGTATGCCACATAAGCGGCGGGTATTGATTTTTTCACACAAAATATTATATTATCTATAAATAATATAATACGCACCATGTTTAAACGAAATATTTTAATGAATGACCAAAATATTTTAATTGGGGTTTATGTTTGTTATGTTATTCTTCAAATGTATATTGTGAAAAATTATATATTAAATTGGCAATCATTGGTAACGGGAAGCTATGTGGACCAACTGAAATACAATTTAGCCCATAAGTCTGAATTATCCGATGCATTTGCAAAAGAGATTGTGTCTAGAATAAAAATGTTAGACCATATGGATTATGCCGACTGGATAAATTACAATAATAAAAATGCGGTTTTTACCTATAATAATTATGAATATGACATTCATATATATGAAAGAGTCCGCAACGGAGTAACAAACTATTTAACAAATACCCAATATATATTAAGAGCAAATAAAAATGTCGATAATTTAGGATTATCACACACAGACTTAACCAGGCAAAATAATTATAGTTTTCTCTTTAGTTTATTTACGACAAATCCTGATTTTCTTGAAACTATTTTTCATGGACCACAATATCCTGATGGCACAAACATATACGCGCATTATACTGTGAGTACTGAGACAAACCGCGCAGTAAAAACGAATGAAATCACTGGTGTTTGGAAAAAACAATTAGATAATCAGCATAAATTTGAAGGTGTTATATTACTTGGTTATAGTTTGGTAGATGTGGAAAATCAATACGCAAATAAATATTTTAATTTTCTTGAAATTCCTTTCATAGTAATGGTCAGTCTAGGAACGATAATTGCCTCATTACTTTTATACCATGCTTCAGGTCAAAAGAACTTTTGGATGTCATTTATATTTTTATCCATAATAAATATTTACCTAACCATGTTTATAAATACTACAGAAGGTCTCTCCACCTTACAAGTAGAAAATGACAAATTAAAAGACATTAATGATGGTATATTGAGCATTTCATTTTTAGCGGCAGTAAACCTCTACATTTTACAATCCTTGAAACAAGTAAAAGACCACAACGACCTACATAACGAATCTGCCTTTTTGTTTACATTGTCTCTTGTGTTATTAATGTTTGCATTATTTAAGAAAGCCCAAAATTATAACAAAGTAGATGATATTCGTGTTCACAGAATACAAAAGCAGTTCATGTATAACACCTCTATATTTGTCAATTTATTCATATTGTTTAACTATTTAGTCTATGTTGCTAAAGATGGACGCATACTCAATGCGATTAGTGCATACTTGAAACGTACGTTGTAGTATTTCAGTATGATATATCATATATTCAACATGATATATTATATGTTCTTGGCATTTGCATATTTACTCCAAATAAGCGTTTGATGCTAGTGGTCCATTTTCACTAAATTGTCCGGATAAGCTATACCTGGACGGATAGGTTGGCATGTTTGTTAATTTGGGTGGATTATACATATTATTGTATAATGCATCGTCCTTGTCAAAAGAAGCTTTCCACATATTAACCCCTGTGTTGTATTCAGGAGGCGGTGAAAATTTATCAGCAGGTGCCAATAGTTTAGCGCGCGTTCCCACATCGGTTGTTAATTCTGAGTAATTTGGAGCTATGAACGCATATTTTCCTGCATCATCATCCCCCTGGACCTTGTTTATTTCAAGAAAAGTATCTGATACGTCACTCGTGCTTGGTTTACAACCATAGCAATCTATATCACTTAGACATCTCTCTCCAGTAATAGAACATTTATTATATGGTCCGCACATGTTTTTACAGCTATAGGTTGTATTGATTGGGAGATTCACATTAGCCTCATTTATAAAACATTCAACCACATATTCGTGTCTTAGTAATGAATGCATCCATTTACTTAATCCAAAAAATAATAATACGCTTATTAAGGCGAACATGATAAATACAGATAATTTCATATTTTTCATAATCGGTTATTATATAATATTTATATAATTATTTTTGGAGTATTTTGGAGTATTTTGGAGTATTTTGGAGTATTTTGGGGTCGTGTGTAGGTAATTTTTATATCAATTAAATATAACAACAAATGGCACAAATAAACGAAGATATGGATCCGGAATCCGCAATTGATAAAGCACGAAACAGAGAAAATGCGCAAAAAAAAGAGATCAATTGGGCAGGATTGGGTAAAGATATATTATCGTTCTTGTTAAAATTAATCATCATATTTTTAATCGGTTCAAGAATCGTGTTTGCCTGTAAAGTAGCCCAAGCAAATATTTTACCGACTGATCTTGAGTGTATGCCTTATACTCCAGCCCCTGCAGATGAAGAGTCACCTAAATATCAAACCAATACTCCGGAAGCAAATATAGATGTTACACATATATACAATACAGGGACAGAATCATATGAAGCATTTGCTACGATAATTGCATTTGAAATAAATAAATATACCAGACAGAACTACCTGCTAGATAGGTTAAGAAAGATTGAATATGACCCAAATGTAGGCTCCATGGTAAAATATTTATGCGTGGTGATTAAAAATATATTTGTCTTTTACTATGGAATTACTACCAGTCTATTTAATTTTATGAACAGCTATCTAAACGAATCCTTGATATTATTATTGGGTCCATATTTGTTAATGTATACGTCTATTTTGCTTTATCCTGTAAGTGTCGTATTATGTATTATTTTTTGCATAACAAACTTTGGCTGGTTAATGAAAACCAATAAAAATAATGACGCGGACTATAAATACAAGAGCACTACCGAACCTATTTGGAGATCGTGTAATCCATTGTCGAGTATGTACAACTTCCTCGGTACGATTATATACTTGTATATTGGATTTGTCATTGCAACTACATTGTCCATTTCTCCAATACCCGCCTTGATTGGCCTCATATGTATTCTAACCCCCTTGTTTATGAAAGCAAAGATCATTGACCCGACCAACCCCGACAAACCCTTGAAGGATGATGCCACCTATGGGTTTGGTAGTTCAATAGTTGGATTAATTGAATCCAAATTAGATGTTTTCATGTTCATTTTCTGCGTATATACAACATATGCAACCTCAAAAAATTCAACAAATGCCATGGCACCTGTAATGGTTGCATTGGCAAGTATATGGTTTTTATATCGAACCATGAAAAATAAACAGCCGCCGCGTTTAGCCACCGAAAATCTTGTAAGTTACGATAGAAATGAGAAGTCCTGTCCTGAGAAAAAACTAACCAAAGCTGAACTGGATTTATTAGAACGTGACAATGAAGATGATAACGCAAGAGACAAACAGGCGTACGATGATAGTATTATTGGTCAAATAATTAAATTTTGGGTAACGCTTCCAAAAACAATTTATGATTCGTTATTTGGACCGGACAAGCCTTGCCCCATAGGAGGTAATATGCAGCCTGCTGCTGCGGATGAATCTACCACACCTTCACCAGAAGTTCCGGCACCGGAATTGCCATCTATGCGAACAACAGAAGTTCCGACACCGGAATTACCATCTATGCAAATACCAGAAGTTCCATCACCGGAAATTCCATCACTCCCGAAAATACCAAAACAGATGGAAACAATTAAGCCATCTTCCCAAATAGAAATGACACCTCTACGCGGACAACGTGGCGGCCATTTGCTTCGTAAAATGAAAAAACTAACAGATACTTTGAAAAGACGCGGTAGTAAATAAATGTATAAAAATAGAATATAAATAGTTACACTATAGTTAATTATATTCAACATGGGCAAAAATAATAAACCACTTAGACCATTTGTCAGTATTTGCACACCAACATTTAATCGTCGCCCCTTCTTTCCATTTATCATCAAATGTTTTGAGAATCAAGATTATCCCAAGGATAGAATGGAGTGGATTATTATTGACGATGGAACTGACTCTGTTGAAGACATTGTCACCATGGTCCCTCAAGTAAAATATTATAGATATGAAAAAAAAATGAGTCTGGGTGAAAAGCGAAATTTGATGCACGAAAAGTCAAAAGGATCTATCTTGGTTTACATGGACGACGACGATTATTATCCACCGGATAGAGTGAGTCATGCAGTTGAAACCCTAGAAAAGAACCCTCATGCATTATGCGCTGGTTCAAGTGAAATGTATATCTACTTTAAACATATCCACAAGATGATTCAGTTTGGACCTTATGGCCCGAATCATGCAACGGCAGCCACATTTGCATTCCGTCGTGAGTTGTTGAAGCAAACCAAGTACGACAATGACGCAGCAGTCGGTGAAGAAAAACAATTCTTAAAAAATTATACCATTCCGTTTGTTCAATTAAATCCTATGAAGACCATTCTTGTCTTTTCACATGTACATAATTCATTTGATAAAAAGGTTCTTTTGGATAAGCCAAGTGATTTTGTAAAAGAGTCACCTAAACAGGTAACTGATTTTATTAAAGATGATGCCATTTTGCAGTTTTTTATGAATGATATTGACAAATTGTTAGATTCATACAAGCCGGGACGTCCTGAAAATAAGCCGGATGTTGTAATGCAAATTGATGCATTGACAAAGGCACGTCAACAGATGGAAGTACAAATGCAACAGATGCAAATGCAAATGCAACACCAAATGAATCAACAAATGGAGGGCATGAAAACACATTATGAGACGCGAATTGCACAATTAACGGCAGAAAATCTCAGCATGAAAGATAAGGTTGAGTATTTGACGAACAAAATCACTAGTATTATTAAAGAACAAATCGCTAAAAAAAAAGAGATGGAACAAGTTTGGACTTTGACACCGCCAACACAATCCACATAAACACCATTTACATCCCAACAACTTGCATAATCACATGTTATTCGCAACATGTTATTATGACATCATTTCATCAATGCTTTCGGTTTCAACATATTCAATTCCGACTGCATCTTCTTTTATATATTTATCTAGGTACCTATAAATTCGATTGATATCTAGTTTTGTAATATCACAATTATCAAACATTTCTACAAGCTCCGTGTTGGCGTCATCTAGATTATTCCGCAAATTCAAGAAAAAGGAAAATAAATCCTTCTTGTCCATGGCCAATTGATGACACAATACTTGAATAAAGGTTGAATTATTATATTCCGTCGAATATTTGGTCAGCACCTTGGTAAATCGGGTTTCGTTCAAGATATGCTTTGTTTTTTTCTTGGAAGCAGCAGCAGGGGCGTTTAAGAATGATTCATGATATATTTTGTTGTTGTGAAATGTTTTAATAATGGAGCTCATCTCATTAAACTGCCAAATCTGTTTTTGAAAAGTAATGCGGTCAATATAATCGGCAAAACAAATATTTTGTAAAAGTTTCAAATATAATGGAATATACACGTTCGGCTTCAGTTTTGTAAGAACATCCGCTATATTTTCATGCCACAAAAGGCCCACTATTGTTCGATCCGTTTCATTCATCAAGGTGCCGTGTGCTTGTATGGGGTATGGATTATTGATTAAATTCTTGGTGATTTGCTTGGTGTCGTCATTATATGATTTCATTTGGAAAATATTTTGAATTATTTCTGGGGTTAATACGTGCTGTTTGTTTTTATAAATATTATAAATAGTGTGCAACTTGCGTAGGTCACCTTGAATAAATTCATTAATATGTGCAATAATCTTCGGGTCGATATCTGGCATGACTTGATTAATGATCGTATTAATCTGCGTCGTATTCGGTGTGTTTAATTCAATTGGGTTACAGACTTTCATCAGCTCTTTGATCTTCTTGTCTACGTGATAATTGCTTATACAAATAATTGGCGACATGGTCATTTCTTCCTGCTTTTGTTTTTTGGTCTTTTTTGGCCGGATTAATTTAATCAATGTATTGATACCTCCTTTATCCCCGCTGTTCATGCCATCGATTTCATCCATCACAATGACAATTTTTTTGATTTTCTTATTAAACATGCTCATGATATTTTTATCAGACATGTTATGTTTTGTAATCGTATCAATCACTAATTTATTACGCACATCTCCCGCGTCATATTTAATTACATCATAATTCATTTCTTTCAAAAGTTGCATCACAAATGTGGTTTTTCCACAACCAGGACTGCCATAAATATAAATGCCTTTTTTTACAAGCGGGTCGTTTTTATTGGCCTCAAAGGTTGTTAGCAGTTGCTTTATTTGATTATATTCATTTTCACGATTCAGTATATTATTAAAGTTTAAATTATCCATGATATACTATTCAATCTGTTTTTATATTTATATATTTTGTGTTTATATTTGTGTAGTATGGCATATTTGTTTAGCATGGACAGATTATGATAAACAAATATTAAGCATAAGTCTTACTTATTTACGATGCATGGATTAGGTACACCATAGGTGATTCCATCCCAACTAACATTATTAGAAGTCGCCCAGTTATATTTTGCACAATTACCCGTAGATCCCATAAAGGTGGGTGTATTAAAATTCATTGGTGATGTAGCAGCACCAGCATTATCTTTTCTTGCATTTACTACGCAATTTGACCCATCTTTACCAAGGTCTAGCCAATAATCCGGGCATTTGCCCGTTACTGGTGGCCAAACTTGTTTATTTTGGGCCATGCTAATATTTATACCAATCGTGATTAATATAATTAAAAGTATTACAACCGCCGAGGTCATTATTATTGATTGAATAGTCGCCATATATAAATAAAAAAGAATATATTTTTTTATTTTATAGTATATAATAATGAACAAGGTTACTAATGGCAGAATAGATATATTGACTCCCGACACAAGGTCTTTATTCAACATGTATGATAAAATTCCGGCACATCAATGCACTACTTATAGAAACCCACTTGAAGGGCAATGGGACGAAACACCCTTGTCAAAGGCGTATTTTTCTAAAGAAAATATTCAAATTATCCAAAATGGAATCCGGGCGGGTGTGTACGCACAATCCAATAATCAGTATTTAATTGGCCCTCAAGATTGCGATAGTTTAAAAATAGTCATGCGTTCCATCTATCTACAATATTCAGCAAACATGCCTGGCCACATTTCCAATCAAATAGAATCACTAAATCAAATGGTGCTTAATTTCTGTATTCAACAAGTATATAGTGAAGCAAAGGGTTACATGAAATATCTTAGTGATGCAAGTAATATGTATGACCCTATTGCTCACCCTGTTCTTGCAAAAGAAAATGACAAGGAACTTGTCTTAAAGCCGTGGTTTTAAGGCTGAGGTTCCTCCACTAAGATTTTTGTATTTGTTTTTAATTTATTGACACCTTGTTTAACAATGGTCTTCTTACCTTTTTCTTTTTTTTCTTTTGTAGTCCCCATCATGAGACGCTGACGTTCCTCCGTGTATTGAATATATTCCACGCGTAAATTATCCAATTCAGTGAGCCACATTGTTTGTATTGTGGTTGACTGAAACTTTTCCAATTCAGCCAGCTTGTCACCATGTTCCTTTAATAACTTGGCCACGTTTTCATCTGTCACGCTATCCATGGACATCTTTGTCAAATATTTGAAATCCGCCTCTTTGCCGAGCTGATCATATCCTTTGTTCAAGAGCATTGCGTGTACCTGTTCCTTGGTCTTTTTGCGTAAATCAATCGTGCCGTTGATATTTTCTTGAATATACTTGGCCTTGTTCGATAGCAAGGATACTTCCTGTGAAACGGCTTTGATTAAATACTCCTTGCGCTGCTTGTACAACTCTAGGCGCGTGACGTAGTAATCATCGATAATATCCGTCACACTTGCATACTTTTTCAGCTTGTCATCCGCATCGAACAAGTGCATATTACTATTTGAATTCGTCGTGTATAATTTCAACATCTTTTCCAAACCATTACATCCGTTATCCGACTCTGCGGATTCCAGTTCTGCAAGCTGACCCTTGTTCAACTGAATCGTAAAATCTACGCTGGTATCTTTGCACATGTCGTCAAAATCTTTTACGACGGGCGTGATCTTTTTACCACTTGCGTCAGCCGTTTCCGTCAACGACTCCAGATGTGCTTTGAAATCGTCGGTCCACAAACCCACTGGCAATTCAGTGACGCGAATCTTATCCACACCGATGGTTTCATACTTGCCCTTGATCAAATACTTGGCGGATGCGTCCCCATTGCTGGAACTCGTGTTTGTGTTTGTGTTTGTATTTGTAATAGTTCCTTGAAATCCTTCGTAATAGGGCACAAACGCCATGTTGGAAATCTCTTCCACGTTATTCAGTAACTTGGCTTTCAAATAATCAATAATGTTGAGCGGGTTATAACACATAATATCTGTACTGAAACCCGTACCAATACCCTTTGCACCATTTACCAAAACCATAGGAATAATTGGCGCATAGAATAAGGGTTCCACAAGCTGTCCATCGTCATCTAGATATTTCAATATATTATCATCTACTGCTGGGAAGATGGTCCTGGTAATACTATTCAACAAGGTGAAGATGTATCTTTCCGACGCACTATCTTTGCCTCCTTGTAATCTTGTGCCAAATTGACCACTAGGAACAAGCAAGTTAATATTGTTTGAGCCGACAAAGTTTTGCGCCATGCCGACGATGGCTGCGTTTAAAGACGCCTCACCATGATGATACCCCGAATGCTCTGAAACATAGCCCGTAAACTGCGCGACCTTGATTTCGCTGTGCAAATTCTTCTTAAAGGCCGAATACAAGATTTTGCGTAGACTGATTTTTAACCCGTCCATGAGATTTGGAATACTTCTGTCACAATCATACTTGGAAAAGTGGATGAGCTCCTTGTGAATAAATTCCGTGTAGCTGACATTCTCCTTGTTTGTGTCCAAATAACTCTTGCGGTCGTATTCACCCAACCAATCCTTTCGGTCATCCGCGCGTTTTTTGTTGAACACCATATCAATCGCATTGTCGCTTTCTGTTCCTGTGTGTTCAAAATTGACTATTTTCTTCTTCTCAAAATATTCGCGGAATTCCTTGCCTGTGCTTGTACCTAGACCCTTGTAATATTTAATATTCCAATTCGCGTCTTGGTTGTTTTCGTCTTTTAGCCACTCTTCATATTCGCCATTGTTATAAAACATCAATTCTTGATTGCCTTTGCGCGCTTTCAAAATCGGCGTGTTCATAAACCCAATGAATCCTGGAATCGCCGCTAGAGTCGGCCAGACGGATTGAAACAAGTTAATACCCAATCCCTTAATATGACTTCCATCTAAATCCTGATCTGTCATGAACAAGACCTTGCCATAACGCAACGACTGATGCACGTCTTCAATACTTTTATATTGTTTGCCCGTCTCTAGCCCTAAAATCTTCTTGATTTCGGTGATTTCTTTGTTATCCGTGATTTTTTTAGTGGTCTCGCCGCGCACATTCATAATCTTGCCCTTCATTGGATAGACACCAAATATATTGCGGTCCTCGGAAGACAGCCCTGAAACAATACCCGCCTTGGCTGAATCACCCTCACAAAAGATGATTACGCATTGTCTAGATTTGTCGGTGCCTGCCCAATTGGCATCGATCAGCTTTGGAATACCGCGTATATGTTTGCTCTTGGTCCCATCCGTTTTCTTGGCCGCCTTGTTTTCCTTCACTTCCGTTAATGCACACGCTGCATCCATTACGCCCATCTTCGCCAGTTTTTCAATGAATTTATCGCTGACTACACAAGTTGACCCGAATTTTGCGCTTGGTGTATTCATGAAATCCTTGGTCTGGCTATCAAATGCAGGATTCTCAATATCACAACGCAAGAACAAGATGAGCTGCTCCTTGATGGTATTTGCATTGACGACGATCTTCTTTTTCTTTTCAATAAACGCGGACAATTTGCGCGTGATTTGATTCAAAATATATTCTACATGTTTCCCTCCTTTGCACGTGTTAATTCCGTTGACAAACGATACCTGCTGGAATTCGTGCTCTGCGCTTAAACCCACGGAATATTCCCAGCGTCCATTTTCCGCGGCCTCATATGCACGCGGGCTGTCCTCCTTGGTCCCAATATACATATCCACGTATTGTTGGAAGTTCTTCACAGGAATCAGTTGGGTATTGTATTTTACCTTGAGCGCCTTGTCGGTTACCGCCGCAATATCATAGACGCGCTTCTTCAAAAGCCCAATCATATCTGCGGATAGACCCGCAATACCCAATCTTTGATAGTCGGGCTTGAAGGTGATTTTTGTATACGGCTTATTTTTGCATTTGGTAATAGTTGGCTTGCCGATCACGTCCAGATTGTTTGAGAAAGTTTGCGTATATTTTAGCCCGCGCACATGATCAATCGTCTCTATGGATCCGCTTGTTGACCAAATGAGCACTAGCTTGAATCCGAAGCCGTTCTTACCGCCAACTATCTTTTTTTCTGTCTTGTCGTAATTTGTGCTGGTGCGCAAGTGTCCAAAGATTAACTCGGGAATCCAAATATTGTATTCTGGATGCATCGCAACGTCAATGCCATTGCCATCATTAATCATAACAATCGTGCCATCCGGCTCAATATGTACGTCAATGTACGAGACGGGAACTGCGTCTTGTTGCTGATTTGCAACGGCCTGAAGCATACGCACTACATGGTCACGACAATTCACGATGCCTTCATCAAACAACTTGTATAGACCTGGAACATACTTGATATTCTTTAGAACAATTTTTTGTGTTGCCTCATCCAATATCCACTGATCGGTATCCACCTCCTCAACCGAACCGATATACGTGTCGGGATTGGCCAGGATATGCTCCTTGTCCGTCTTTTGCTGGTATTTCTGTGCAAGGTCCGTCATCTTAATAGTTTGTATGTTAGTAAATAAATACTATTTATTTCAATTTTATTTGAAACATATTTGGAGAGAATTCATATCGATATAATATATGGCCGATATAAATTCTTATTGTGATAATTTAGGGTTGAATGAAAATGGGACGACAGACATAGTTCGGTTTTGTCCTGTTCCTAGAATACAAGGACTATACTATCCGTCGCAAGCTGATTTATATAGACAATTTAAAAATGAGAATTGTAATATCCAGAAAAAATTGCCTGGGACATTGGGTGGGCGGTATGTAGGCGCTTTGTCCAACGCCATGCGCAAGAGTCAATGGATTGGCTTGGGGACCGCCGCAAGAGGTCAAACTAGATTTGTTTATAATTCAAATGAATCGGGGATGCGTGAAGGCCAACCTGGGGGCATTTTGCCACCGATAAGAAACCGATTTTAGACGAAGATTTATTTAGAGAAACCCCGCGTAAAAGTTTCTATTTTATCCAATCAAAATGTTTTATTTTCTTGTGATATTTTATAATGACTAGACTTTCTAGAGCTGCTAGAGGCAAATATGAAATGGTAATTGGATCGCGCGCACAAGTGATGAATGGAACTGCTCACCACACTTCAGGTGGATTGACCAAGGAGAAGCTTTTCCGCACCAAGAATGGGCGTATTGTCAGCAAGTCCAAGCACTTTAGCGCAAAACGCGAAAACCGCTTGGTAAAGGCCGGATACGGAACCCGCAAGGGCAAATTTGGATATGTTAAGATTGCTAAATCTAGAAAGCAACGTGGAGGAATTGGAGGAATTAGATACAACTTGGAGGCTGCACCATATGACGGAGAAGGAGTTGGAACCAGTGGGGATGCTGTCCAATTTGAGGCTGGTCAGGCGGGTGGAAAACGCAGCCGCAAGACTCGTCGCCATCGTCGTTAAATGTTACGCAAATACTTTAGAAAAATCCAAAATATAAAATAATAATAATTTCTCGTATTATTTTATAATGAGACATTCAAAAAAACATATGCGTAGCCGCCGCAGCCGTATGAGCAGCCGTCGTAGACGTGTTCAACGAAGAACCCGTCGTAGACATGGTGGACAGGCTGCTTGTCAGGGTGATCCTACTTGTGGTGGTCGTAATTTTATAAATGTTGCGCAACAAGCTTCAGACAATTTAAATGCTTGGATGGCAAAACATAAAACTGGTGGCCAAGCTTGTTTGGGTGATCTTACTTGTGGTAGAGGAGGAGTACCATTCAGTTATGCTAATTATACTAAAGATCTTACAAAAAATTTTAGTGATTCAATAGCAAAAAAATAAATATTAAGAAAAACTATAAAATAATATTAATTTCTCGTATTATTTTATAATGAGACATTCAAGAAGAAGTCGACGCGGAGGAGATGGAATTAATTATCAATTAACGCCTGCAAATTTTGATGGTCAAGGTGTTGGAACCAGTGGGGTAGACATTCAATTTGTTGCTGGACAAGCCGGCGGACGTCGTCGTAGACACCGAGGCGGAAGCGGAGTTAACTTGTCATTGTCACCTGCAAATTTTGATGGTCAAGGTGTTGGAACCAGTGGTGTAGACATTCAATTTGTTGCTGGACAAGCCGGCGGACGTCGACGCCGCACTCGTGGACGCCGCTCTCGCAGCCGTCGTGGTGGTGCTATGGCTATGTTACCATTAAGTGGCGGACGCCGTACTCGTCGCAGCCGTCGCACTCGTCGTCATTAAACATTTTACACCTTTTTTTCATTTCAAACGCCGATTTATAAATTATATATACATATGTATATGAAAGGTGGTATATTCAATAGACCTGAATGTTGTAATCAACCTTGCATATGTCCTGTATGTTTAGAAAACAAACCATTAATGCGTTTAAATTGTAATCATTATGTATGTTTAGAAGATATTCAACGCATAATTACTTCAAATTCACGTAGATTACAAAGATGTCCTATTTGTAGAGAGTTAATCAATAATTATGGTTGTAACGGAAATATTATAAATGTGGGTAACTATCAAAACCAACAACCAAATATAATTCCTTACGAAGAAGGCGACGCTGATGGTGAAGAAATGGACATCGATGTACATGTTAATCCGAATGTTAATGTTGTTTCAGATGACGAGGGTTATGAAACTGACGAAATATATGGAGGAAAAAGAAAAACAACACGCACACGTAAAAATAACAAAAAAAGAAAATTAAACAATAGAAAGAAAACTAATCGCAGACGTAAAAATTCTAAAAGAAAAATAAGTAAAAAGAAAACACAAAAAGGTCGACGTTTTACATAATATATTTTTACATAATTCGAATTACGTAAAAATAACCACTAACAAGTATAATCCACAGCATAATACCATTCACTTGTAATAAACGTGTCAAACACAATGTATTGACTCAAATGATTATATATGTATTTTTCAAAATAACTTTTGTTGACTATGAGTTTACCCGTGAATAATTTACAATAAAAGGTATAGGCATCGTCAAAAGAAATTAAGAGCCCTTCGTTCTTTCCGCGGTACTCCTCCTTCATTTTGACGAGTGCGCTATGTATATCGCCCTTCTTGTCCCACTTGTTGCATGAAATATTCAAGGCATATTTATCGTCCAGCAATTCCACGTTGGGAAAGAAGTGTTTTAGAATTTTTAAAACCTCATTTTCAGGGATATGACTAGACGTGGTGCTTTTAAACAAGACACAAATCTCGTCTATTTCCAGTTCGTTGCCCAAATCGATAGTCATATTTTGCTCCCAAAACTCGATGAAATTGCGAATCAATGGTAGATGCTTGCTGGTAACGTTCAAGAAAGAGTCGGTTGTCTCGTTGTATTCAAACTTTGTCGTGAGGATTTGTTTAAAGGTATTCAAGTACATCATATTGGGCAAAAATAGATTGGCGTGGTGCATCTTCCAGAGATAGTGCATGTGTTTCCATTTTATTTGGTACAGCTTGCCGTCTGTTTGCATTTGATTGGTTGTATCGGCAGGAATGTCTAGCATATCTGTGCAAAATTTGTCCACAATGGATTCTTGTGTATTGTTTTTCAAAAATAATGTGTATTTTTTTAAATGGTCGCTTGCCTTTGTTCGTAGATATCCGTCCGCGCTTTCGTATCGGTTTGAATAATGTGTTGCAACACACAACATGTCCAGCCCAATCGTCGTGTCAATCGTCGTATCGGTGATGTCGTTCATATGAAGCAAGCGGCTATTTGTATACTGGTGCGTCTCGTGGTATTTTATGAAATTACGCGTGATGTTGACACAGCCGATGGTGATGTAGGCGCTTGTATCAATCAACGTAATGAGCGGTTTTGCTTTCCCATATACAAAATACATAATGTCTTGATTTTTTTTAAGAATATTATCGCCTAATAACGTCAAGAAATGTTTAGCATGGTCTTTGGAAGGGAAAAACGCAGGGTATAAAATTTTTAAAACCGATTGTATGGTTGCCGATGTTGGTACAGACTGAAGCAGACTTCTCTCTTTAATTTGTTTGATGATATTGTTTTTTGTTTTGTATTTCCAGTCCTGAAGAACCCGGTCTTGAGAGATAATTGTGAGTAGCTTATGTAAAATGTCGTCTTCTTTCACCACATTGTAGTGGTTATTATCGTATTCATAAAAGCAGTTATTGTGAGCAAGATAAAAGTAATTGTTCTTGCTGAGAAAAACCTGAATAAATATTTGCTGTTCATGGGTAAGCGTGTTTGTGCGCACAATACGCTTTTCGTAGTTTTGTTCTTCATTTTGCAAGGTAGATTCAAGATAGGTATTAATATGACTATCAATACGTTGCAACATGTAGGCATTGCCTTCATATTTTTTGCACAAGTTTTTAATTGTTTCTATACATTTTTCTTCCATAGTGCTCTAGTATACTACGTTGTTTTTATTATACTTTTACGCTTATACTTTTACGCGGATTCGTGCAATGTTCACACGGATTGATTTAGTTTAGGAAATAATTCTGTTTTTTCATAAAAATACCTTCTAATGGAAACGATTTAAAGATTTGCGTAAAAATAAAGCATAATGAGCAACTATGCGTTAAATTCCTCAACAACCAACAATGTATTAACTATTAAAACTGTGCAAATTGCGCCTTTTCGCACTTTAATGACGGCATTAAAGGATATTTTGCTCGAAACCAATATTACTTTCCAACCGGATGGTATTCGTATCATTAACATGGACAAGTCGCACACAATTTTGGCCCATTTATATCTAGCCGCCCAGAATTTTGAATTCTACGAGTGCAAGAAAGAGAAGATTATCATTGGTGTCAACATGTTCCATTTGTTCAAGTTGATCAACTCTATTGATAACGACGACACCTTGACGATTTACATTGAGAATGCCGATTATGTGGACGGAATCGTTTCCCATTTAGCCTTGAAGTTTGAGAATGGAGAGATTAAGCAATGCAAGACGCAAAAGCTGCGGCTCATTGAGCCTGAAGCCGAAGAGCTAGAGTATCCCGATGTGAAGTTTTCCTCGGTGATTAACCTGCCTTCCTCCGATTTTCAAAAGATTATTCGTGACTTGTCATGCATCTCAGACAAGTTGGAGATCAAGTCTGTCGGGAATGAGCTTATTTTTAAGTGCAATGGGCAGTTTGCTTCTGCCGAAATTCATCGTGCAGAGTCTGATGGTAGCATGGGATTTGTCTTGAAGCAGGAGTCTAGCAAGATTATCCAGGGTGAATTTTCCTTGAAGAACCTCGGCTATTTCATCAAGTGCACCAACTTGTGCTCACAGATTGAAATCTATTTGGAGAATGACTTGCCGTTGGTGGTGAAGTACGATGTCGCTTCACTTGGTTCCATTCGTCTTTGTCTAGCGCCATTGCCCTCTGCATAATACATGCGACATAAATATTACGTTTTATTTTTAACAAATGTAATATTTTGGTTTATGCTACATTTAGCATGTATCTACAAGGTGATGGATCATGTTATTTGGCATCTCTTGGCATGTAACACACGTATCCTGACCCATTATTTTCAAATTGGAGTATTTTATTAGATAATCGATTGAACAAGACTCTACTAGTAGCCCATTTGCATATATGCCGTAATTCATGCATATGTCATGATGCTCTAGCGCAATATGATAGATGTTCATAAAACCTTCTTTGTTAAACGGCTCTGCCTTTTCATCCGCACAAGCTATCAAGCGGAAATGGTTATCCGTTACATATATATTTCCATTAACTGCCTTTGTGTTCTCCCACTGGTCGTCTGTCATAGAAGGAACCAATATGGAATGACATCCAGTGATGTACAAGTCTTCAAATAAGGTTTGATATTTCTCTCTTGGGCATTTATACAAACGATTTGCAACTCGGTAATCATTGCCTGGATTGTATAACGACGTTGTACCCATCATACAAACTG
>JACCDO012041341.1_pt1 | contig 19378 bp, 13 predicted proteins | sample 7446101 | NCBI WGS metagenome assembly JACCDO01 (sample SAMN15323440, study PRJNA562643) | freshwater metagenome | isolation source: river surface water | place: USA:Blue River Watershed | collected 2017-08-16 | reverse complement strand
TGGCGGTCCTGGGAGAGTTCCTGGTCCAGGTCCTGGATGCATTGGATGACCTCCTGGACTGCCAACACCACCGACGCGTCCACCACCGCCAACAGGCATGCCGCCACCGCGCCCAGGTTCAAAGCGTTCCTTTTGTTGTCTATAGTACATGGTAAACCATAGGACAACTAATAATCCAACAATCAACCAACTGGTTTTCATTCTATAGAACACTCACAAAATTTGAACCTCGTCGTCATCATCACCGAGTCATCAGAAATGCCTCAATCTATCTCTGACGGCGCGCTAGCCTGGCAGCGTCTTGCAGTCAAAAACGCACATCCTCGGGATGAACGTATTAGTTTTGAAGAAGAAACACACACGTATACAATTGACGGAGCCAAAAAGAATTGGACAAGTTGTACTGGATTCATACATGGATTCTTTGAGGAATTCAATGCAGATGAAGTGATTGCGAAAATGATGAAATCTAGGAAATGGGCTACGAGTCCTTACTTTGGAAAGACGCCCGAAGAAATCAAAAAGCAGTGGTCCGATAGTGGTGCTGAAGCATCCGCTGCTGGAACACGGATGCACTTGGATATTGAACATTACTACAACGCAGAACCTGTAGGAAACTTAGCAGGTGACAACTATGAATACAATCCTGGTCCAGAATGGGATTACTTTATGGCCTATGAACGGAAGTGGCGCAAACCCCATGGGTTTGAACCATTTCGTACTGAATGGCTGGTGTTCAAAGAGGAAATTAAACTTGCCGGTTCCATTGATATGGTATACAAAAAGCCCGATGGCACGCTTGCAATCTACGATTGGAAGCGTGCAAAAGATATGAAATTCACCAACGATTTCCAAAACGGCCTGGCTCCACTGGACCATCTACCAGATACAAATTACTGGCACTACAGTCTACAGTTGAATATTTACCGGCGCATGCTGCAAGAAAAGTATGGCGTAACCGTATCTGAACTTGCCCTGGTTGTCCTACATCCAAACAATCAGTCCTTCAAAGTCATTCAACTCAATATGATGGATGACGAAGTGCAGGCAATGTTTGATGTGCGTGCGGCCAAACTTGCTGCACTAGAAGCGGCTGAAAAAACCGATGCATAAATGTAAGATGCCGCCGCAGTCAAACGACAAACTTACACGTGCCGAATTTTTGCGTCTGTACAAAAAACAACAAGACGTAGGGCAAAAATACGCGACTTTGGTTGCAAATACATTGATTGGTGAACCTGCTGACGCCGCGAAGATGCAATCATATTTTCGCACATGGTTACAACTGGAAAAGGAAATGCAAAAAGATGTGATTGACCCTGAACCACCCAAGGGCGGTCGGCGCCGACGCCACAACTAATGACCCGCGGCCGCTGCAGGCGTGTCCGTAAAGTCCCCACGAAACACAATGCTGTGCTCCGAACGACCAAACCGTTTACCGATTTGTTTGAACTGCTCCGTGCAGTACACGTGGATTTGATGTACCTGTTCCATTAGTGTTTTATGTGTAATTGCATCATTTGTAAGAATCTGGCGAATTGTATCGCGCACAGAATTTACAAATACTTCATACACTTGCCTATTGGCCTGTTTATGAAGTGCATTTTTCTCGGTTACCTGAAGGGCCTTTTTAAACGCCTCTTCACGAATCATATTTAACATATACTTTACACGCAGGTCATGAAATTCATTATCGTAATCGGTGGCTGCATCACCACGCAGTCGTGATTCATTTTCACGCATAAGGCGCCATGCCTCTACCAGATACCGCGATGAAGCCGGCAAATTTCTATCTGTTGGCCCATACAAATAATTACGATTGTTACGTCCCGTAAGTTTCTGCATAATCTGACGGTCTAACACAACTCCGCAGTCACCTTGAGGCGGTGCGGCGGCGGCGCCTCGTGCATCTGGATTCTCTGCCAACCACGCAAAGTAATGTGGATTGTGTACAGGTCCCGACGCCACGGCACCCGTACGCCAATTGAAACCTGTATTGCACGCGGTGCACCACATCTGGTCGCATCCCTCCAGTTTCGTAATACCAGCGCCGCATTTTGGGCACGGTTTGGTATCACGCGCCAACAGTCGCGCAGTTGCAATATTGTTGGGGTCACAGGCATGACCAGGGTCCTCACGATTTGGCCCTTTCAGTTCGTGGCAATCTGGGCACGTATACATATCACATATACTGCATTTCCACGCCGTACTCAAGAATCCACGACAATCCGTCGCAGGGCATGGACGTACAAATGCCGCCGGCGCTGCACGTGGTGTAGGCTCCGTTCCTTCCGCCGCTGGACGCGACCGCCCATACGTGTCCACGGTTGCCATATATCGTCTGTATTCCACACGCTTTCGCATGAGTTGACGTTGTAGTTCATTGATTTGGTCATCCAAACGCCGCGCCTCCTCTAGTGCAGCATCATACGACTGTTTGGCTGCACGGTATGCTGCAGCATCCTCTTGGGTTGCCGGTAACTTAGAACGCTCGCGGTCAAACAGCACCTTTTCACGATGTTCCTTATATGTATTAAGCCGAAACGTAGACGTGAGTTCCTTATCCAGGAAATCACGTGTCCACTCCCGCTTACAATCCGCATTCACACAAATGGGAACAATATTAATATCATTCAGTAAATACTGTTGAAGACAGCCACGGCAGATTTCAACAGAACAGTACGGGCACGTTGTGCATGCCCGTGTAGATTTATTAAAGCCCTCAAAACATACGGCACATGATTTATCTACAACTGTATTTTGCATTTTTATCTTGTGTTCCAAACACGACACCGTCTTCAATTTTCTCGCGGAGCAAGCGCCGGTGGCAGATGAGATTCCTTGACTATGTATGTGGGCCGTGGTGAAGTCAAAATCGGCACAGGCACTCCTTCAACATCCAACATAATATACCTGCGTTCACCTGCCCCCGCATAATCGCTTTGAAAAACTTTATCAACGATTGGAACATTATCTGGCCCCATATGTGTTTTGAGAATCTCCAAACGATAGCGTTTTGCAACATAAGACCAATCTGCATCTGTGCCACGGAATCCATCTGGCAATGGGTCATCCGTTCCTACAACATCTGGCCATACTGCTGTTAGTCGCGCATATGTATCACGTTGTATGTCCGCCGCAAATTGCAGTGTCTTATCTTTGTATGCACCATCTGCTGCAACTCCAACATCCACTTCCTCTGGAAAAACAAGCCCTGCTGCATATTTGGACTTATCACTTTCTGTATATCCTAATTGTTCATACAATGATTTTGTGCCACGTCCCATTGCCGAAAAAAGTACTGTGTCCCCTTCGTGAACAACGGTGCCTTTGCCCAGAGAATGCGGGCGCAACAAGGACACGCGGTGCTGTAAGATTTCTTCGGCTTGGCGAAATGTACGCAGCAACTCATCAGTCAGCCGTACCGTGAGCACGCGTACAGGGTCTACGTAGCGCTGGGTGCCTTTAGCGTGAATCAAACAGCGCCCATCCGAAAATGTACAACTTCCTACACAATCGCTCTCCTTCTTGATTTGCAAACAATCGCGACGCAAAATGGATGGTGATGCACTTCCTGCGCGCGTTACACTTTGTTGTATGTAAGGATGTATTAATACATCCAACCGTTTTTGCAATTCATACAGTGGCAGACGTTTGCGTGCTTGACGAAGGAGTTCAATCTGTTTCTTGGCGTGCTTTCCTTCGCGTGTTTGTAACCAGTTTGAAAAGGAAATACGAACATGTTCATATGCTTCTTCCAGCGCCTCTTCATCCGTAAAATCCACCGATTCGGCGTCTGGATTTGTGGGGCCTAACAATGCGATATCCAATTCCCAAGGATATTCGGCAATGTCTTCCACGCGCGTTGCCTTGCTCTTATCGGGTATTGCGTGTTTCACATCCTGCGATAAGGAAATCGGTTTAAAAGGCACAATTGCATGGCATTCTAATTTTACGCCGACATAGGAATCCTCTTTGGACAATATACTTTTAGGTTTCAAACCAGGAAAATGATAGGCAATGCGGTTGGGTGATAACTTACTTTGTTTGCCAACAAGGAATGCAATTAATTTTTCCATGGGCGGCAATGGCAACGATTCTTCGCCATATACACTTGGCACACGCATAAGCACTTGTCCATCATCCACACAAGGAATGTAAAAATCCGGCGACGAGTCATAGGGTTTTTGTTTGACAATCACGCCGACAAGACGATTACTGCGGTCACGCACAAGTTTCTTTATATCACTATAATCTGTAAGCGTTGTTTTAAGGAGTGTGCCCAACTCACTTAAACGTGGTACAAGCGGGTCTTTGGTTTCCACAATCTCAATCCATGGGTGTACAGGCGATGCCGTGCGGCTACAGCCATCCAGGCCACTATAAAACTTATCGTAAAATGCCCGCAGCACACCACGTACAGGTTCACTTAACTTATTGAATTGTGGGCTGTTTGGCTGAATTGCACCAAACAAGGTACGAATCTCTTCTTTTCCATCCGCACCGCCAAGTTGACCTTCATAAAATACAAGGGGGTCATACAATCCTGTAAGTTCGTTTTCAAGTATGAAAATCGCCGGTGGTTTTTCCTTTTGACTGTATTGTGATATGCCAAACTTGGGACATTCAAACTGCGCAGGACCTTCCTTTGTTAATTTGATTTTTACCAATACAAATCCAGTCATTGAAAACAGCCCCTGGCATGTAAACAGGGTTTCAAGCAACCGCAAATCTTTGGGAGTTTTGTCATCCAACATATAGTTACGGAAATTATTCCAGGCCAAATATGCCTGCGTTGCATAGGCGCGCTGTGATTCGCCTGTAAGACTTTTGGCTTCACGCCAGCGTTGGAATTTCATATCTTCATCGGCCAGCACGGTTTGTCCTGGCAATGAAAACTCGTGCAGCAATGTGCCATAGTTTGCCTGAATAAATGCATTATACATAATTGGTTCCTTTGTTTCAAACATAGATGCTATATCGCTGTTTGGCGGTATCATTAACGAATCGTCTTCTGTCATCATATAGTTTATCGCATAGTTCACAAATGAAAGAAAACTTAATGCATTTTCGCCAATGTTTTGGGGCGTTGTGCCCAAGCCGTAGCGAATAAATGCATGACCAGGCATATTTAACTTAGAATTTATACTTTCACTACGTGCACCCTTATTTTTGGTTAAAAATACGTCTGGGTCCTGGCCAAGTAACTCGTTGACTTCACGGGGTGGCACTGCAATCAGACCGCGTGTCATTGTCATCCAGCGGTCACGCAAATCTTTGGATTCCAACGAACGACGGCCAAGTACAATTTGGTTGCAAATATACCAGTTGTTTTTGGCATTGCCTTTGAGTTTAAAGGCCGAAAAAGGACGGTCGCGATTTTCATCCTCAACCAGTGCTTCTTCTACGGAGGCCGCGGCCGCCGGTAGTTCATCCGTGGCCACACCGCGTTGTAAGGGCGGAAGTTCCACGGCCGGTGGGGGCGCTTTACGTGCGCCTTTGGCCATTCGCAGCGAATCATAATCTATAAAACAACACGGCTGAGCAAAGTTATCAGGGTGCGTTAAATCAATGTATCCAACATACAAATTGATTTTACTGGAGTTTTGTGCCGGCAAACGCTGAATCACCGTTGCACCGCCAGTATCATCATAATACACATATTTGGATTTTTCTTTCTTCTTTTTCACTAATTTGCCTTCACAAAACGGGCATGTGTCCGCGGGCTTCCCGTCTACCAATTTGCCCTGTACGCGATACTGTGTGCCTTTGAACTCATTTGGTATTAATGGAATCTGGTCAAACAAACACCAATATTCCGCACATATGTAGTAATTGGGCGCCTTATCGTTTGTGCCTGCACGAATCACGGTCCATAGTGGCTTACTTTTTTGAGCAACAATCAATGCCCGCATCTCCTCAACAGCGCCAGGGTTTTCCCGCACATATGCATCAATCTCTTTGCGGTTTTGTTCAATAAACAAGACACTTTCTTTTTCCTCTGGACCCTTCAAATAAAATCCAAGTTGCAGCGCACGTTTTTCATACGCAACAATATCTTTGAATGGATACGTTGTTTGTTTATCTGTTTTGGTCTTTACGCGTTCTTTCACAGTCGTATATGCAATCTTCATTGCCGTCAAATCATTATCTTCTAAGGGCGCCTCAACCCAAAATACATCGTCTCCATACCATTCGCGCGCCTTTTTGTATGCTTTTGCAGACATTACATTTGGCTGACGATTGGAGGAGGATTGGCACGTTGTGCCAAATTGGGAATCCTTGTATTTAAACAATTCCTGGTCACTGCTTTGCAACTTATTAAGGAGAGTCGCTTCCCAATCAAGATTGGGGATAAACTCGCTTCCTATTTTTCGGATTACAGGTGCTTCTTCGGCGGATACAGCCGCTTCCGCGGCCTGTTCTTTTGCATCAGGTTCCGCAGGTTGTATATCCAGACCCATCATTTGTGAAAACAGTAATTCCTCTTCGGTCATTTGCGCAGGAGCAGCGGCCGCCTGTTCCTGCTGTGTCAACGCTTTTGCTTGTGCCGGTGATAGTTTCGTTAATCCAAACTCATCGGCTGTATGATACACAAATACACTTAACAGGGACAAGATTTGCTGCAAATCATCATAGGATTGTATATCAACACAATTGAATTTGTAATCTGGATAGTCATTGTAAAATGTAATAAGTGTGCCTGAGTTGTACTTTTTCACGATTTCATCACGTTCTGTAATGACTTCCTCACTAAAACGCTGACGCCATGTATCCACAAACTTATCTGTATCTTCTTGACTAATACCAAATTCTTTTGATACAGTTGTTTTCAATTCATCAAAATTCACAGATTCAACCGTTTTATTCATTGTCAAGTACAAAAAGGTGATGTATTCAATGACTGGATTCATATCTACGCTGTAGTTATCTACCGCCTTGTACCGCAATACCCATGCATTACGTATAAATTCTTCCTTACGAAACAGGGGCACAATAATATCATACCGCCGCAACAATTCCTGCTGGGTCGGTTTAACACCCTCGGATTGCACGGTTACCAAATACTGGGCACTTAGTTCAGATACGGCAAGTTTTGCACGGCCATGCCAAACAGTATCGTTCAAAAAAGTAGGCAAAATAGTAAATGCATCCTCCATATTTTTGTACAGCAGGGGACGGTCACGACGTGAGGCACCAATTGTTAAATCTGCCGTTCCGTTTTCGTAAATACAAATTGTCCAACATACATTATCCGTGCCCTGAATTGGCTGCGATTTAATTAAAATCACAGAGTACTGTACTTTTTTCTCCTCCGAATCATCTACGGGCGATTCATCGGCCATGTACGATTCAAACAACTCTTTCTTTTGCAACGTGCCCGCGGCCATTTTCACTAAGGGAGACAATGCCGGTGTACTTGGAAAAAATCGTATAAATGGTGTTTGTGCCGTAGGTTTCATTTCATAAAAGTGCTGCTCCAATAATCCTTGACTGTACAACTCTTTTTTCGGCAAATCATATCGCAACTTGCTGAGCATACGAAGTTGAAATGGATTGCGCGGCAAATCCTGCAATTTTTCATTTAATTTTGTAAATCGCTCATTTATCATACTAAAATATGTGGATGCTGCAGCGGTTGCCTGCGCAAACCAGGAATCATCGCCCGCCACAACCTTTGTTAAATCATCCTTCGTATCCAACAATGGGAAAAAATATCTAAAAAATCCATAAAATACTCCATCGTTTGGATTACGACCCAGGGCTTCATACATAAGTGCTGCACTCCAAACATGTACTGTGCGTTCATCTCCTAGCGCGTTTCGCAAAAGAAGTCGGTGAAAGACTGTGGGAACTACAGGTTGAATTTCGTCGTCTTTGTATAATTCTTCCCTTACTTGACCAAGTGCGGCGTATGGGTCATCCATGGCCGGCGCAAACTCCCATGCAAACTCCAGCGGTCTATATGTATTGTCAGTATCGGCCACTGCAACAAATGTATATTCTGGCGACCATGCTTTTGTATTTAATGCAAGCATGATATGTTGCTTAAGTACAAATACTGTTTGAAATATATACACATTGGGGATTTCAATGGTTTCCGTTTTGTCCAGTGCTGTATGTACAAGTACACGGATTGATTGAGATTCCAATGAATCAATCCGGGGCGGCTGTAGTATTTCCATTGCTATAATGGAAGTGTTTTATTTGGCTGCGCAACTAATCGCGAGGCACTAATCGCGAATGCCGTCCTTTACTCCTTCTTTATATGTTGGTGAATCGGTAATATGCACACCACAGTATTCCACTGGATGTGCAGCAAAATCCTGATATGTATACACCTTGGCCTTTTCGGCTTCTTTAATCAACCAGGCAAAGTTATTCCAAAATTCGGGTGTATGTCCTACTGATACAGTGCCAACGTGACTCATTTCATGTAAGGCAACAAATACAATTATATTTTCATTCACTAATTCTTCTTTTTCATTGCGTTGGCGCAGACACATGTAAATCTTCTCGCCCTTGTTTACACTATAGGATGTATACTGTGCATCTGGCGTAGATTCACTAAAACGTGATGCACTGCAATCAAAGTTCTTTATCATTTGAGAAACAAAGGGCTTGGACATATGACTCTGTTCCAAATACTTACGCAAACGCAGTAATTTGGCCCGCACGCGTGCCAAACGGTCTGCGGATTCCTGTTTATCGGGAAGATTACGTACTAAATAACGTTCACCGTCTACGGCAGATTTTACATACGCCATTGGATATTTGGAATCCTTCATGCGCATTGCAATGAATGCGGCAATCAGAATTACCAACACAAACATCCAAGCATAGTTGGATTCTTCCATTTCTTGTAAAGGGTATAGGTATTTATACTATTTACAGAACAATAATTCGTAAAGGTATTTAAGCAATTTCCATTACACGACGGTTCACATCGGGCTCAATGGTAGATTGCATCCATGGGCTGACCTGCACCTGAGGATTTGCGGGTTCAGAGCGCAAATCCCAGCTTGCATTGCGCAAGCTCTGGCCCACTGTATTGACACCAATCAAAGCACCGGCATTCAAGAAGTTCTTACCGGCAATATCACCGGCACCCATAGGGTTCACCTGGGCCCACTTGGAGTTAGGGTCGTTGGGCAACAATTCCTGGGGAGCCAACTGGTTCTTTGGGTAGCAGTTGGCAGGCTTCTCGGCAGCGGCAAAAGGCATTGGGCTGGGGTTTTCAAAGCCTTCTGTGGATGGGGTCATAGGAGCCGCATTCATTTCAGGCACAGCATTTGCGGCGCCGCCAACGATAGCAGCATCAACTGAACCAGCATTTGTAAAGGCATTGGGCATAACACCATTCATGGAAGGTGCGGCATTGGTCGGCACAACATCAGCATAAAAGCCTTCATGCTTACGGCCAAGCAAACCGGCCAATGTAGGGTCTAACATATAAAACACGCCAAGGGCGATTACAACAATCAACACGGCCAAGAGGATATTCCGGGATGACTCCATACTTGCTTCTATTTGCCTTGGACGTATTTTTTTTCACGCCGATTCTTCGTCCGTTTCGTCTTCATCGTTGTCAGATTGCCATTCGCTAAACGCCGACTCGCCATCCGACAAATCAAACTCTTCATAAAATTTTGCGGCAGCATCATCGGCACGCTCGCGCATTTCGTCGGCTTGGTGATACAATTCACGAATTGCCTGTTTTGCCTGCGCGCGCTTTTGACGGATAGATGCCGGGTCCCGCAATTCAATACAATCCGCGTCCCCTTCCATTGCGGCGGCAATGTCGGAGACTTCGGAAAGTTCGGCTGCTGCCTCAAGCGCGTCCGTAGACCAATCAAAATCTATGACATTGGATTCTTGCACGGGTCCAACATACACCGCCTCAAAAACAGGTTTAATGCTTGTCCGGGAAATATGCAATGATTTCAATGAAAGGTCGACACGCGCAGGAAACTCACGTTTGGAGAAATCCGTCGGAATTTGAATAGTGGTATAGGGACTCCATTGCGCTTTTCCTTCAAACAATACAATGCCCCATTTGGGTGTAATTGTTTCAAGTGATTGTTTCGTTGGAGCATTTTTAAATAATTGTTTATTGTGCATCAACTCATTTAACATGACAGATTGCATGCCTTCAAATAATGCTATAGCAGCATTGTTAGTTTCTAACTGACCAGATGGTGATGCAAGAATGAATTGGGTGCCAAGCAATTTCGGGAACAATAGATTCACCTTGAAATACGACTCGCCATTTGCTGATACTACACGTTCCGGGGCACTGAACATTTTTCTGCTGGGCACTGCGATATAGAATGAAAAATAAGTCCGCAGTTTAAACTAAACCATGAGCACAGAAGAACGAGACCGGTATGCGGAGGCAACAAGCGATTTGGCATCGCATATGGGCGATAAAATACTAACGTTGTTGCGTACACCCGAGAATCAAGCACGTCTTCAATCTGTGCTTGACCCGATTGTAAGTCACATTATCAATCGCGTGTTTCCATACATATTGTTATCAGCAATATTGTTCTTGATATTGTTTATACTGACTATCGGCACATTTTGGATGGTCATGCGTACTTCGCACCCAGTCACCACAGTTGCCAAAACACTTATCGGTGCTGTTGCTGCCACCACATAGGAATGTATACTCTTCATCTGTAAGGTCACCCATTAAAGGACGCAATGCCTCAAGTGTTTCAGGTTCACAGGGCGGTGCACCCGCCGCAAGTTTTTTCCATTGTTTCTCGCCCATCATTGTTTCCTGTGTTTCATACACTCCCCGAAGTATATCCATCGCTTTTTCATATGGCGACACGTCTTGCACGCCTTGCTTCAATAGTGTATACTTTAAACTACTTGTATACTTGATTGCCCAATACGCTGACCGATATGGCAATGACGGTAATCCAACTGTATAATCACAGCCCATTAATACACACATCATCAAGAATTGGTCATATGTGAATTTCAAATTCTGTAAGATTGATGACAATTTATACATTGTCCAACCGGTGGCGTCGCCTGGATACGCATAGGCTGCCGGAACTAGAAGGGTTTCCACACCGCGTGCTAAGAAATCCAGGTCATTGCTTATCACAGCGGCAAAGTCTCCGCGCCGTGCAAAGTACGCAATTGCATTATCGGCTTCGCCCGTGGCATTCAAACAAAGCACGCCACACGCATAAAAGAACTGCTTCGCCTGGTCACGTTCTTCAGATGTTAGAAACGATGAATTCAATGACAAAGTCCGTAACGCCTTTTCAATTGTTAGACGATGACTATTTGTCAATTCCACGGTTTCTAAATCACGTTCAAGTATCTTCTTTTTAATATCGGAATTCACACGTAACTCGCTGCGTTGCTTTAACGCATTTCGCTTTTCAGAAGGCGGTTTGCCATCAAAGATTGGAAGTGGCGTTATGCCAAGGCGCCGCAATGAAACGATTAACTTTGCCAAATATTCAAAGATAGATTGTTTTTGCGCCTTTGCTTTGTACAGAAATCCAAGTATATCAATGCCAACAGTTTTGCCACGCAGGGCTGTCCAATCAGGTGTTTGCGCTGCCGTTTCATTCCATCGTAGTAGACCCGTTAATCCACGAATTCCCATTACCACCACACACAAATATTAGTTTATGCCAGCGCCACTACGGGTTTCACACCACGTCATTTTTTTGGACGGTCATACGCATCGACAACGCGACGGGTCGCGTGGTCGATGCCGCAGCACGTAACCGTGCTAATTCAGGTTCCACCAGTCCACATAACACCTGTGTACGCTCGGCCGTATTTTTCCCGTTTCCAAACACCCATAAAAATTCAATATGCGGTGCCAATGCCGCTTTTAACACATAGTACGCAAATATGTTTGTATTTTCCTTCCAGTTTGTGGCCGCACGAGCCAAGACCTGCGTGGCTTGCATATCCTGCCACGCACGCTGGACTTGCCACGGCACGTTATGCCATCCGCACCATAACCATTCGGCATACAATTCGGTCCACGCTTCAAACAATGCCGGTTGCACCACGGACTCGTCGCCCAGCCCCCAACACGGCAGCGGCGACTCTGGCATATGCCAATCCCACTCCAATGCATGAATCGATTCATGTAAGAGCACGCGTTCCCATTCCTCTGCACGATACACCGTGATTTCACTAGAACCTGGTACCGCCCAGCCACCATTTACGGTACGCTTTGATGGCCATTCATCGGCCTGAATCACACGCGGGTCATGACGCCAAAACAAAAGAATCGTAAACCCGTGAGGCACACCCAACCACGCAAACAATGCATCTGTTGTGGCCGCAATTTCGGCTACAGTGTGCGGTTCCTGTGTATACAAAATCAATTTGCCACCCCGCACTAAATCCACTGCGCACCCTTGGGTAGCACGGTCATTCATGAACGTATGAATTACCCCTTCATCCCAACTATTTGGCTGTGCCTGGCTTTTTGCGCGGTGCAGTTCGTCGCTTTGGAGCAGCCTTGGGGGCGGCTGTTTCACCCGCTTCACCGCCGCTGCTGACGAACGCAAAAGATTCCAGAGTTCGTGCATCTTGAATTGGCTTGGGTTTTTCTAATTTGCTGGAATTTGCGTATACAACTTCAAAAAGCGCCAAAAGACCGGCTTCCAGGGACAACGGGGTGCGATAGGAAGTATGCGGCTCCGCACGACTGAGTGCCGTCATTGCCTTAAAAAATACTGCCGGTTCCAACAATTCGGCATTGCGCTGTACTGCCGCTGCACAACTATCCATAATTTCTGGGCCCATCTGACAATAACTCAACGCTTGATACACGCGTCCACGAATCCATAGCACAATCGCAAGTGTCGGTGCTTTTCCGGACCGTGCAACAAATATCAATTCACGTATCATCTCATCATAGTAATCCTGCACACGACGGGGCCACGCAGGAATGTTGCCGTCTGGGAAAAACTGCAACACATCCGCTGCACGTTCAAGACGCCCTTCACATCGTTGCCACGCCAACTCAGTTTGCAAGGTTGCAGGAAGTTTCGGATGCACGGTCCAGTCCGCAAGCGGCATGCGGGGTACACGATGACGTACGAATGCATCTTCTAAAATCGCAAGCGGCCCCGTCATTTCACGGGCCGTAATCCAAAGCATTCCTGATGCATGCGCCGGAAGGACATATTGATTTATAATCGCGCGAACACGAATTGCTGCCGGCAATGATAAACTATGCGCACGACGCAGTATGATTAATTTGCGCCCACCAGCACGTAGACCAGTCAGCACATCACCACTGCTGAAAAACGACGTCAATAAATCACCAATAATCTGTTTGTCCTGCATTGAAAGATTGGGAATATCAATTTCAAAATGATAGGGACTTGCATATACACGCGCTTCATAACCATCGCCTACTGAAAAGGTGCGTGTTTCCATCGGAAGCATGATTTTTCCGCCATGTGCGGCTTCAATCCATGCACGCGCCAACGTTGTTTTACCGGACCCATTAGGACCAATAAAAAACCACGGTGTATGTAACCGATTCATTCTTATTGTAATAATGAATCGCTAACGTTTAGATACGGGGGGCACTGGTTTACTGTGCAGCAGCCAAAGAATCGCGCAAGTTGCTGATTGTTACTGTACTGATAGATGTTGCAATCAAGGACGCAGGTAATGCAATCAACATGACAACACCCAACGTAAACTGAATCATCATGGCAGGATTATGTGAGAAATGGTACAGTGCCAATGCATATCCAACAATACATGCGGCAAAACTAAATGTACTAATCACCGCTAATAACTTCGTGTTTTGTGCGGAATCCTTGGGCACGAGTGTAGCAAATGTGCTAATCACAACGGCCAACAGCATCACACAGATGCCAATTGAAACGTAAAATTGCCAGTTCATACTTCTACTCTAATAAGACGTTTGTTTTATTGCTAGCGTCGTCCACCACCCACAACAGGCCGTGTGAGTGCCTTGGCAAATGTATCCCATTGTGCCGGTGTGCCGGGCGGTGTTGTAATAATTACTGCAATTCCCAACAATACTACTGCCGAGATTACGATTGGCACAATGAATTTACGAAAATATGTATCTTTTATCTCAACTTCCATTCTTAGTATGGGTTTTGAATTTCGGTGTGCTATATAGGATGACAATCGTAACAACAACATCTTCGTATCAGTGCAATCCGGCGCTTCATCGCCGGGGTGGCGATACATGTTTGCCACTGTCTGCACTCGAACGTATGCGCCGTATATGGAACAAAACACATCCCCGGAATAAAATTATGATGCCGTCGCAAACACGAAAAGCGGCGGGCGCGAATGCGGGAAAACAGGCGGGTTATGCGCGCAAACTGTGGGATGAACTACGCAAGGCAATGAAATCACACTACAAATGTGAAACGGAATACTGTATGGTGAAAAAACTACCGGGACTTAGCACAGAAGATAAAAGCGGTTTGCTTTCGTATTTTCGCCCTGAAAAACCCGCACAATGGGACAAGAAACCAACACAGTGGTTGGATAGTTATAATATTGAAGATGTAATGAATCAATATGAACAGGCCGACAAGGAGTTTGAATTCATTGGTCCCGTGCCTATTGATTTTGATACAAAGTTGGGTGGTGGTTGGGGCAAATGTGTATCTGAAGAATTATGCAAGTTGAATTTGCCTGTTATGGCTAGTAAGGGAAAAACAAAGATTGGTATTATTTACAATCTAGACCCCCACGATGAACCAGGTTCGCACTGGGTATGCAGTTATGTAGATGTTCCTGGGAAGAAAGCATACTACTTTGATTCCTATGGTTATGAGCCACCAGAAGAAGTTGAAAAGTTTTTGAAACGCTGTAAGGACCAGGGATGTACGGAAATCTATTACAATGATGTGCGTCATCAACGCAAGGGCTCCGAATGCGGAATGTACTGTTTGTATACACTGATTTGCCTGCTGCGCGGCAAGTCATTTTACGACATATGCAAAAACATTGTTGACGACGATAAAATGAATGCATTTCGTGATATATTATTTGCAGAAGAAACGCCCCGCCGTGAATCAATTGAAAAAGCCTTACCGTCACTATGCCTATAAGCGTCCAGACATAAAGCCGTGTTATCTTCACTACCTTTAGAAGAATGTCACGCCCAACGGCCCCGAATTCCTTTTTGAACGGACCCAACTATCAGAAAATCGTTGGGTTCTTACGACAACATTACACTGCCAAAATGAATGTACAGGCCATTCCTGAGCGCATGGATTCACGTCTTCAAAAGACGGTGCAGCATTACATGACAGAAGTGGCGCGTCTTCAAGGTGTAAACAAACCGCTGAACGCGCTCAATCAGGAAGTACTTCGTGAAACTACGGCATCCATGGATAACTGGGTGCGCAAACATGAATCTGCTGCACCTCCCACAACTACGTCGGTGGGTGCATTTAGTAGACCAAACGACGAATACAATCGGCTGTTTGAAGACACAAATACGCGCTACGAATCACTGATTGCAGACCGTGCCCCCGCGGCGGCACCTATGCCAATTGTACCCGACTTTCGTGTTCCCAAAGACGAAATGGACGAAGAGGACCCTGTGTTGCTCATGCAACGTATGCAAAAACAACGTGAGGACCAGGCGCGTGCACTTGGAATTAATACGCCTGCGGCTGCAAATGCACCCCCGCGCCTGGAAATCCGCGAGGAATCCAAGCCATCTGCCGCCAATCCTGTGCCACCGCAGGCGGATGCACCCCCACCACTTCTTGCACCACGCCAGCAGGACTACATCATTCCTCAAGAAGATATTGTCAAATATCGTGAAACCGAATACAATGTATTTATTACAAGTTCCGACCGCGATTGGCTGCGCAATACCAACGAAAATCGCTATAATTTCTCTGTAATTATGAATCCCGGCAACAACAATTTGAGTGGGTTTGCGTACAATGCCGGTATTCGTCAACGTTTCCGTAATATTCAGCGTGTGGAATTTGTAAAGGCCATTGTGCCCGTTGAATCACTCACATCGCTCGTGCGCGTCGTGGGCGTAACAGATGGCGGCGACCCCATTTACGACACATCACGTGTTGTCAATGTCTTCTCCTTCCCCTTTTCCAGTGTTCGTATTGCCGAGTTGGATAGTAATGGATTTTCCACCAATGTGGAGGAAGACAATACATTTGCAATTGTGCAATATGATACTACATGGTCATCGGATTTGACTGTGCCTGCAACCTATGGCGGTTCAGCCGCCATGCCGGCCACAAAATCCGGTTATACTGGCCTCATTCCTAAATTCATAAAATGCCAGCGTGTATATGCACCCACACCCAAAGACAACCTGCAAAAACTAACAATCCGTCTTGAACGTCACAATAATGACTTGTTAAGCGATGATTCCGATGTCCAGTTTATTTCACGTATTGGACTAAGTGGCACATTAACTGCCATTGGTTTGGATAACACCAACTATAGTGTAAGTCCGTTGATTTCCAATCCCTATGTATTCATCAAAACTAATGCATACTTTTTGCACAGTGCGATGGGTGAAGGCGATTTAATCAATATCAAGGGCTTCACAGTAGTGCGAGGTGGTGCACCATCCGATAGTACCTGTGTGGATTTTGAAAACTGGGTCAATCGCAACAGTGGCCATTATGTAATTGCCGTTGGATATGTTGATGGCACAGGCAATATTCAACTTGGCCGCAATGATGCTGGATATTGTAATATCATTATCTTGCGTAGTCGTTTCAATGACCCTACTGGTGCAAATCCTGCAACAAATACTGTACGTACATCGGCATACTTTGGTGGTTCCAATGTGGAAGAGGGATTGTTAGCAACCCAGTTGGATACACAGGCCGTATCATCTGGCACCGGTTTAATCAATATGAGTCGTCAAGTGCATATTGTTATTCGCATCATCACACGCGACTTTGATTCTGGTTCCAATATTCGTCCCGATAATGTATAATTTTGTAGTTACTTTTTTATTTCAAACAATTTGTCGTCGCGCGATTTGTTTGAAATTCCTGGGCCTGAAAATAGAACCTTCCATTAGTAGAAGAATGCCGAATGGCACATATGTAATCATTGCCCTTTTGGTGCTGGCGGTTTTAGTAGCTGTCATTTTGCCAATGGCGCAACAAAAGAAGACGGCAGAAGGATTTGGCAATATTTACCCTGGAACATCCCGTGGTGAGTATATTGAACGAGGAAAGCAGTTGTACAATAAGTTTTCAGGTCCGATGGATACCCGCATTCCTAACTTTGCTCGTGTTAGTGACCCGGCGGGCATTCGGCGTGTAAATCGTGATATTCAGGCTGCAACACGCACAATGACATTGGGTGCTTCTGGCAATATTGCCGAGTCTTCCGGTCTTTCTGTTGTTCCCGAAGGCACCACATTTCAACTTCCCCCCGACAATAAGGTCTTGGCCGAAGCCAAGAAATGCGAGGCATTGCGTGGTCGCGATGCATGCAGTGCTTTGAACGACCCAAAGTTTGCAAACTGTGGTGTATGTTTGAAGGAAGGTACTCCCTATTCTTTTGACGGTGCTGATAACAAATTTATTGGTGGTTTACTTGTTTTGCCCGAAGACCGTCAGGAAGCACTTGCACAGGTTGGTGGTGATAAAACAAAGGTGAACTATCGTGCTACTGTTGGTTCCTGCCCACCTGGATACTTACATGTCACAAAAGATGCATGCGAACGCCGTGCAAACCAATTGGACTGCCAAGAAGTTGGGCAAACCGGCGGTTTCAATGGCGGCAAGACTGTGGAAGGTAAGGCTGTAGGTGTACAAAAGTGTGCATTTGTACCGGATGCAGGCGAAGATGCCTATGTATATGACCCTAAGAATCGTAAGTTTGATGTTGGTCTACGTGTGCTTGCTCCTATTGGCACCGGTATCTGCCGTGTATTTGTATTGGATACAAATGGAAACCAAAAAGGATTTGGACAAAGTTCTGTACAAGGTCGTGAATTTGTTGTTCAAATCAAAGGTGTAACCGAAGGCCAAGAATTAGTGGTTACAGTTGGATTGGATGCACCCTATCGCCCATCAGGCAAAGCCGAAGTCTTCCAAGTCGTCAATAACGACGCGGCCCCTGAATGGCCAGCAGGATACAATCAAACACAGGCAAGTGCTAAGGCGCTGTGTGAACGTTTGGGTGCCGCACAGGCCACGAAAGAACAATTGGTGGACGCCTGGCGCAATGGTATGCAATTATGCGGCGCCGGCTGGACATCCGATGGTTTCAATGGATATCCAATGCAACAAACAGCACCTGGCTGTGGTGCTGGCAATACAATCAATGAATGGTATAGTTCAAATTCCACTAAAATGGGGCATTCGTGGTGCTATGGTTTGAAACCGCCACAATCTTGGAATACATTATCTTGGAACTTTATTGGACCGTTCTACGAACCTTATGAAAAGGGTTCAGAACCCATTGGCCCCAAGAAATGGTCACAACACGGCACATCCTATCAGGCACCGTATTACCGCGGCATCCTTATGCAGTGGGAGATGGCGAACCCAAATGCCAAGTCGGTCCGTACAATTGCATTTGAACCTACAATCACCAAGATTGACGATGCCAATCCTGACAATATTGCCACAAATGGTGCAAAGACATTCCGTATTTTGCGTCGTTATGGTACATTTGCAGGAAGCACTGTGATTCGTAGTCCCAAACCCGCTGCTAATTCTGCAATGATGACCGATTTGTACTGGATTTGGTCTGCCAATGCTTTGAAACAGACTGTGAAATTCAACTGTGCAGTTCCTGGCACATTTATGAATACATTCTACAATGATGAGCCCACAAAGATGAACTTTGGTCCTTTAATCACTAACCCCAAGACACTTGACTTATTGCGTCGTTCTCCCTGCGTCGGCCAACAACCTGGCAAATACAGCATTGAGTGCTTGCAAAACTTGTTTGTTGGGTCTGGTGGTGACCCAGTGTATGGACGTTTGGCAATTGATGATGGTGGTTTAGTACAATTGAACAAACCAATTGGCGGCAAATTATTGGATATGGATGGTATTGCAAATTATTTGGCCAACCTGTACAATATTGCAACTGCGGGTCGTGATTTGGACGGTAATCCAGTGGCCGATATGGATACAATCAACGATGCAGCACAAAAGATGTTGGGTGTCAGCCTAATCACACCCTGTGATAACATTGTTGTGGATGGAATGGGTAATGTATCGCTTACACCCAAGACACCTCCATTGGATGCACCTTGCTTGAACCACCTGTATTTGAATGCCGGCAGTGACAAGGACCGCAGTGTCTTTGACCGCTTGAATAAGTATTCCATTGGACCCACATACACAACACTCATGGACCG
>JACCDO010284857.1_pt1 | contig 19386 bp, 14 predicted proteins | sample 7446101 | NCBI WGS metagenome assembly JACCDO01 (sample SAMN15323440, study PRJNA562643) | freshwater metagenome | isolation source: river surface water | place: USA:Blue River Watershed | collected 2017-08-16 | reverse complement strand
ATACCACAAAGTAACTTACTATTACATTCAGTACAATTGTATTTTTGTTTATCATGTTCACACAAACCAGAACCTCCACAAGGTCTACATTTTTTCTTTTCTTTACCGTGTTCACACTTAGACTTATTATAATTGCATTTTTTGCAAGCTTTTAAGTTATTTCTAAACTTATCTAATGTTAAAGTTTCTTTACATATTTTACATTCTCTACTCATTTTATCTTAACAAAACAAATCTTTAAATTATTTATCCTGCTAAAAATCCAGACATCAGGATTATCTTAATTAATAAGTGAGATAGAGTCTATTTAGAAGGTCTTTTATTAGGGTTTATCTTACTAGGCTATAAATCAAGTGAGATAGAGCCTATTTGGAGGGTCTTTTAGCAGGCTCTATCCTACTAGGATACAAATCAAGTGAGATAGAGCCTATTTGGAAGGTCTTTTATCAGGCTTTATCCTACTAGGCTGTAAATCAAGTGAAATAGAGTCTATTTAGAGGGTATTTTAGCAGGCTCTATCCTACTAGGCTATGAAACAAGTGAAATTAAGCTTACTAGGAGGCTCTTTTAGCAGGATTTGAGTGTGATAACTTATTGATTTATCAGGATTTAGTCTATATACAAGCTCATTTGAGCCTATTTAAGATTAAGAACGATACGAGAAATAAAGGTATTGACAGATGAGAGTATCTATACACTACAAACTGAGAGTATCTATACACTACAAACTGAGAGTATTTATACACTATAATCTGAGAGTATCTATACACTACAAAATGAGAGTATCTATACACTATAATCTGAGAGTATCTATACACTACAAAATGAGAGTATCTATACACTACAAAATGAGAGTATCTATACACTACAAAATGAGAGTACGCGAAGAACAAAGTGATGAGCAATTCTTATACACACTACATTCCAAGTTATTAAACATAAAAATATTTTAACTGAATAATAAAAAATAATTAAAGTCTAAAATCATATTCTTATTTAAATTCTAAGAAATGTTATCTCGTGATCAATTATCTGCTATCTCATACTGGTTAACTCGTATTGTTAAAGCAAAGGTATTTAATGTTAACTTTGGTAAAGTAAACATGATTGACGTGTCTTCTTTAGTGTTAACTTCAAAGACTGACATTACAAGTGCTTTAAAGATTGTATCAACACAGTATACTGCTAGTGAGTATAAAACCTTTTTATCTCTAATGAATTCAGCTTACAAGAAGTTAGAAAAAGCATATGAATTAATTGAAGATGATAATCCACAAGAGTATCAACTGTATCTTGTTATGGATAGAGTTGAATGGCTTCTTTTACTGTTAGAAGATGAAGAACTTAACGTTGACGCTGAATTACAATGCTTTAACGTAGAAAATATCAAGATGATGAGAGGGTAAGTTATTCACTCAAGTCTCGGTGGGAGACTATTTTACTTTTAAGTTTATTTTTTCCAGTCTTAATAAAGACTAGAAAAAATTATTTGTAACTGAAAAAATATTTTTATTTTCACCTTTATTTTATCTTATTTTTATATCGCAATGAATATTTACGACGACGAAGAGCCTGGAGCTCAAATTATTGAAGAGGAAGAAGGTATAATCCTTCCAACCTTTAAACCAACTCTCCTTCCTGGTTTCTCACCTATGAAACACCAAACAGAAGCACTCTCTTTTATGAAACAAAGAGAAGCTGATAATACTATATGTGGAGGATTTTTATCCTTATCTATGGGTCTTGGTAAGACTTTTACTTCTTTGATGCATGTAGTAAACGATACATCTTCTAATGGACCAACACTTATAGTGTGTCCTAAGACTGCTCTTTATACTTGGGTAACAGAAATTGAAAAGTTTTTTGGTACTTCTATGAGTATCTTTATTTACAGAAAAGAAAATAAAAAGTTACAAACTATAACAGCTGAAGAGCTTATGAACTACAATGTAGTTGTAACAAACTATGAGTACTTAAGAACTCTTGCTAAAACTTATAACGTATACAACAATATAGCCTGCAGAGATATCTTTAACAGAGTATTCTGTGCAAACACGCCAAAGCGTCCTGTCCTCAACTCTAAAAAGGGCGACGCCTTAATTTATTCTTTAAGATGGAACCGTATTATAGCTGATGAGTCTCACAACTTTGCTAACCATAAAACAAGTTTATGGCAGTCTTTAATGTGTTTATCTTCAACTAAGAAGTGGTGCTTGTCAGGTACTCCGATAAGAAATTATGGAGATGACATGTATGCACAATATAAGTTTTTAGGTTATGAAGAGTATGAATTTAATGTAAACGATTTTTACAAGTTAAATCTGAGTAAGTATATATTTTATATAAACTATGACAAAGCAAATATAAAATTACCTGAAGCTAAACATATTAGAGTAAAGTGTATTTTAGAAGAAGAGCAGGCTAGAATATACGACATATTCTTAAAGAGAGCAAATAAAGAGTTTAAAAATTTTACTATTGGAGGAGCATCGTTTGCAGCTATATTTACTCTTTTCTTACGTCTTAGACAGGTATGTATCGCCCCTTATACTATAACACCTGAGAGTGATAAAAGTAAAAGCAGTAAGATAACTGCAGAGTATGAACAGTCACAAAAAGTTCTTGACGACCTTACACAAGGAATGGCGACTTGGATCCGTGACGAAGAAGGAACTGCTGGGTTACAAGCAAGTAAGATAGTAAAAGCAACACAAATCATCCAAAGTATTAAGAAGGGTGAAAAGATTGTTGTGTTTACTATGTTTAAGCGTGTAATAGATCTCTTAAAGAAAAAGATGGATACACTTGAAGGTAAGAAAAAGTATATAACTATAGACGGAAGTGTGAGCGGTGAGCGTAGAGATAGAGCGCTTGACCAGTTTAAGACTAACCCTGAAATTGAAGTTCTTTTTATCTCTTACAAAATCGGTGCTGAAAGTTTAAACTTGACGGAAGCCACTAATATCATATTATGCGAACAATGGTGGACAGGTTCTGTTATAGAGCAAGCAAAGGCGCGTATTCATCGTATGGGACAAAAAAAGTCAGTTACTATATACGAACTGTATGTGCCTAATGACGACAATGTAAAGAGTATAGAAGAGGCTATGATAGAGATATGTGAGAACAAAAAGAGAATTGCAGATGAATACTTAAATGGAGGTAAGAGTGAGAACGGTGGAAAGATGGACGCAAAGACTTTGGGTGAGATATTAAGAATAGCTAACAATGGTGGAAGTAAGGAGAAAAAGGGGATTAGATGTGAGGATGACTAGTAAGTAAATGAGGTAAGTGAGCAGAGTGTAATTTTAATCTTTCAAAAGAAAGACTAAAATGTAAACTGAAAAATATTTTTAATTTAAAGTTAAAACTATCTTAATTTGAGATTTTTCTAAATTTATCACGCGTATATATTAAAATGGAAACTGTAAAGAAATCTATTCTTTTCCACTGGATGCATAAAATCTTTGTTACAAAAGATATCAGCAAGTCTGAATTCACTGATAAGAATGCTATTGACATCTTAAATGCTGCTAACTTTAACATTCCTTATAGTAAAGCTATTAAGCCTTTCTTAAAAGAAGTCACTGATGAGTTTAAGGAAGCTTTAAAACAAAAGAAAGTATCAGAATTACTTGATGCTTATCCTTTACCTAATTTTCTCGTCGGAGGTAAAACCTTACAAGATGATGAGGAGGAAGAACTTGAAATTGAATTTGACGAAGGTGTAGAAGAAATCACTGAAGGTATTAAAAACATTCCTTTGAAAGAGGAAGAACTTGTAATTAACGGTATGATTGTAAAAGATTACTCTGATAAAAGTTTTGCTGTATCAGGTAATACATGGGCTTTAAAAGATGAATTAAAGCAACTTGGAGGTAAGTTCAACAAAAACCTCAAAGGTGGTGCTGCATACATCTTTAGTAATAAAAAGAAGGATGCTGTAGTAAGACTTCTCAAAGGAGAGAAGGAAGAAGAAGAAATTTTACCTCCTTCAATGGGTGAGATTAAAACTATAGCAGAACATATTATCAATACTTCTGACTTGGAAACAACTTCTAGTAAAGATATTATAAAAATGATAAACGAGCACTTTGGTATGGACTTATCCGAGTATAAAAAAGAAATTAAAAAGATGATAAAGAGTATTTTATCTAGTTATCAACAACCAGCTGAAGAACAGAAAGAAGAGGAAATTATAATTGAAGAAGATGTTGATATTCCTATGATTGTCCCTTCTGTTAAACCAAAGAAGGTTAAAAAAGAGAAGAGAGTTGTCACAGCTGACGAACACTACGAAGAGCGTAGACAATTAAGACAACAGTATTGGAATTTATGGACTAAGTTGGAAAATATTCAAGCTAACATAAACAGAGATGTTCCATTTACTTATGACAGTTACAACAATGTCATAAACCCTACATTGAAAGCTTCTATTGATGAATATAAAAAGGAATATAAACAAGTCCTTGAAGAGTTCTTAGAAGTTGACAATAAACTTTATGAATTACCTGGAACTGCTCCAACTGACCGTATGGATGAGTTAAAAAAGCAGGAAAAAGCAGATAAAAAGAAACAGGTAGCTCCAATGAAAGGTTTGTTAAACAGTATTTTACAGTCAACTCACATTCCGGGAAATGTCTCTTCTTTGACAAAGGAAAACTTGGCTTATATTGCATTCTTAACTTACTATGCAATCTCTCCTATTATTAACGTAGAAGATCCTTCTTTAGAAAACACATACAAACAGTATCCTGACTTGGAAGCAAACTTTAAAAGTAGATTTAGTATGATGTCTATAGCTCAAAGATACGAGTTTATCAAGACTGTGTTAAACGGTCGTTCTTTTGAGAAAATAAACAACTTAATTGTCACAGGTCAGCCATTAAACCCTAAGAATGGAATGGAAATTTCAATCCCTGTAACAATCTCTGAAACTGAGATTAAACCTTTAAAAATTGAGGATGAATTAAAATACAACTTAATGTATTACATAAAACCACACTCTCACTTATCAAAGGATGCAATGATTAAACAAGCAGACATTGCTTTATTAAATAGAACAAAGACTACAGAGAGTGTAGCAGATAAAATAGACTTGGGAGTTTCTGCTGACATGAAAGATATCTTGGAGAAAGTTCACACTACTCAATTAATTAATATAAAAGATATGTTGAGAGGTAATAAATTACTTGATGAATCTGACGAAGAGCAACACAAGATTCAATCTCACTACGAAGAGGTAAGACCGCCATTAAAGTTAGACGATATGACTGAAGTAATGGGTAGAGGTAATATCACAGTTACAAGTTTCAGAAGTTATATTCCTGTTACTGACAGTGAGTTAAAAGCGTTTGTTAAGGCTTTAAAGAATAAAACTATTGCTGCTGAGATTTATGCTATTAAGTCAGAGTTGTTGGTTAAAGTCAATAAGATGAATAAAAAGGAGAAGAAGGAAGCAGAGTTAAAATATATAAAAGATAAGGTTAATGCTGGTGAGATTACACAGATAGCAGGAAGTGCGCTTGAGTTCTTTATTGGTTTATATGACAGTGTTGATAGACTTCCATCTAAGAATGATGTAAGCATGTTTAAGTATGAAGATATTAATGATCTCCCAGAGATTTACAAGAAAGAGGCGGAAAGAGATATTAAGATCTTAATTGCAAGAAACAAACAGTTACACGATAAAGAGATGTATGAGGAAAGAGATATCCTTTCTCAGATTCAAAAGGAAATATATAACAAGAAAGTAGATATTACTTCTGTAGCAGATAAGATTAACAAGTTGAATAAGTTAAGTCAAACAGACAAGAATAAGATGTTGGAACAGATACAAAGAGGAACTGTAAACAACATTTACTTTTTATACAAGTCTTTAACTATAAAGATACTTAGAAACCCTCTTGAATATACTGGTGCGGCAAAACGTGCAAGTCGTATTGAAAAGAGCAGAAATGAGCTTAACGAACTTGATAAAATCAAGGCATCTTTCCCAAAGATGACACACTCTGTAAGTCAATGTATGACACACTTATTCTTAAAACCTTGGTTAAATCTTCCAGCTGATTACAGATACTTTATTTTCCATCCTAACGATATTGAAAAGAGTGATATGGATGAGACTGAAAGATTTATGTATGGTAACAAGATCGGCCAAGGAGGTATTCCTGATGTTAAGAATGCGTATGTTCCAACAACTTTATTTTGGAGAGTTTACTGTACAGAGTTTATGTCAAATGTTAACGGTAAGACTGCATGCAAGAGCGACCACTACAACTTGGTTAATAAGAAGGTTAAGATGGGTGTTTACAATGACGAAGGATTTAAAATCTTAAAGAAGGAGGACTTTGATGCAGAATGTGAATGGTTTAAGAGTAATGATGCAAATCTTAGATCATTAAGCAGTGTATCATCTATTGACTTAAATATGAATTTAAAGTTGGCAAGAAATGTTCGTGAGAGTATGAGAAATAAGATTAAAAACATTCTTAACCTTCTTTACACTGAACACAACATCCCTGTAAAGTATGAGAACAAGGTAGAACAAACTGCAAAGATTATTGAAGCTGAATTGTTTGACTCTTCAAGAGTTGGTAAGAGTGTTATCCTTGCTGGTTATGTCTTTAATGTAAACAGATTTTTATTTTTGATTGACCCAGCATCACCTTTATATCAATATACAAAGTTCTTTCAACGTTTAGTATTAACAACCGCAAAAGCATCATTTGGTAAGATAGTTGAACTTTCAAAGAATGTGTCAGAGTCTTTCCCTGAGATTTTCCTTTCAGACAACAAACAGGAACTTTCTAGTTTGATTGAGAGAAAGATAAGAGAAGATAGTAACGAAGAACTCTTCAACATATTTAATGCAGTAGAAGGTATAAGAAGAGATACAAATGTTGTAACTAAGTTCCGTGTAACTAACGATGATATAAATAACAAGCTCGCTTCATTTGACCATAAAAAGTTTAAGAATGTTTGTGTTAACTACTCTGAAGTTGATGAACCTTACTTTGTGTCTAAGGTTGGTAAAGATGTTTACTGTGTTAATAAATATGATTTTTATAATGTTATTAATGGTTCTTTAGAGGCAACATTACACATCCCTGATGAAGTAAAACAAACCATTTTAGGTTTAAATGTTAGTGATAAATCTAGTGAGTTGGCTAGACTTTTTGAAATACAATATATTGGTAACCTTGTCGCTAAGAAAAACTATTTAGGCTTAGCTTTTTTAATTGATGATATGGATGATATAGAGAAAGGAGAAATTGAAAGTATTGAAGTAGAACAAGGTATTAGTTGGATTGAGAGTAACATTGGAACTCTCAGTGAAAAGGAAAGAGTTCTCTTTATTAACCACATCATCTTAGAAGGTTATCACACTCTCTTAAACAGACTTAAGATTGAAGTTGATAAATACGAGTTAAGCGGAGAACTCAAGGAAAAGTTGATGAAAGAATATACTCAAAGAAAGAATAGATTTAATGATATTGAGAGACTTATGGTTGTAGATAAAACTGAGAGAATAGCTTTGTTACACGACTTCTTTAAGCACTTGGAAAACATGTTTGGTGAGTTAAATGATACTATTAAAGAAGTTGTCGTTGAATACTTTGACAAGAAACACATTCAACCTTTAGTTAAAGGAATGAAGGATGACAGACAAGTAGAGTTATTAGATCATCCTTCTTGTTCTGTATGTCACAAGGATATAACTGGTTTGAAACTTGACACTTACTTATACAAAGATGGAAAGAAGCAGCTTGCAAGATTTTGTAGTTATAAGTGTATGGGTAAATTAGATGAGAATGCTCTCAAGATTGTAAAGAAGGATGAAATGAAAGATATTGAACTTAACATCCTCGTTGATAAGATTGTTAGACCAATGCCTATCGGTTACTATGAGTTGTTAGATAGAACTAAGTTAATCGGTATGAACTTACCTGATGATATTCCTTTTGAACAGATCTACGCTTCCTGGTTATCTAACTCTATGTTTAGTGATAAGATATGGTTAGAGTATTTTTCTTCAGAGATCCACGAGATAGCTAAACGTTATAATGTGGTTTCTGATGATACTTCTGATGCTTGGAAACAATTAAAGCAAAACGTAAACTTTACCACCAAGTTTAGTGAGAGAATTGAGGAAACTTTAAGTAGACCATACTCTAGATATGTTTCATACTCTTCCGTTGAGTTGTTTAATGATGAATGTCCTTATCCTAAAGAAGAAGTTGTTAAATACATTAAGGGTATGGCCTTAGATATGATTCCAAGTGACTGGAAAGGATATAACTACTCTACCTTTAACTTTGAGAGTGTTTTTAATAAGTTCTATAAAGAGTTCCCTAACTGTATTAGTTCTAATGTGGTCCAAGAAACTATTAGTGGAAAGGAGAATGATAAGCTTGTTATGAATGTTGTATCTTTCTTTATGGGAACTGAGAAACACGACAAGGAATGGTTTAACAGAAAACTTGAAAAAGTAAGTAAGAACAAAGTTGAAGATCCTATTGAGACAATGAGAGGTGTTTTGGTTAAGATTTATAATGTTAAGAAAGGTGAAAGAATTGAAAACAAGATTAACAACAAGAATAAAGACTTGGCACATCAAGCGGTTATTGATACTTTAGGTATTGACACTATTGAAGCAAACACTTACATTGAGCGTTACAGAGATACTCTTTTCCAAGTCGGTTTAGAATTCGTCCATTATTTTATGGGTGGTATTAATGTAGTAGAAGACGTTATTTCTGATAAAGATGGTAAATTTTCTGGAAAGAAGGGTAGAAAGATGAAGCAAGTTGATAAAGTTCAAATTAAGATTAATGACTTGAAGGATGAACTTAAAGAGATTTCTACTAGAACTGTAAACATAGAATCTAGTATTGAACAAAAGAAGAAGGAACTTAGTGCAGCGCTTGATAATGTTCAGAGATACGGTGAAAGTCCAAACTCTCCAGCTTTAACTTTACCTTCAGAGATTAAAGAGTTGGAACAATCCAAGGAGGATTTACTTGGTAAAGAGATTGAGATAGAAATGGAGATTGAAGAACTTAACAAAGAGTTTGAAAAGCTTAAAGTTAAGAAAGTAGAAAAGACTAGTGTAGGTGTTAAGAAAGGATTATTCAAGAAGGTTAACATGGGACAAGGAAACTTGAATATTGCAAGAGAAGGAGCAGGTGATGAGTTGAATGCAATTGAGCGTAAAGAACAGATAGAACAAATAATGAAACAAAAATTATTAGTAACCATAATGTCAAGATTACCATCATCTATCAATGTCTTTGATATTGCTTATAAGTTAAACGTTATAACTGACATTCCATCACTTAAAACAGCTGCTAAGTTCTCAAGAGATACAATGAAGAAAGCTGGTATAACTTTAAGTGCTCTTAAAGGAGAGGAAGTTCTTGAAGAGGAAGAGATGAAGATTGCAGAAGTTGGTTTAAGTGAGTTAGATGAAGGAGATGAATTAGAAACCACTAAGAAAGTATCTGAACCAGAAGAAGAGTTTGAAGTAATAATGGATGAAGATATGGGTGATGAAGATAAATTAGAGGAAGATGAAGGTGAAGAATATCTTAACGAAGAAGGAGAATACTCTTTTTAAAGAAAGAGTGAGTGTAACTGAATAATTATTTTTATTTCATAAGTTAAATATTATAACTTATGAAATGAGTTCAAAGCTTGAAATTGACTTTAACGACGATGGTATTGTAGTAAAGAAATTTAAAACAAATCATCTTATGGATAAGTGTGTAAATGTCATTACTGAAACTTATGATAAACCTTCTGCTATTGAAGAGTATTGGTTTGGCGATACTCTAAAAAGAAAATATACCGTAAAAGATAAGGTTAAAAATGGAGAGTATAAAGAATGGGATTATAGTTGTAATTTGAAAATACAAACAACATATGTAGACGATAAAATACACGGAGAGTATAAAGAATGGGATTTTAGTGGTAATCTAAAAATACAAACAACATACGTGGATGGTGAAATACACGGAGATTATAAAGAATTGTATTCAAATGACAAATTGTCAATACAAACAACATATGTAGACGGTAAAATACACGGTGATTATAAACGTTGGGGATACAAAGGTAATTTGGAAGTACAAAAAACATATATAGACGGTAAAATACACGGTGATTATAAACGTTGGGGTTATACCGGTAAACTAAAAGTACAGACAACATATGTAGATGGTAAAGAACACGGTGAGTATAAAGTTTTTTACGAAAATGGAACTTTAGAACTGCAAACAACATATGTAGACGGTAAAAAACATGGAGAATATAAAAGATGGAGAAACAACGGGCAGTTATATATACAAGCAAATTATATAGAGGATAAAAAACAAGGTAGATACTCAGAGTGGTGGGATAACGGACAATTAAAGATACAAACAATTTATATAGAAGATAAAATTCACGGGGAGTATAAAGAATGGTGGGACAATGGTCAATTAAATATACAAACAACCTATGTAGAAGGTATTTTACATGGAGATTATAAAAGGTGGGGAGAAGACGGTCAAATAAAGGTACATTCAAGTTGTGTAAAAGGTACTTTACACGGAGATTATAAACGATGGTATAATAATGGAAAAGCATATAAGGTTAAAACATATATAAATGGTTTCCTAACTGAATAAATAAGTTTAATTTTACCAGATAATATATCTGTTAAGATTAAGATGAGTAAATTAATTAATTATAATTCTGTTGAGAAGGAGATCTTACTTGAATTTTTTAAGAATATTCCAATGATGGATAACTGGGTAGCTTGTATTGTAGAGAGTTACATTTATGAGTATGTAGAAGAGTATTACCGTAACGGCTCTTTAAAATGTAGATACAGAACAAAATACGGTGAGAAGGATGGAGAATATAAAGAGTGGTGGGATAACGGACAATTAAAATCTCACGTTATATATAAGAATGGAAAGAAAGACGGGGATTATAAATCATGGTATATAAATGGGGATTTAGCAGCTCATAGTATGTGTGTAAATGGTAAAATTAACGGGAATAATTATACTTGGTATCCGAGTAATATATTATGGTCTGAAACTGTGTATGTTGATGATGTTATACAGTCGTACGAGTCGTGGAAAGAAAATGGAAGGTTAGACTGCAGTATTTTATATAAAGATGGTAAAGAACTACAAAGACTAATTTAAAGGTTTAATTATTTAAAAATAAAAGATGAATAGGTTCTTAACAAATAAAGCTGATATGTTTATAACAAGATCTGTTAAGCCAGGTCACATAAACTTTATCTTTAGATACAACCATTTTCAACTGTTAGACTTTCCTGAAAAGTATAATATTAATAAAAATTTCTTAAGTAAAGCATATAATCATGTACAAAAGATAGCACATACAAAGTCTGTTTCAAGTAACTTAAAAGATAGAAAAGAATATAAAATCTTCTCTGATTACCTTTATGAAGCATATATTACTTTAAACAATGACTATGAAAGAGCTGCTTATCTTCTTAGTATTAAAGGGGTAAGTATTTCTGAAGAGGAATTAACTATTATTCCTGAAGATATTAAGGAATTACAATCTAAGATGGAAGAGTTGGGATATAATTTATCCGAATTAAAAGAAGAGATTGGAGGATATATTGAAGAAACTAAAAAGTGTATTGATTATAGAGTTGAAAAGAAAGATTTATTAACAGCTAAAAAATTAACAATTCAGCTTTATCACTATCTTGATTTAGACAGTAAGATATTTAATATTATTAATGATTCATAGGTTAATTTAAGTTTATAACACCGACTAAGATTTTTATAAATAAAAATTAACTGAATTTTAAAGTTTATTTTAAAAGATAAATCATCTTTTAAAATGCCATCATTCACTGATATCGTAAAAGCTATTGAGTTTTTTAACTTATGTCAAACTGCTACTTTTGATGTTATCTGTCAAAAGGCCAACGAGGAACCTTCTTTAGTTGATGCTAGAGATACTCTTGGTAACTCTCCTCTCCACATTATCGTTGAGAGATTTGATACTATATTCCTCCCTGATGTTTTTAAACCTAATGTTAATGTTGTCAATAATGTAGGGGAAACACCTTTACACATCTGTGTAAAACTTGACAAGTATCACCTTGCTGGAATTTTAAGAAATGAATTTAGAGGTAATTTGTATCTTGGCAACTATGCTGATAAAAATACAAGAATAACTTTAATTAACAGTATGTCTCCAAAGATGAAAAAGGTTTTAAAAATTAAAGACCTAAACATACCACCACCGTCACCTTTAGTTCGTTCTACACCTGTTTTTAGTAGTATAACTATTATAGGAAGACCACAAAGCAGAAGATTAGAAAAAGTAGAGGAAGAAAAGAAGGAAGAAACCTTAAAGGACCGTATAACAAAATCTAATCTTCCAGAAGAGTTTAAAAAAGCTGCTATTGAGAAAGAAGATTCTATTAGTTGCAACTATGGAAGCTCAGCTGCAAAAGATAAAGAATGGGTTGAAACTTTACTTAAACTTCCTCTTAATAATTATTCCTCTCTTCCTGTTTCTAAAAAGACTTCTTCAATGGAAGATATAAAATCTTTCTTTAAAAAAGTAAATGATACGCTTGATGAAGTATCTTACGGATTAGATAATGTAAAAGAAGAGATAGTTGATTGTATATCTCAAATGATATCAACAAATAATGATTGTATGCCTCGTATTTTATGCCTTCAAGGTCCTCAAGGTTGTGGAAAAACTAGTTGTGTTAGAGGAGGGATATCTAAAATATTAAATCGTCCATTCCAGCATATAAACATGGGAGGTATATCTGATGCAGATTATCTTATAGGGCACGAACAAACATATGTAGGTTCAAGACCGGGAATGATAGTCCAGTCTTTAATTAATAGTAAAGTTATGAATCCTATTATCTTTATGGATGAGGTTGATAAAGTGTCAAACACAGATAAAGGAGTTGACATTCAAAGCGTGTTAATTCACCTTACCGACCCAATACAAAACACAGAGTTTCAAGATAAATACTTTGCAGGATTAAAGTTAGATGTATCAAAGGCTTTATTTATATTTAGTTGTAACGATGAGAGTAAGATATCTCCTATATTAAGAGATAGATTAAATATTATAAGAATAAAAGAGCCTACAGTTAATGATAAGATTATTATAGGTAAAAAGTATTTATTAAAAGAGATAAGTCCAAACGTGGGGTTAAAAGTAGAAGATATTTTAATAGATGAAGAGTGCATTAAGTATATCCTTAATACTTTCTGTAAAGATGAAATAGGTCTTAGAGGATTAAAGAAGTGTTTAGAGACACTTTTAAGAAAGATAAATACAAGTTTATACGCGCCTTCAAACAAGTATTCTACCTTGAAGGATGTGAGTTTACCAGTTAAAGTTAGTAAGAAGATGATAGACGAGGTTCTTGTAAAGCCAGAGAATAAGTTCTCAGAGGCAATGCAGAGTATGTTTGTATAAGTTAAAAGTAAAAAATATTTATTTAAGTTTAAATAAATATTTAAACATAACAAAACTTATAGACAAATGAGTGAGGTATGTGAATTCTGTTCTAAAGGCTTTAACACTAAAGTTCTTCTTGATAATCATCAAAAAAGAACTCAAAAGTGTATAAAGATACAAATAGAAAAACTTGGTAAACCAGCACATGAAGTTAAACACAGAGAAAAGAAAGACGATAAAAAGGAAGAGAAGAAAGAAGTAAAGAAAGAAGAGGTGAGTGAAGATGAAAGTGATGACAGCGTGAGTGAGAGTGAAGAAAGTAACTTTGAGAGTGAAATGGATTTTACAAGTGATGAAGAAGAGATAGTGGAGAAAAAGAGTAAAGAAGTTGTAAAAGTAATAAACCATGATATAAAAGAACTTAAGAAAGACCTTTTTACCACCCGTAAGGAAAAGAAGGAAGAGGAAAAAGAAGAGAAGAACGAGAGATTAGATAAACTTGAGAAAGAAGTAGGTGACATCAAGAGTATGTTAACAAGGATTGAAAAGATATTAGTTAAGAAGGATGATGAGGTCATGGAGTTTATAACTAAAATTAGACTTGATATGGAGTCAAAGAATGAGACTCTTGAGATACTTAGAGAAGAATTTGATAATATGGCTGATAATTATTATGACATATACAAGAAATTCAAGTATATAAAAGAAGATATGGAAGAGATGGTTGAAGAAAAGAGAGGAGGTAGTAAAAGAGGAAGTAGAAGATAAAATTAAATTTAAATTTATAATCTTATGTTATAATATAAGATGATAACTATCACTTTAAAAATATTTCCTTTGAATAGAAGAGCTTCTTTCTCTTCTGTTGAAGTTCAATTAAACGACGATTATCCTACTGTTAAAGACATATATAAAGCTTGTGTTGACATTAAACATACTACTCATAAAATAGCTAGAGGTATTTCTTTCCTTAATATGGATGACCCTGTTAAAGATAAGGATAATCTTAATGTTATTCCTTTTTGATTATATTATTTTTTAATAATATAATTATAATAATAAATGTCTTCTTGTGTTAAAGAGACCAGTAGTAAATATTTAAGTAGACCTTCTCCTCCTTATAGTGCATCTAAATGCCCTGAGGGTAAGGTATTAAAAGGAAATGACGGAAGTATGTATTCTGTAAAAAATGGTAGATGGGTCCGTTCACCTCAAAATACTCGTTCTAGGAAGACTCCTCATCGTAAGACCACTCGTAGGTCTAAAAGAAGATCACCACGTCGTAAGATAACCAGTCGGAAGTCTCCTCGTTCCCCGAGTAAAAGTGGAAGAAAGCGTCCTTTAAGTAAACGTAAATTTGCCGTTATGCTTGCAAAGAATTATGATGCTAAAATAGATCCTACTGGATGGTGGCACTCTGAGAAATTAGACGGAGTAAGATCTATTTGGAGCACAAAAGACTTTGTTTCAAGAAATAATAAAATATTTAATGCACCAGATAGTTATAAAAAGTTCTTCCCTAAAGATGATGTTTTAGACGGAGAACTCTTTACCAAAAGAGGAGACTTTAAGGGTACAGTAAGTACAGTTTCTCACAAAACACCAAATGAGAAAGAGTGGAAGAGATTAAAGTATATGGCCTTTGATTTACCAGACAGTAAACAACCTTTTGAAGAAAGAATGAAAAGGTTAAAAGAAGTAGTAAGAAGAAGTTGCAGAGGAAGAAAAGATTGTCCTATAAAGGTTGTTAAACAAACAAAGATAAAAAGTAGATCACACTTATCTAAGTTACACAAGAGTATAACTAAGCATAAAGGAGAAGGAAGTATGTTACGTAAGAGTAGATCCCCTTATGAAAATAAAAGAAGTGGAAGTTTACTTAAACTTAAAAATGTATATGATGAAGATGCAACAATTGTAGAACACGAAAAGGGACAAGGTAAGTACTCAAATATGCTTGGTAAATTAGTTGTAAAATGGAAAACAGGAAAGCATAAAGGAGTAGAGTTTAAAGTTGGAACAGGACTTACTGATGAAGAAAGAAGAAACTATAAAAGACATTACCCTATAGGCAAAACTGTAAGGATACAATTTACAGAAATACAGTCATCAGGAAAGCCGAGATTTCCAGTTCTTATTGGGAGACATGTAGATAGATGATAGTTTAAAAGGTTATTTTATTCTTAATGATAAGAATAAAATAATGTGTATGAGATGATAAAAATGGACCTTTTTTGGCAATTTTTTCTATAAAAAAATTTATCACACACACAATTTCGTTTGGCTAAAATTTTACCAAATTTGGTAAAATATCATTTTTATAAGGCTATAATCATCTCATATTATCACTTTTCAGAAGAATGCGAATAAGTCATATTTAATCTTATTATCAAACTGTTTTTATTTTGTTATTTGGTAAAATTTGGTAAAATTTGGTAATAAAGAAATTTAAAGTTGTAAGACTTTTTATTTATAAAACTTTTTTAAAAAATGTTTTGTTGTAACTTATGTGATAAGACATATAGTACTAAACATACATATAACAAACATCTTAATACTATAAAACACCTATCAAAAGTATCTGTAGAAGATAGTGATACACGAGAAATATGCCCTTTCTGTAACTATAAATATTCTAATATTAAACTACACTTAAATAAGTGTAAAACATCCATGGAAGTTATATATAGTCTCTTTCTTGAAAAGGAAAATATTATAGTTTCCAAAGAGGCTGAAAATAATGACCTTAAAGCTCAAATAAAGGACCTTCAGGATAAACTATTTACTATAGCAAACAAGACTACAACAGTTATAAATAATAGATCTTCTACTTATAATACTATATTAAACTGTAGTAAGCCTCTTTTATTAAATAAAGAAAGAATACAAGAACTATTAAACACATACTGTGATATAACTTATTTAAAGCATAAAAGTAAAGGGTTAGCTAAATTTTTTATAGAAAATATAGCAGTAAACTCAGAGGGAAAAGTTTGTATAGAGTGTGTAGATAAAAACAGAAAGATATTTAAATATAAAGATGAAAACGACGTCTTAAAACAGATAACAGGTAATGAACTTTATGCGTTGATTAGACCTTGCTTTATAAAATTTAAGGAATCAGATAACTATAAAGCCTTTATTCAGTATATAACAGAAACTGAAAGTTCAACTGAGATTGAGCGTTATGATACGGCTTTTAATGATTCTAAAAAGTTTATAGATTATCTAAGTGACAGAACATATAATGATAGTTTTAACAGTGTTCTAGTAAATTCTGTTGATGAGTAAAATATTTTAATATATTGTTAGTATATTAAAATGTACAACGTAAGCAATCCGGCTAACTTCTCTATAAGACAAGCTTCTAAACAGTATGAAACACCTGAACTTATATATGCTACTTTCTTGTTACAAACAGGAGCTGCTTATATAAAGCCTATAAATCTATCTTCTCAAGGTTATTTCACTGTAACTCGTCCTGATACTACTATGCAAATAACATTTATCTGTAATGAACCATATACAAGTGTTATAGGAACAATGAATGTAGACAGCAGCTTTGGTTTTGGTATATCTAAACCATCTCAAAATTCAGTTCAGTTTGAGATCTCTGGTATATCAGGATATGTCTTTGCAACAATGACTTTAATGGTTTCAAAGCAGACCATTTAGTACCCTGATTACACCCGACGAAACTATTATTTTAATATTTTCTATCCTGATTCTCTAAATGAATTTTATAAATTAATTTAAAGATTAAAACACATATAACTAATATATTTAATTAACTAACAATGAACGCTCAAACTAACTTTCAACAATTCGTATCTGATAACAAGGGTAAATTAATCACCTTCTTACACACCGACAAAAATATCACTAGATTTGTCGTTGATGTATGTGGTGAATATTTTACTGGTAAGATTAACGAATCTGATGCTAAGATAGATGGTTTCTATTACTTCTCTGACTGTAAGATGGTTCCTAATAAAAATCCTTTAGAAGAGATTTTTGAAACACATAAGTTTACAGTTGTATTAACCACTGGTTGTGACATCATGGCTGAATATATTGAGTATGATAATGGCGATTTTGTAGTAAAGGACCTTAGATCTGGTCATTTCATTAGACTTGTTCAGCCTTCTTTTTATATTAAAGAAGTATGGGCTATTGTAGATGGTAAGTATACAAAAGTCTGGGAGTCAGCTAAAGAGACTGTTCCTCAAACTGATGTAGACACATCTAGCGACTTATATCGTCTCTTACAGAATAATAACTTAATTGGTAATAAAACTGTTGATATTCATACTAAAACAAGTGTTTGGAAGGACTTTGAAATAAACTATATGAGTGCAGGTATTATTGCAGGTCCTTCTAAAGGTGTACCTACAGGTATTCTTGTAAATTCTGTTATTGGTGTAACTGTAGGTGGTGTATATCAAGCATTTAAGAATGGCAAAAAGGTTTCAAGTGAAGAACCAGTTAAACTTCCTTCTGAAGAGAGATTTAATAACTTTAAAAGAGTTTATCCGGAGATTTTAAAGCTTGATAGTTTCTTAAAGGCAATAATTCAAGAACCTCAATTTTCAGAATATAAAAAGACTTTATTAACTACTTATGAAAGCGAATTTACTTCTGAATTATGGAACACTTTTTGTACTTCTTGGGAAAGTGTAAAAGGTGCTATTGTTAAGAGAATGCGCTACATTAGATATGATCCTACCATTCAAGCTTTAGTTAAAAGATTTTCAATTATTACACACGAAATTAATCCTTCAACTGATAACACTGAATTTATTAGAAAGATTGATAGATTTATGTCACCACAGGGTAAGAAGATATATGAAAAACTAGTTAACACTCAACCTCAACCTCAAACTCAATCTCAACAGTTACAATCATCACAATCTTCTCAAGGAGGTGTAAGTATTGAGTATAGAGGAAAGGCAAAGACTGTTGAAGTTATTAACGAATATACTCATTCCAATGGTAAAAATTATGTCTTGGTAAAAGACTTGACTGATAATGATAAAACAAAGACCTTGTTTAAAGAGTATATCAAGTATTTGTAAATTGATGTTAGAGATTTATTATATACGGAGGTTGTGATTTACTACGTGTGATGTTAGAGATTTACTATGTGTGATGAAAGAGGTAGTTTAATAATAAGTTTAATAACACTCTAAGGAGTATTATTAAATGTTAATCTTCAAGAATGCATCCAAGTTTACATAATATATCTTTGTTTAAACTCTCTTTTATAACGGTTATATCCTCTTTTGTTAAACTATTCTTTATACTAGTATACCTATTATAACCTTCATATACATGTTTCATATTAGTCTTTACTTTTTCTTTATTTAAATTATCTATATACTTCTTTACAAGGAGGGGGAGAGCAGGTCTTCCTCTTTTATTTTGCTTCTCTTTTCTATATACATTAAGCTTAGAGAACATATTATAATACAAACAATCATATTTTTCTAAATCTTCTATACATAACTGTCCCTTGAAGAATATTTTATTAATATATTTTTCTATCTGATGTACTTTCCACCCCTCTTTATAAAGCTCTAATCTTACAGTATTTCTTTCATCTACTTGTTTATAGTTTTCGCATCTTTGTTTAACGTTAGGAATGTCATAAATAGATGATATTATTATACAATGACATTGAAATAAATCTCTAACTATGTGGTTATCTTTACACTTGTATAATTCTATAAATTTATTAACTATAACTGAAAAAGGTAATTTTGTGTTTATTATCAAGTTGTTTAAAATACAAGATATCTCTAAATGTTCTTTATATGTAGGATATGTAATTAGTTTATGCTCGGCAACCCTATATTCTATATCTTTCCTTATTTGCTCTTCCGATATATTCATTATGTATATATTAAACTATTT
>JACCDO011203811.1_pt1 | contig 19387 bp, 15 predicted proteins | sample 7446101 | NCBI WGS metagenome assembly JACCDO01 (sample SAMN15323440, study PRJNA562643) | freshwater metagenome | isolation source: river surface water | place: USA:Blue River Watershed | collected 2017-08-16 | reverse complement strand
ACTATTCATTCTGACATAATTGATAATTGTATCAATGTGATTGTAATACTTAGCTTGATCGGATGTAACATCTCTATTATCAGACGTGAAAAATAAGAACGCAGCCGAAGGCGAAAGTCCGTTTCACGGATTCTTGGTTTACACACACAAAAACAGTAACCGTCTGACCGGAACAGTTTGCGCAAAAGAGTTTGAAAAGACGACTGATAGTCTGAGTGATGAATCGGCGAGGTGCTCAAGTACATGCAGATCCTAGAGATTTACATAGCGCAAACAACATAAGACATGCTACTTTAACAACACCGAAGAAGCGCCATGAAGCATCATTCATAAAGACATCACCTGATCCTACTGTGGCTATTTTGGAGGATGTTGTAGACCGAGGAGATGATGTTTTCAGTCGATATAAGTCAACTATTACAATATTACAGAATGCAATCGATGAAGTGAAAAGTATGATGTCGTTTACATTTAAAGAACCATTTTTCATCCGTTATTCGCCCATCTATATCCCTCCGTTGTTTCTCCGCAGACGATTCAATCTTGTTGTTGTCACTTCCAACGAGCTTGATGGAGGTACATTGAAGACCAGTTTTTTAGATGAACAAAATATGCATATTTTCATGGATATTTTCTTTTCTACTATTACATCCACACCAATATTGAACGACATTACTGGATCGGTGGGTGATTTCAGTCATACTTTAATAAGTATTATTTTCCAAACTGCGTTCACATTACAAATGTGCACCATAGCTATGAACATTATGGCGTATTGCTCTGCTGTTGTGGTACCTAACGATGTATTTTATGAATGGTATGTGGCTAGAATCGGCGTGCTTCACTTTATCTTGGTGTGTCACGTAGCTGGATTCTACCTCTATCTGATTGCGATCACTGCCTGGCCGTTCTTAGCTTATGATGATTTTATCAGCGGGGTCATAGGTAGCGGTGTATCTGTATTGATACTCGGCGCCTTCGCTGTGCGAGGCGGAATCCTGGATTACGTTGGAAAGGAACTCGATCCGTTATTAGAATCGTGTAAATCATTACATACAAGCGAACAGTTGAAAGGAAAGGTAGGAATTACTAATACACGCTGACTCCCTCACTCACTTATACACTCACTCACTACTCACACAGGCGTTGGAGGAAGTGCACTTAATAGGGAAGACCATCACTCAGCATCTAGCGCAACAGCAGAGCCTGGATGACCTAGATGGTGTGAAGCAAGCTGACGACAATGCGAGAATATCGGTGGAAATGTTCCTTCAAACGGTGGAGCTAAGTGAGAAATATTTAGAGAAATTTACCCGAGAAAATGTGGAGACTTTAGCGGACATCATGAGTTTGAACGACGGTGACTACCTGCAACTCAACGTAACTATTGGAGACAAGTTGAAGATCAGGAGGAAAGTGGCCGACCTAACAGAGAAAACAACGGAGGCGAAGACAGCCAGCTTGATCTCGGCAGTGAAAAGCCAGATAAGTGACAATATTCCGTCGACAGAATTGAATAAGCAGCCAGAGACAGACACCAAGTTAAAGTGGGGTCTACTTAACGGAAATCAAGAGAAGAAAGTGGACGGGAGTCAGCTGAGCGCGGTCGACCTCGCTCCGTAGTCGCTGCCTCTGTTGTTAGGTTGATGGAGAGAGATAGCGCGAGATAATATGTTGATTATTGTATTGTAATGTATATTTGTTACAGCTGCAACTAGCCGCCCGTCCACCAGGCAAGCCGTCTTGGCTCAGCCAGCACGTCACTAAAGCTCTACGTACTCGCTGTAGGGCGATGACAACTTGATGAAGTTGATGATCTTCTCTTGGTTCGACTTGAAAATGACGCTGACAATAGTCACAAAGTTATCTATTTTTATGACCGACGCAGTGTGAGGTGCAATGTCGCTGGTAATCGATTGTATATCGACTCCTGCAGGGGACTCGCTTGCGCCATCAGGGACCAATATGGAGCCATCAATATGTTGTACCTGGATGTCGTCGATGATACTCGATGGCTTCACGATGACAGTCGTCACGGTCTTGTATATCAGTGACATCAACAGGACGGAGAATACAACGAACAAGACGCCGATATAAACCTTGAATTTGAAGATATCTGATTGCTTCTTGAGCGTTTTCTTCAAGTTACTTGGACTGATTCTATTCACCGCGGTGGCGCTCGGGCTTTGTGTGCTGCCTGCTGGTGTCAATACGACCTTTGGTGGGGATACAAGAGTTGTAGTCTTAGTTTCATTGGTTGGCGTGAGTAGCGCGGATTTATGGATTGATTCCGGCGTGACAGTTGTAGCACCTTGAGTTTTTCTATTCATCTCTGGTGATATTTTCTTCTTGCCGCTTCCTGTTTTTTGTGTTGAAAGTTTATTCGTTTTTCTTGCGGATGCATTTGGTGTATTTATTGTTTCCGTTTTATTCGTCATATCTGTCAATGGGGATCTAATAACTTGTGCACTTGCTGGCGTTACCACATTGTTAGTAATATTCATCAATGGAGAGCTGCCTAATGTAGTCATATTGTGTACAGGGGTTGAATTTCCAACAGATTTTTCTGGTGTATTCACTTTATTCTCGTCACTAACTGCAAGTTCATCTTTTAACTCACTCAATAAACTCTTATTCTCATCGAGTTCAAGTATATACGGTTTGGTACTGTCTGTAATGTGGTCAATCGATGATACATGAATCATATTTGCAATGCATCCGTCACATGCTCTCTCATTTACACTAACCTTGTCTCGAATAACGCTCTTCATTCGTGAACATGCCCCGCAGAACTTGAAATGACACGACTTACATGTATGCGCTTTCTTGACTAAGTTAAAGAAAGATTTGCATTTGGAGCACGTCTTGGAGGTATCGTCCATTCCCGGGGATAGAATCCACGCGGCGTCATCTAGAAGCGTCGTCATCGTATTAACTACTACCTTCTCCAACCTACCAACATGGCATCCCAAGCTCGAGACCGGTTTAACGGACATTTCGGGACACTCACTCACTCACTACTCACTCACTCACTACTCACTCACTCACTCACTACTCACTCACTCACTCATCCACTCAGTAAGAGGATATAAAAGAGGGACTTATTTACAATGTACAATCAATAGTTTACTTCTTCGCTTCCGCTTTCTCTTCAGGGATTTTATCCTTGATAAACGCGGGCAGCTGTTCCTTGCTGAGACCTAACTCGTTGATGAATGCTAATTCAAGTTTAAAGAAATCATCTTCCTCTTTCTTCAGTGCCTCATGCTGCGCTTTCTGCTGCATTTCCAGGGTGATTGGCTCTGCAACGGGCGGTGCATCAAAAGCAGTAGCTGCGCGACTATTGTCCTCCACAATAGATGCGTTCGCGGGATCGTGAACAAAATTATCTTTGAGGTAGTTAAGTCTGGTGTATTCGCGGTCGAGGAAGGCGGACATGATGCTCTCCTCCTTGTGCACCGGTCTGGCAAGAGGACGAGGTACTTCATACACATGTAATGTTCCAGTTTCATCACCAACGGCTAGTAATTGCTGACGATTACTTGTTCCAGATGATGGTAAAAACTCCATGCTGGTGATCTTGGAGTGGGTGGCTTTCAACTCGGAGGACGCGCGGAAAGAAGAGTCCGTGAAGTCCCAGACTAATATATGTCCGTCCGCACAAGCGAGTAAGACTACAGCTGGTCTCGTGGGTGACCAACAACCTGCGGTGATGTAAGTGTGTGTTAATGGAGATGAAAACAGTTGCTTTGACTCTCCTACTCGCCACAAATGGAAGCTCCAATCCCCAACTGACAGCAAAATATCTGGGAAAAATGGAGATAATTGCAGTCCAACGGCAGGTCGCGGATGATCCTTGCACAACCACTTGACGTAGTCACGTCCCACGTCCTCTTCCTTCGCGTCTTCTTCCTCGTTAGCATGTCCACTTTCCTTGGCCGACGCACATATATCCGCAAACATCACGTCACCTTCCTCTGTGGTAATCATTAAATGGGATCGATTATCACCGGGTAATGAGGTGCCATTCGCGATGTTAGACTTGAGATTTATTGTACTAGCAACTTTGCACAGACTTAGCTCACCAACTCCTTCTGTTCGCTTCAATGGCGCCCTGTATATTGGCGACCACAACGGTCGCAGGACGTGCCCGTCTTTCCCTGCAACTTTCTCCATTGGAATATGTTTAGGTCGCGCTATATGACGCAGCTCGTCGTTGGCTATCTTCTCGTACCTGATGTCCCACACACACACCGTCCCATCGCCAGCAATAGTAACGAATTGATAGGAGTTGCCATCTAGGTGCTCTGCTCCTACTAAGTTGCCGCGATAGTTGATCTGCGTTGTAGGTGGAAGCCAGTACAAGTCAGCGACCCATTTCTTGTGGGAATGATCAACTGTACTGACATATTTAGGGATGAGTGGAGCTTGTGCATCCCCAGAATCTTCTAGGTTCTTACTGGCACGTTTTGCTGCTAATGCCATAGCATCGGTGAGATCCCACAAGACAACTTGACCCGACATGCAACCACCGGCTACTAAAGCAGGAGTTACTTTATTAAAACGAAATGTAAAAATTTCATGTTGACTTTGCAGTAACATCACCGGTTTGACTAACTGACGGAAATCCCACACTAAAATGTAAGACAACGACGTCTGCCCGGCCGTTACTATCCGTTGGTCAAAAGAAATATTTTTCACGGCACTAACTGCCAGCATGCCAGAGGTCTTGGGCACGGCGTCGATGGCACACAATGCTTTTGATTTGGAATATGTTGGATCAGCAAAATTCTTGATTTCTCTTAGTTCGTTATCAGCCGCGCTGCCGACTCCCGCGTCCTCGTCGCCTGCAACGACAAACGCCTCATTGAAAATGTCAACGGATTCATTTTGTTGTAACGCTGATTCTAATTTAACAGTTACTCTTTCTAAGAATTGTAATAATTTATCACTATCATCATTGACTAGGCTGGCCGCTTCGTACTGGCAGCCCTTGTTAACGGATCTGAACCACGTAGTCTGCGAGGGCGCAGAGGTGAGTATTGGGGCAGCTTGAATAGCAAGATCACTATCACGAATACTTTTAAAATTTGGATCTTTTACTGGTTTAAATTCAGTACTAATTGGATCACGATCAGTGAACTTGTACTTCAATTTTACTGACTTCTTGAGTCTGGTGATCTCAATTGCCATTGGTTCTCTCATGTTACTATGAGTTAATGCATTTACTTCTATCTCAGATTCACTAGCAGATTGACTTGTCCATGGTCGTGGTATGATTGGTTTATCCTCATAGACTGCATTTAATCTGGCTTCTTCTGCTAACCTTTTAGCCTCGGCAGCTTCTTCTTCTGCTCTTAATTGTGCAGCAATTGCCTCTTGTGCCTCTCTTATTACTTTCATATATTCTTCTTGTGATGCCTCAGTATAACATAATAAAAATACTTCACCATATTTACTAGATTTATCAACCGCGAATAAAAGACCTTTCTCACAAGTGCATGATTCAATAGCCTTTTTTGCAGGCTCAAAATCACTCATAACACCTAATCCTTGTATTTCCTTCATAATCTCGTCCTTCGATAGGAATATGTAGTCAACTAAATCCATGACTCCTTCGCCTGTCTTGAAGCCATACTTCTCACAAGTAACGCCACGTAAAAACAGTGGCTGCACGCCTGGTGGTGGGGGAGGAACTTGTGCCATTCTCCACTATCCACTTTTCTATGTTTGTTTTGGTCGTTATTATTTCATAGTTGCGGCCCTACAGGACCGGTAGAAAAATCGTAATCAAAAAAAAAAAATAGAAGATAATTTAGTTTATTATCTATATACCGTTGTAACTAGCTATAAGAATGTCTACCTTTTCCCGCGACCACCACGACCACCCTTCTTGAACTTTCCTCCACGACCGCCACGGCCACCCTTCTTGAACTTTCCTCCGCCACGACCACCTTTGGATTTAGAGGCTTTTGCTTTATCATTTTTTTGTCTTTCTGCTGCAAATTTCTTGTAAAATGCTTCTTCATCATCACCAGTTAATGCGTGAGCAGTGGAGTTTGTTCCACCAGCAGTCAATGGTAGTCCCTTTGCAACAGCAGCTAATATGGCAGCACTAGTTGCGTTATCGCCAACTCGTACAATTGCTTCGTGTTTTTCATTATCAATTTGAACAAATTTTACATCTCCATGAGCTTGCAATAGTGCTTTGATGGCATAAGTGTCTGAATCAGTAGGGATATCGGTAAATTTTATCAATAAACCAGGTGTAAATTGCACTTTAATATCCGAGTTTTGTAATATAGCCTTTGTTTCGTTATCGTCCTCTCCGTCACTCTCACTGTCGTCGTCATTTTCTTTCTTGGATTTTTTGTTAGGTTTACTTTCATCTGATTTATCTAATTTACGTTTTGCTTGCTCTTTTCTTCTCTTACGTTTTGCTTCTTTATTAGCATACCAATGATCAAATTTCATTACACATAAAAATAATTCATCTTTGCTATTCTTTAATTTTACTGTTTTACCATCAGCTTCATAGGCATCTGTAACAGCAGTAGCTACTGAGTCTTCATTATCATACTCAATAAAACAACTACCTTTAAATGCTTTCTTATTGTCTTTACGTAATCTAACCATTAGAATAGTACCATATTTGTGAAATTGTGATTTAATATAGTCAATAGTGATGGATTCGTCATTTAATGGAAATCCTTTCACATATAATGTGCGTGAACGACTGGTATCTTCACTTGATAATGGTACCTTTCTTTTAATTTTTAACTTGTCATCACTGACATCAACTACAGTACTACCAAGACAAGCATTAGCAATAGCACTTTCGTCTGAAGTCAATGATTTTAATTTATTAAATGTTAAAAGAACTTTAATAGGAACAAATCCTTCTTTATCTTGTGATGCTGATGTCTTCAAGAAATTATCCTTTCTAAAGTTAGAGTCGCTGAAGTAGAACTCGACTTGTGCCTTAATTGCGTCAGAACTGGCCATATTTATTGCTTTTTCAAGTATAATGCAAGTACTCTTACACCTTTTTTTTATGAATGGCAATTGGCGATGCCCAAGGATGCCAACTACGTAGGGTTAAGTGAATTTTGTCATTAATAAATAGATATGATAATGATAATGATAATGATAATACTCTACTCTACAAGTTCTTACTTTTTGAGGTAGTCGCTCTATCACATCAATTATGTAATGTAAATAATCGGCACAGTATATCGAATTATATTACTAACGTGCGCTACTGCTGCTGCTGATGCTTCCTAGCTTTGTAGTACTGTATATTGTTAACAACTAAGCAGAGTCTGATTAACGAGCACTATGATTAATGTTGAAGGACCTAGTTGTATTTTCAGTGTAATTTCATAAGAGCAAAAAAAGCATCTCAACAAAGTACAGTTTGTGCAACTGCCTGAGAGACTCAAGTGTTGAGTGGCACAGAGTACAGACCGTGTTGCTAGATAGCATATAAACGGTATCAAAATGTCCCTGGATGAAGTTGATGAACGAACAAAACTTTATTTAAACGGTGAAATCGCTGCTTGCTTTGATGGAGCGAAGCATGAGGTTGTTACTTCTACAGCGTTAGAAGACGAATTGGTCAATAAATACAACTTAGAATTTGAAAAGAAATGTGTAGGAAAAGTGCGTGATATGTATATATGTAAGGATGTTGTTATAATGGTGGCAACCGATCGTCAAAGTGCCTTTGATCGACAATTAACTTCTGTTCCATTCAAAGGTCAAGTATTAAATTTAACGTCATTATGGTGGTTTCATAATACAAAGCATATTGTGCCTAATCATGTTATTGCATTACCCCATCCAAATGTAACAATTGGGAAAAAATGCACAGGTACTCACTTACTCATTCATTCATTATATATAATTGGATTCTCTCTCATTCATTCATTCGTTTATTCATTCATTCATTCAGTGTTCCCTGTTGAATTTGTCATGAGAGGATATATTACAGGTACAACATCAACTAGTATGTGGACAAATTATAATAAAGGTGTTCGCAATTACTGCGGTCACATATTACCCGAGGGATTGGTTAAAAATCAAAAATTAGACAGTAACAAGCTAACTCCTACCACCAAAGACGAACATGACGAGTTAATATCTGCAGAAGAAATTGTCGCTAGTGGGCGCATGAGTAAGGAAGATTGGGATATTTGTGCAAATTATGCCGAAAAATTATTTGCTTATAGTCAAAATAAGGCGAAAGAAGCGGGACTTATATTAGTAGATACAAAATATGAATTCGGTAAAGATTGCAACGGCAATGTTGTGCTCATTGACGAGATACAAACTCCTGACTCCAGTCGCTACTGGATTGAGGCTAGCTATCAAAGCAGATTTGACGCCAATCAAGAACCAGAAAATATTGATAAAGAATTTTTAAGGAAATGGTACGTGAGTAATTGCGACCCTTATAAAGATGAAACGTTGCCGGATGCGCCGCGGGAGTTGGTCCTGGAGTTATCGCGACGATACATCATGATCTACGAATTATTAACCATGAATAAATTTGATTTTAACAATTCAAAAACCATATCAGAGGCATTGCAATCCTATTTTTCACAGTAAGTATATACGTAACTTTTGCATTGTATTGTGTGTTTCATGTAACCATTTTATCTAAATATTGTTTTATCTTTTTACGCAAAGAATTATCAGGATAGTCTTCAATTCTATATTGTTTCTTGCAAGCCGAATTATTAATGAATTCTTTCGCTTTATTCAAACGAGCGTTTTGTTGCATTGATTGTAAATCTGTTGATTTTATAGCAATGTTTGATTCAGAAGTTGATTGCTTTTCTTCTGTATCTTCATCATCATTATAAGTAGTACTCAAAATAGCTAATGCATCTACATTATCTATACTAGCAGGCTTATCGCTGATAATACGCTCAAATGTAGTAGTATCAGCAGCAAGTAGATAGCTGTAAAATTGGTTATATTTATGCCCAGCATTGAGAAAATCAAACATTTCGTTTCCATCTTGCTTTGCTTTTAGCAATATTTCAAAAGGCTTTCCTTTCTCGCGAACTGCTTTTGCCGTCTTGGTTATCAAGCGATACGTATTGGATGCTTTGTCGGGTCTATCATCATCCGCCATTGACTCTTCTCTCTCTTTTAAGTTCGACCTTACCTTTTTTTGAAATCGCCGATTTTTTCGGCTCGAAATTTTCTTGGAATTCCATTCAAAAATTAAATGTTATCAACCTAATGATAAAGAAAGGCAAGGATTTCTGGCGCTAAATATCTTGCCTCTTGCATCATACAGTAGAGAAACAAAGCTCCTTTCACCTTTCTTCATTTTCCCGGGCTTTCTCCCTAATCCACATCCTATAATTACGTAGTTTTGGAAATGAAAATAGGCGCGAAGGAAGCATTGAAATACAGCGGGTTTACTCTCCATTCGCCTTGTTGAGTGCAATATATCTAATAGGATTAGCAAGTGAGTGATGTTTCTCCTTCAACATAGACAACGCTTGACGCAACGAGTACTGACAGCAGCACGATGTTGCTCGACGAAGTCTTTATTAAATAGCAAATTAGCATGTATTGGTGGTGGCAGGATGGCGGAAGCAATTTTAAATGCATTAAAATCCAAAAATATAATTGCAATGGAAAATGTACACGTATATGATGTGAACGAAGACAGACTAGCATATTTGAAAGATAAATATAAAATCATTCCCTGCGATTCCATGAATGATTGTGTGAGCAATAGTGAGTTAATCATCTTAGCAGTAAAACCGCAGCATGTTAGTGTAGTTGCAGAATCATTGACAATACCAATAACAAATAGCGTAGTGATATCAATTGCAGCAGGAGTAGAAATAAAGCAATTAGTTAACAAGTTTAAAACGAAATTAGTTATACGAACAATGCCAAATACACCAGCAATGGTATTAGAGGGTATAACGGTATGGACTGCTACAAAAGAGACACCGCCACCACTACTTGAGAAAGCAAAAGCATTATTTAATACATTTGGTGACGAAATAGAGGTATCAGATGAAGCTTATTTAGATATGGCTACGGCTGTTAGTGGCTCTGGCCCAGCGTATGTGTTTCTTACAATGGAAGCAATGATTGACGCTTCGGTACATCTTGGTTTTCCACGCGAGACGGCAATCAAACTTGTTACAGCAACTATCAAAGGTTCAGCGGTTTATAGTCAGCAAAGTAAAGACAATCTAACGACTTTGCGGAACAATGTTACCTCTCCTGGTGGGACCACTGCATCTGCTTTGTATGAATTAGAAAGAGGTAACTTTAGAACGGTGATAGCTGACGGCATATGGGCGGCGTACAGAAGGTCGTTGGAATTAGGTAATAAAAATCCAAATGTCGGTCCAGGAAGAAACAAATTTACTAAACTAGACTGAATATACTTAAAACTGTACACTTTAAAAATATTATCTCATGTATTTCTCTGCGACAAATCAAGTGAGTGAGTGAGTCTGCAACAACGCTGATGCGATGCTATCACTATAGCAAAGGTATTGTTTCGTCTATCATGATTGTCCATGACATACCTAGTGCTGCATTATTGAATATTGTGTGGTTAAGAATTTGTTGATCTCGTTGTTGATAAAAGCATTAATCAAATATTCATATGACGAATTTCTCTGTCAAACTGCTCAGCAGTTAATGTACCCAACAATCGTCGAAATCCTTTATTGAATACTGAATACGCAGATATTCCTGTTTCATTCTTTTCGTAGCTCATATTCTTTAATATTAGGTATACAATGAAGAGACAGGTAAATACATGCAACTCAGCTGTACGATTGAACCTATGTAGTAGAATCGCCACTACTCCACTCGCATAAATATCAATAGTAACACTGCGTATTATGCTGATTGCAGATGTAACCACAAATGGAATGAATGTAAATACTAACAATCGCAATAATGTTGTGGTACCTTTCATAGCTTGAGTAGTAAATGAACACAAGTCACTATAACGAATTGGCTGTAGCTCATAGAGGATCGCTTGGACTATTTCGACCACCTTCATAGCAATAACAATATAACGAAATCAACAAGTCTTAATTTAGCTGTCTACACCTTAAACTCGCCAACAATATAACGAAATCAACAAGTCTTAATTTAGCTGTCTACACCTTAGACTCGCCAACAATATAACGAAATCAACAAGTCTTAATTTAGCTGTCTACACCTTAAACTCGCCAACAAGTTTGCAACCTTTTGCTCCTGCATACCGGTGTGCAATGTAGACTACTATTATGTAGTAATTATTACTATAACAACAATAACTTGAAAATATCCGCATCAGACAAGCAATAACTATTACATTACAAATGGTACAACATAAAATTTTTATAAATTCAAGAAATTAATGATCAACAATGGGGAGTGCGACTCGAAGAGAATATCATGGAGAAAACGTTCAAACAAAAAGCATTTTATTGCGAGATACTCGCTGTCCAATGACTTGTACCAGCGCTTGCGGTGCTCCAAACACTTCCACGACAATATTGCATTCTTATATTGCGAGTTATTGTCATTATTAAATTGTAAATTACCGGCTAATTGTTGAAAGTTAGAGTGACGGCGCCATAGACCGAAGGAGATGCCATTGATGCCAATTATAATCAGGAATTCCGCGTACACCGAATGCTCGGCTTTGATAATACGAAATGTAGGAATTTGTAATGTCATATTTGAAATGTCATTACCCATGAAAGATTTTGATACTGAATTAGAGAATGGTACATTTCCTTGGTATATGATCTTCCCGTTAACATCGCAAGGACCCAGTGACTCATATCCACTTATTTGAGTACTATAATGTTTTAAAGCATCTGATTTTTCAAAATTTTCTGACCATAAACGTTCAAAATATTCTCTTTCTTCTTTAGGTTGTTTTGGTCTTTGTCCTGCTGTATTATACCATAATACTTGTGTCAGCAGTGATGATTCTAAAATGCATTGTGGGATATCACTTAATGGTGGGCGAATCCTTAATAGTTCTTTGATAGATACTTTATTATTCTTATTATTATTATTATTATTACTATTGATACTTTTATTTCTTTCATTATCACGACTTGGTGATTCAAAATCCTCAAACCATCCATATTCATCCACAGATCGCCGTAACGAGGAATGAGTACTGTTGTTTGAGTCATCGTCCCACGACGCAGCACGCGATTTGTTATCAGTCATTTGTTCGTTATTACAGAATATTACTAACGAAAATTGAATAGAGCTAGGATGGCTGTTGCCCATTTGTGTTTTAAAACAACAGCAGCTTCTATTTGTACAAGCTGCAACACCGTGTCTTCATAACTGCTTTCAGTTTGACTTTCTGACTAAGTGTTGTGTGACAGTCTTTCAAATTTGGTACCGGTTGTGCAAGTTGAAGTGATGATTACGGCGATTGCATAAATCGCGAGCATGGAAAGTATCGAGTAAGCACTAGACTACAGATTGACATCAGGTTAATTCCTTTTTCCGTCTTATTAGTATTGTGAAAAAGCGTGCGGAACGTGCCGGTCCTTCAACTAGAAAATCCAAAAAATTTGCCAAAAATAAGGAGGAAAATCCAGCCTTCCTGAGAGGAAGTTTAAGAAGAATGCATCTCGCGCGCATCGTTAGTCTGGATCAAACCCCGCCTACACCTAGCGCGCATGATAAAGTTGATAAGATAACTGGTAACTGCAAAAGCAGGATTGATGCCATGTCTTTGTTGATTTATAACATGGTTGATGCGACTGTTGGTTTATTTTTAACTATTTATGGAGTGTATCTATTCTTGAAGCTGAAGCTGGATCTTCACGCAAATCAACAGACAGTATTCTGTTTTCTTATACTATCTACTGGTATCCTGCTAGTACTGTGTGCCGTCTTTTCATTTACAGCGATGACTAATTCTGGTTGTAGATCTTGTATTCATATCTCCAAACATTTAGGAATAATAGTTGGATCGATTGCATTTGGACTTGGAGTAGCTGCGGTATTGCAAAAGAAGAAAACTTATCAATATATCGATGAAAATTATGCTGATTTGGGACTGAATGTTAATGATAAAAAATTTATAGAGAATAGTTATGCCTTTATATCCTACGGGTTATTGGTAATTTCGTTAGAACAAATCTTGCGATATCGTGCAAGTGCAAATTATTATGATCACATAGTCGGAGCTGATCGAGAATATAAATTACTAGAAGATAGGGAGGAAGATGACTGGCAGACTAAGGTAGAGTCTAATAAATCGAATAGAAAAGAAAAATATTCAGATTTAAAACAGCAGTATCGGCAGAAGTACTTTGGTAATGCAGAAACGGGTGGTAAAGACATTGATGTGGAAACTTTTTGAATATATTGTATATAATATTAACACAGTTATTTTCGACTATCTACCACTTCGTAGTCATCTACATGACGTCCGTCGCCCCCTAGACCGAACCTATACTGGTCGTCCATGGCGTGTTTCTTAAACGTCAACTTGCCGCTGCACCAATCATCTAGCTTCTCGTCGTCCTTGCCTTCCAACACCTGTCCGTGGTAACTTTCTACTGCAACTTGGGTACTATCAAGTTTTTTTACTTGCTTTAATCCTTGTTTGAATTGCTGCAACTTCAACATGGTCTCGTTTTGGCGATCGCCACTGTCGTCACTCTTTCGCTTCGTATATTTCAATTTTTGTTGTTCTAAAAATGTCATTTTACTGTCCGAATTACTATTGACACTACCCGCATCCTTCGGTGCCTCGCCAGTTAATAACTGAACGGACCGCTTCGATCGGAGTAACTCGTCTCGCAACCTTTGGAACTCTTTGTTTGCTTCCATAAGTTGGCTTTTGTCTTGAGAACTAGCCGTTTGTTCGTGCTTTTCTACCTCTATTTTCTCTGTATTGGGTGCTGGTTTCTCCTCCACACGACGTCGTTTTTGTAACATTTTTTCTCTCATTTTGGCTTCAAATGCGTCATTGCCATCTCCTGCTACTAGCCCGGCATCTTCTTCTTCCTCAAATGATAATAATGTGTTGTCTTTCACTCCCTTTCTATCCTTTTTCACTGCTACTACAGGAGGAGGTGCGGTGTCAACTACTGTTTCCGTATATTTCTTATGAACAATATCTCTTGGTAAGATATCATCAAATGGATTTAACAATACTTCTATTTTATGAATTTTGATTGGTTCGACTGGTCGATCTTTGCTGTCAATCTCTACTTCATTCAATTTAAGTAAATTAAATATTGTGTTACCAGTCACTTTACCAAATATTGTATGCTTACGATCTAAATGTGGACAAGACGATAATGTGATAAAAAACTGACTATGATTAGTATTGGGTTTATTTTCATTTGCCATAGCCACTTGTCCACGATGATTAAACTTGATTCTACTATGTATTTCATCTTTAAATGGTTTCCCCCATATACTCTCACCTCCTTCACCAGTACCCGATGGATCACCTAGTTGAACCATAAAGTCTTTAATAATGCGATGCACTGATGTTTGGTCATAATATCCTTCTAATGCTATACACAAGACAAATGTAAGTAAAGGACAATGATGAGGATGAGTACAATTATCTTACCTAATTGAATAAAATTGCGGCATGCCAATGGTGCCTCCTTTGGCCACAGCTCGATGTCCAAATCACCATAACTTGTACGAACCAGCACCTTCCCATTCGTGGGTGGCTCTGTGTGGTAGATCGCCGACATTTCTACCTTGCTGACTTCTGCTGACTTCTTCTTTGGTTTTTTGGCGAACTTTTTTCGGATTTTTTTCGGAAAACAACACAAAGCATAGGTAGTAATAGAGATCGTTAATGAATAATCGATAGCATGGCACTCTGTTGTGCAGTAATTGTGGCACATGTTGCCGTGGTTTTAGAGTGTAACTAGAATACGACTTGAATCTCTGCACTAAGATGGTGAGCATGAAGGAAAAAATGGTGATATTACTGCAGCTACTAGTACTCTTCTTGACCTTTCATGGTATGGAAAGTTATCGTAGGGGTGTATATAATTCGAGATCTTCATTACGAATGGCCAGTGAATTCAAGGATGTGATTTATCAATTGCCACTTCAGGTGGGGCAAGAAGTCATCATTAAAATTGACGATATTTTGAACAATGGAATGGGTCTTGGAAGAGTGAAAACTAGCGAGCAAAAGGACTTTGTAGTGTTTGTACCTTATGTATGTATTGATGAGACAGTTCGAGTATCTGTCACCCATAACCGAGGCACCTACTGTGAAGGTCGATTGGTTGATATCATTGAACGCAACAATGCACTTCGTGTTGATCCTGTATGTCCATACTTTACGAAATGTGATGGTTGCGCATATCAGCACTTAAACATAGATTTCCAACGACAAATGAAAGAAAAACAAGTTAAAGGAAGCTTACAAAAAATAGCAAATCTACAAACATCTAACTTAACATTCAACCAGATAGTATTCACGGATAATGCATATAACTACCGCTCGAAGCTGACTCCTCATCTAGTTCAAGGTGGCTATGACGGTGTGGTCATGGGATTTCTCAACGCTGCAAATAACGAAGTTGTTGATATTGATGAGTGCTCAATCGCATCGAAACCAATAAACGAACGTTATAAACAGCAGAAATTAAGGTATAAATCAGAACGCAGCGTCCCGTTACAACGCAAGACTCTTTTATTTCGTGAGTGGGACAAGGGTGTGGAGACCGAAGAGGATGTGAAATTGATCACTACAATCAACGGTTTCAAGTTCTCATTTTATTCGCAAGATTTCTTTCAAGTTAACTACCATATTTTGCCGTTACTATTAGATTACGTCCAGCGTCAATGCGCCGGTTACCGTTACCTAATTGACTGCTATTGCGGATCCGGTCTCTTCTCTATCGGTTTATCGGGCTCTTTCGATGCTATTTATGGCGTGGAAATAAATAATAAAAGTGTTGAAACAGCGAAAGAAAATTTGAAATTAAATGGGTTAGAGGACAAGAACATCCACTTCATGGCTGCGCCTGCTGACGCCATATTCCAGCAGGTGCAGGCCAAGCACAAAGTTGATCCGGCCGTTACGTGCGTCATTATTGACCCACCCAGAAAGGGAATCGATGATAAATTTCTCAAACAATTGAAGAAATATAGTTACCAACGGCTCGTTTACATATCTTGTGAGCCAACGACGCAGTCGAGAGATATCAAGAAGCTGCTGAAAATAGGGTACCAAGTCGTTGAGATCACACCTTTCGACCTATTCCCACAAACGAAGCATGTAGAAAATGTAATAGTGTTAAATAAAATCTAGATTATAATCGTTACACAAAATTGTGGGCTTTCTTCAGCAATAGTTCGCTGGTTGGTTACTTTACTTTTGATCTCCTTGAGCCTTGAAGAAATTCTCGTTGATCAAGAAAGTTGCACCAAGAATACGGGTCTTGGCATCGTTATCAGCTCCATCAGGGAAAGTAACTTGGAATTTGTGTGCTTGGGTAACAAGTTCGTTATATGCACCACCCCACACTTTATTGATTTTGCCGTGTGATTCTTCGGACTTCTTTCCATCTTTTACACTGTAAACGTAAAATGGAACAACACAGCAACCTTCAGCACAAACATTTGGGCATACACCACCACAGCATGTTGGTGTGTGAATAACGTAGTCAGTTGAGTTATCAGCTTTGTATACGTTATACATTGGAATGCAAAACCACATGGCCTCGCGAACACCTCCAATAACTTGTCCATCAACTTTACTTTCAATTTCTTGAAAGCAGCAGCATTTGCAACTGGCTAATGGTGCACGCATTGGTTTATAGTAATCTACAATCTTCTTTCCTCCAGCAGAACCACCTTCGGATATTTCGATGGTAAATGGATTACAAGCAGGGCATAACATTCTCAAGCAGCAACTACTCTCTTCATGTGCATAGAAGATATTCTCAGTTGGTTTCTCAATGGTTGCAATGTTAAACTCTGCCTTGGCTTCACAACCTAGTAAGTTGCGAAAGCAACCCTTGCGGGTTTGTTGGACGAATAGATTCTTATTATTTGCGAATGCCATGATGATCCCTGAAAGATATTACTTTTGTGTTCATTCATTGGAATTAAACAAAGCTCAAACATATACCCCTAACTGCTGCCAGCTCAAAGAAGAAGATTCAAGGCGATAAATTATAACACATTTATTACTACTAAATCAAATTAGCTTTAATAAAATTATCGTGCAAATTTTTCAGGTTACTCAAACAGTGTCACTAGCGCAGTAACTGGGTGTCGAAGTACTTGTAAATCAAGATATAGACTTTAATCTGGCGCAATTAGTTGAAATAACGAGATTTATATAAATAAGTTTTAACTTACTCAACTTCATCATAGGGATTAGTATTCGCTGAGAAGGAAAAGTTAACCATAATTGTGCAGCAATTCGCGAAGAAAACCTACTTCTAGATCGGACTTGTTGATAGGAATGGACGAGGAATATATACGTGAATTGGCAGAGCATCAGAAGAAGGAGAAACTAAGAAGAGAAGAGGAGAACAGAAAGAAAAATGGTAAAATATGGAATATGGTTATTCAATTTATTAAACTCGTTCAACTCAAAATAACTCATTCAATTCAATACATTTAGAGAGAAACTGTCCCATTAATACCTTATAATGCAGAGATTAATGTTAAAAAATTAAGCTGTTGTGGTAGCGAATGTATCGAATGTCGTCGTAATTATTGTGGTTATTGGAATGAAAAAGCATTAGTTACTGAGTTGAAAACAAGCTTAAAAGTAGAACAGGAAACCATTCAAGGTAAATATTTAACTTACTTGAGTAATTACTTATTTATTTAATGCAATATTTCAAGGGACAATCAATGATATTAAAGCGATGGAGAAAGAATACGAGAATAAAATTAATGAAATTAACGAGAAATTGACGATTGAAATAAACAAGAATATATCTTTAACGAACAGTTTGGAATACGAAAGGAAGCTAAGACTTGAAGAAACGTATAAGCATGAAGTGATAATAGAAGAGGGTCGCATGGTCCAAGGAGAAAAGAAAGAATTAATCAACAAGTTGTACTCATTTCAAGACGAACTGATACAGCTTCGTAATGATGCGGGCAAGTTAAAAACGTCGAACACGGTGATCACTCAAGCTAAAGACACGGCGTTATATCAACTGAGAGAGTACGAAAATGGTATCTTCCAGGTCGAAAAAGCGAATGCATTACTGCGTACCAAATTGAGTGAACTAGATGTCGAGAATGCCAAGTTGAAGCGGCAAGTCGATGCTTTAAAGGAGAAAAACTACCAATTAAATCAGCAAAACATATCTCTTTCGCACGGTTTAGGGCGGGGAAGCAGCGTGAAGAGCACCACCCCGATGTCGTCGCAAACATCGCGGATGGTGGCGTCGTCCAACACGCCATTCAGCGTAAAAATGGGTATATCACGTGAAGAGTATGACAATAAGTCAATGTCGTCGTCGATTTCGTCGTTGAACCAATTTGAGTCGGTGCAGTCGTTCATGCCTCGAACACAGACTACTCGGCTCCCCAGTGATCATGGTAGTGTGGTGACAACCAAATCTAGCTTGACCTTGCAAAAAATTGCCATGATGAATAGGAAATAAGAGGAAAATAGGAGTGTAAAGATTGTTTCTACTGTAATCTTTGTCATATACACAAGTACATCTCTAATTTGACTTTAAAAATCCGCCCTGACCGATCCCAAGCTGCCACGCTGTGTAGTGTGCCGACGACGCCAGCTCTTGCTCTCCTAGATGGCCGTATACACTAGCTAGTCGTCTCCATGCCTGTGCATCGTTTGGATTTAATGTGACTCTTTCACTTAACAAGATTCTTACTTCTGCTAATTGTTGACTACGCAGCAATGACTCAATCAGGGTCTGTTCGAAGACATCTACCTGAACAGCTGTGCATCCAAGCAAATGAATAATGTCCTTGATACTCAACAGTATGCTTGCTGTTTCTTTGTATTCTTGTTTTGTGAAACAAATAATTGCTTTGATTAAAGGCAACGTGACATGCTGCGTCACCCACTGCTCATCCGGCGTGCCGCTAGCGGCGACTACACTATGGCGCCAGTTAAGTGTAAAGTTAGGTTCCATGTTGTTAAAGCCGTCAATACCGCTGTTCGATGGGGTGCCGTTGGTCTTGTCATTCACGTACTGCTGGTGCTTCGACAGTGTACTCGTGCATTTACTGATGTAATCCTGGTCCATTTGCTGCACATCCTTGAGTTCATTGGTATCGACCACTGACGCGGGCTTGCTACTGCTACTGGTACTATTACTGGCACTCCCACCTTTGAGCCAGTTAAACATATTCTGGAACTTGGTATTGTACACGGCAGCGT
>JACCDO010026865.1_pt1 | contig 19393 bp, 23 predicted proteins | sample 7446101 | NCBI WGS metagenome assembly JACCDO01 (sample SAMN15323440, study PRJNA562643) | freshwater metagenome | isolation source: river surface water | place: USA:Blue River Watershed | collected 2017-08-16 | reverse complement strand
ATTTCTTCCTTGTTTCCAAAGCACTTTATAATAATATACATATATTATTATATTATATAAAGAAATTATTTTCAAATAATTGAAGTATTTAAAGTAATACCACAATATTTTTCAGGGTATTTTGAGTAATCTTTATAAGTGTATATACCTATTTTTATTGCCTCTTCAACTAAGAATTTAAATATATATCTGAATTGTGTACCATGTGATTCTACACCATCTATAGGGTTTCCATCTTTATCGTAATTTACTAAATGTGCTATCTCATGTAAAATAACATATAGAAGTAAATTCATATCATAAATGGATTCGTTTTCATCTCTTGTACGAATGCAAATGTGCATATCATTTTTATTAACAGTAAAAGTAGTGTAACGCGAATCAACTGAAGCTTCTGATAAAATTTTATGACTATATTTTTTTTCTAAAATTTTTATAAAATAGCCTTTATATTCGTCGTTATAATAAGTTTTTTTAAGATGAATAATTAAATCTAATATTCGCTTATTTATTTCCGCTAATGTATTAGCAGACTTTTTTAAGAATTGTTTTGATTTATTACTTCTTCTTATTATATATGTATTATTATCTATATCTGATTTTACATATGAAACACTAGTTGTATCTAAATAATATATTATTAAAATTACTATTATTAATAAAATAAACATATGCATTTTATATATATTAAACATTAAATTATTTCTTTAAAATTATATTTTTACACACGGGGCAAGCATCATAGTCCGTTAAACATTCTTTTAGATCCTTTATAATTTTAGTACCGTTTTTTTGTAAAAAATATCTGTACGCATGTGAATCATTTTCAATTTTATATTTATTTCTAATCATTTCATTTAAATAACTTGAAGAATTATAATCAGTAAAAACTCTCCCATCTTCTAAAGTATATTTAGGCATTTGATTTATATTATTAAATAATAAAATAATTTTATTTTATTATTTATTTTGTGCGTCTAAATGTGATTTTTTTTTACTTTTCCTATATTAATAAAAATGAGTGGAAAGGTTCTTAAGGTTTTGAAAAAGTCAGCAAAGAATGTAGAAGGTGTTTCTGAAGTAGAAGAAAAAATTGAAGAATTTAAGGAAGATGTTAATGTAAAGGGTACATTTGACCAATTGGTAAAATCAAAACTTGATTTGATTGCTAGCTTGAAAAACGAAATCCAATTACTTAAGAAATTACAAAAAGATTATGATGTTTCATTGAAGGAATTATCCAAGAAGAAAAAGAAAAAGACACAAAGAGATGACTCAAAACCAAGAAAGCCATCCGGGTTTGCATCACCAGTTGAAATTTCTAATACTTTATTTGAATTTTTATCTACACAAGATGCAAACATTAAGAAGGGTGATTTAGTAGCAAGAACTACTGTAACTGGATATATTACCAAATACATTAAAAATCACAATTTACAAAATCCAGAAAACAGAAGACAAATTATTCCTGATGAAACTCTTGGAAAACTATTTAGTGAACCCAAGGAACCTAAGGATCCAAAAAACCCTGACAGTGAAAAGATTTACACTTACTTGAGATTACAAAGTTACATTACTCACCATTTCCCAAAGAAACAAGTTCCAGTTCCAGCCCCTGTTTCTGCTTAATCTAAACCATAAAAAATACTAAAACCATAAAAAATACTAAAACCCATAAAAATACTAAAACCATAAAAATACTAAAAACCATAAAAATATTAAAAACAATTAAATAAATTCAAATTATTATTATATATTAATATAATAATAATGTCATTTGAAATTCAATCAGAAGAAAAATATTATGAAGATGTAATAGAAAATAGGATAAAATATAATAAATATATAGATGATAATTTTACGGATACAATAAAAGATATAATTGTAAGTATAAATAAATATATTGTTTCAAAATCACTATATAAGAAAAGTATATTGTGGGTAGGTGGAGGAAGAGCTTGGGGGGAATGTATAAATTTTTATTATCCTGAAATAGTGAATAAGATTTCAAATATTGAAAATGCGTCTTTAACGAGTGGTAATTACGATATATTTTTATTATCAAATAGTTTTTATTCTCACGAAATGATATTAGAATATATAAATGAAATTGTTTCTGAAATTTTTAATGATAAAAAACAATATAAAATAATATATGGCAATATGAAACCTACAGTATATCCCATTGACCAAGAAAATTGTACTATATTTCCATGTCAATCTATTATTATAGAGTTAAAAAATGGAGAATATAAGAAAAAAATAGTATTTTATTTAGAATCTTTTTTAGTTGATGACAGTATAAAAATAAATGATGTATATAGTATTCTCTTTCACAAAGATAGAATAACATATTTAAATCCAGTTGGATTATTATTATTTAGTAGCTTTATAAATCAAAAACGAACAGAGAAATCAATTAATGTAGATTATTATAGAACACAACTATTAAATAAATTATTACCAACAAATATAAATAAGATTGTTTTAAATACGTATTTGAATTTATTTTATAATACTAAACAATATAACAAATATATACGAAATATACTTATTAAAGAAATTATTTTTCCAGTTATAGATTTAAATTTGTATGAAAAGTTTTTTATTGAAAAAATAAGACCATACGTAAACACTTTTATAGAAGATTTAAACAAAAAGTTAAGTAATTATCAATGTAGTTTTTTTTTAGTAGGAGGTGATGCAATCAGAAGATATGTACCAGATATATTAACTAAAGATTATGATTACAAAATATATATAAATAAAAGACAGAAAAAAACAAAAAATAGTATTATAAATACGCTTATTGAAACGATGAGCACATTTGTATATTATATTAATGAAATTATTATAGATAATAATGTTAATAACATAGAAACAAAAGATATTAATATAAACACATGTTATACACCTGATAGTTTATATAAAAAACAATATAGATTAAGGTATATAGAAAAAAATAAAAATTTCAATATTGATTTATTTTCAATTGATTATATTACCAGAATATGGGGTGATTATTACAAAAATTCTTATTCTGTTACACATAATATTAGCATGATAGACATTTCTATAATTGAAGTAGATTTTATTGATATAGAATATAACCCGAAATATTCAACTGTTGTAAATGTACCAAGTTTATCATTTTTATTAGATGATATAAAAAAAATGTATGAAACATATCCTGAAAATAGATATTGGGATAAAAAAAATATAAAGGATATGTATAGATTTCAAGAAATGTCAAAGAAATCAAATATAAATATGGATTTAGACGAGTATGAATATTTATACTTGGACACTAAGAGTTTTATTAATTTGCAAATGAATCCACATATTAAAAATTATATTGAAAAATTTAATATGAAATTACAAAATGACACCACATACAAACATAAAATGGGTTTTGATGAAATGACATACCCAAAATAAATATTAAATATTAAATATGTATTTATTTTTTTCAAAAAATATATCTAAATCGTCATTATTATATAATAAATATATATTATTGAAATGTGATACTTCTAGATTATTTTCAGATATATGTATATCTAAATTATTAACATTATTATTTATTATATAATAACATTTGCCACCTAGTGTATTTTCTATAAACAATTTTTCATTCATAAAACGGCAATCTGCTATACAATATTTTATATCAGGATTTTGTAATATTTTTTTATGAACTTGTTTTATATGCCACATTGGATCATTAACTCGTATTATATCAGTACCTACATATTGTAAAAGATGTCTTATTGAATTAAATGTATTTTTATCGATTGTCATGTTTAATTCATTTTTTAATTTTTTTAATGAATTTTTACATAATATTATTTCTGTATTCTTATCTTTAATATCTTCTAAATTTTTTAAAGATATACATAAAACATCACATATAATTTCCTTTAATTTGTCTGCAAAGTTTATAACAGTGTAACCATATTTTGTAGAAAAATTAGCCAATGTTGTTTTACCAGAATGTTTTTTACCAGATAATCCTATAACATTCATATTTGAATAATATTCAAATAATTTTTATTTCATTTATTTTTAAATATTTTATAATAATATATAAATATGGGAGATATAAGTTTACCTATAATATTCTTAACAGGGTTAGCAGGATATTATTTTAGCAATAATCCAAGAAATGAAAATTTCGAGACTGAAATAGTTAATTTTTCTAAACCAAGTGGTACAAATATATACCAAAGCAACAGAGTAGAAGAAGTGAATAAACAAATATTAGATATGTCATTACAAAAATATAAAGATGCAGAAAATCCAGGAAAAACAGGTGTTATTTCACCATTTTTTAATCTTATAGGGGAAACGGGTAATGATAATTTATTATACGGAAAAATACCTAAAGAAAGTAAAAAAGCAGACGTTGATAAGAACAATAAAATAGCAGATTTATATAAAATTTCAGATACACCACCATCTGAAAGACCAATGTTTAAAAAAGGTACATTAGGAAAAGAACTTGATACTAAATATTATAATCTAAATAATAAAATAGATACAAGTACAAGTCTTTTAACAGGAAAGCCACTTGTAAAAAAACATAATAATATGCAACCATTTTTTGGAGGGTATGCAAAAAATGTAGAAAAATTTGAAAATGACAGCATAATGAACAATTATACTGGAAATTTCTATAAAGCTAAAAAAGAAAATGGACCAAGATTTGATAATAAACAGCAATATATATACCAAACATCTAATGAAGTAGAACAATCTCGTTATGTACCATCTTTATATAGACAAAATGAAAAACCATTTCAGGATAAAAAAGAAAGAGCTGAAATTGCTGGAACAATTGATAACGCAGTCTTACCACAATATAAAAGTGTAGATGAATTACGAGTAAATCCTAAAACTAATTATAAATCACGTGTTATAGCTGGTCAATTTGGGAGTGTAAGAGGGTTTGTTGGTGACGTTAATAAAAATAGACCAGAAACATCATTTGATATTTCAGATAGACCAGTAAAGACACTTGGTGCATATGTCGCACCTAAACTTGATGAAAATTTTTCAAATTTAAAAGATAAAAAAACAAACGAATCAGATTATTATGGTAATTCTTTTTCGTATATTAAAAAAGATTTACAAAGATTAACATCAAATGAAAATTCTACAGATGCTATATTTACAGAATCTAATAAACCTATATTTGAAAACGAATATTCTAGAAATATTGCAGGTGTAAAATCACAAACAGATTATGGTAAATCGGCTCTTAGAGTATCAGAAACAGAAAGAGCATCAACTAACGAATCTAGAAATGGAAATCCTGAAAATAACAAACATGGTGTTGTTTTACATATACAAGATTCTTTAAAACCAACTTTAAAAGAAACTATTTTAGAAAACGATAATGAATCTAGAAATATAAAAACATCATTCCATAACGGACTATTTAAAGGATTAAAAGATATAGAACTTAAAACAACTCAAAAAGAAATAAATATATTAAATAATTATAAAGGAAATGTCAAGTATGATAACAAATTTGTTTCAAGAAATAAATATGAGGCTAAAACAACAAATAAGGAAATTAACATATTGAAAAATTATACAGGAAATGCAAAATATGATAATCAATCTACATCAAGAGAAAATTATGAAAACATGGAAATTAATTCTAGTATAGAAGATTTAATAAAAAGAGATAGAATTGCTGGTCCACAAATATTCCAAATATCATCTAACTATATGAAAAATGATTCTGTTAAACGAGAGTGGGAAAGCACTGATTTCCGTAAAAATGTAAATACTACTCAAATTATTCCAGATAAAAATATATTAGGGGTTAAAACAAAAATAAAATTAGATAATAAAAACGAAAACGAAATGTATGAAAATAGGTTTGATCCTGAATTGATTACTACACAATTTAAATCTAATCCATACGTACTTTCCATTTAATTACATTATTTTTTTATTTGTAATTTATTGTTTATATACAAATCATATAATTTATCTTTTAATTTTTCCTTTTTCTTTTCTTCTTTATATAATAAATATTTTTCGTTATCACTTTCATTTATATCTACAAAAATAATAGAATTTTCCAATTTTATTTTCCATACATTTTTAGAATTTATACCTCTTAAACTTATTGTATCTGGATAATCTACTCTTATAAGCATTCCACCTATACGAAATTTGTTAATTGATTTATTAAAATATTTTATGTATTTTTTGTTTAATTGAAAAACTTTCAGTATCTCCATATCTTTAATATTATCTAATATTTTTAGTCCTTTTACTAATTCTTTTATATCATCTTCTGTATAATCATCTTGTCGTTTAAAAGATGATGTTGAAGTATTTTGCTTGACAGTTGTATAAACTATTTTTGACATTATATTAATTATGTATGTATATTATTTATTTTCTTTTATAATATATATAATGAGTAAAGATTACGATTTCTTAATAGATTACTATAAACTAAAAGGTGGTGGATTCTCTGATATGCTTAATAAATCATTAACACAAATTAAAAAAATTGACGGAATTATAAATGATGAAAAAAATATAGATAAATTAAAAGAATTAAACGATATTAAAAATAATTATACACAAAAATATAATAATAGTAAAAAATTATTACAAACTACATTAAATTCATTTTCAGATGCAACTAAAATTATAGCAAAAAAATTAGAATAGAGTTTTTAAATTTTCTAACAATAATATTAAAACCAATAGGCATATCACATACATTAAAAAATCCATTATATCATCGTAAAATGTTCTTTTATTTTTTATCAATGATAATAATTTTATTCTACAAACATCACAATACATTATATGCTCACACGAATTACCAAATGTTTCTCTTTCAGGTATACGTGTAGGTTTATAAAATACATTCTCTAACCTTTGATTTTGATTTATTTTTGGCTCTATATTTTTATATGCAATTGGTTGTTTACTAGGTGTGCTTTCATCTTGTACAAACAATTTATTATTGGTTTCTGTATTTTTAAAATTTGGAAAAACATTTTTTAATAAAGAATAACCTCCCATATTATAATTATTAATAATAAATTATTTTATTAATAATTTTATATAAATGATTGATTATACATTACTTGTTTTATTAAGAGGTCTGGTTTTATCAATATTATATTTTTATTTTACTAAAGCAAATGATTCAAATATATATAATGTAGTTGTTTTTACGTCATTCTTTTTTGTAATGACTATATCAGCAAAGATATCTGATTTGAACGATAATGTAGTTACAACTGCATTCTTTAGTAAAATTATATTCACAATGATTGAAAATATAAAATTTAAAGAAGGAAAAGAAGAAGACGTGAAAGATAATTCAAAATAATATTTTTCACATTTTATTCATTTATTAAGTTGAAGTGTGTTTCAAAATGTGTTTTTGTATTAATATATCCATCATTTATATATTCCTTTTTTTGCATTTTATTAACTTTGAAATTTATAGATTTTAATAAATTACCAGTCTCTACATATATAGTATTTTTTTCATGTTCTTTATTGTTATTCACAAAATTTTTTTCTTTTATATATAAAAAACATTGAATTATATTGTATATATAATCTATTATATCAGAAATTTTTGTTTCTATAAATGTATCTTTTTTTGTTTTAAATTTTATACCAATTGTATTATCAACTTCATCTTGATTTATAAGATTTATAGGATAATTTAATGATAAACTGCCATCTATATAAAAATGGTTATTATATATAACATACGAAAATAATAAAGGAATATTTATAGACATTCTTATAGCCATTAATACACTCATATTTGGTGTAACGACATGATTAAAAACATCATGTTTATATAAATTTATATTTGTACTAATAATATTAAACTCTATATTTTTGATTTCATACAATTGTTCAAATGTTATATCTGGATTTATACATTTTTTTATCATCAATGTTTTTATCCAGTTTAATATATTATAGCAATTATCTATCCCATAACTAGATATTAATTCACGTATATTAATATTTTGAAGAGTTGAAAAATTTTTATTTAATATTTCATCTTCTAATTCTTCGTGGGTGTATCCTAATATATATAATAAACCAGTTACACTACCAACAGATACACCATATATTTTTTTAATATCCATTGTTATTAATTTTTTGGATGCAGATTCTTCAAAATATTTCAATACACCAATATAACATATACCTTTTAGTGCACCACCGGAAAATATAAGATTGTTAATGATCATACTTTATAATCAAAGAATAAAATAATTATTTTTATTTTTAACAAATTCTTTTTTTATTGTAATTTGATCATCATTAAATATTATAACTATATAGTTAAATATATTGTTTAAATTATTCTTTTTATATGTTGAAAATATATTATTTAAATTATATTTTTTATATGCTAAAAATATTATTATTTCGGGGTTAAAATTATTCTTATCATAATAATAGCAAAATTGTTTTGATAATTTTGTAATGTCAAATCTTATACTACTGTCATTAGTCAAATAAACCATGTTAACTTTTGATTTTAAGCATAATAAATTATTATATTCATTATTAAGTATTTTTTTACATTCACTAATATTTTTATTTATAAATCTATATTTGTTATTATTTTTGTACAATGTTATTATTTTAGTATTATTTATAATTTCATATTCTATATAAAAATAATTTAAAACCATATAATATACATATATTAAGAAATTAAGTATATAATTAAACCACATTTTTATTATTGTTGTTGTGAATAATTTTAAATGGATTTCTTTAAAAATTCAGATGAAATTGATTTTAATGAATTTGTAATAGATTTTAATTCATTATCATTAGACACCCCTGAAAAAGAAAAACATGAAAGAGAAATATATGAAAAAGAAAAACATGAAAAAGAAAAACATGAAAGAGAAAAACATGAAAGAGAAACATTACGATTACATCAGGAAATTATAGTAGTTGGAATTAAAAATAGTAAATATAATTGTTATAAAGGATATATTGGATACATAAAACACATTCGCGAAGATACAGTTACAGTATGTTTAGATGCAATTTTAGATAAAGGCGATTTTATATTACCAAAAGAACATGTACGAAAATTTGATAATAGCGTATTAAATGATTTTTAGTTTAGAATTTAATTCTTTGAATATATTATTTATAGTTATACAGGATATTGAAAAGAAATCAGAAAATACTTTTTTATCTAATGTTATATTCTTTATTTTTAAAACATAATAAAAACACCCTAATCCTTTTGATATAGGTGTATGTTTACATATTAAATTATTTTTATCACAGTATAATATTAATGATTTCACATCATCTAATATAGACATATCTATATCTAAATTTTTCTTATATATAAAATACGAAACATATTCATAAGAAGAATATGTTTTATCTATTCTTTTACTATCTAATAATAATACCTTTTTATTTATAAGTTCTAATAAACTGGTTTCTACTTTTGATAATATATTTTTGTTGATGTTTTTAAGTTTTGACATATATGTAATATTATATCTTATATCGTTCATAACATAACATATACAATGTATTAATACTGCTGCTTTTACATTGCTTCTTTTACTTGATTCAAATGTTTTTAATTTTGTTAAAACATTTGAAAACAATGTCTGTATTTCATATATGTAATCTGTTTTTATACCAAAATCCATACAAAAATCTACTACATATTTTTTTAATGTGTTATTTTTATGTTCGGTAGAATCGGGATATGTGATATTATGAATATCTGTTTTATTATAATTAGAATAATAATCATCGTTAATGTTATTAAAAACTACAACAACACCACAAAAATCACATATATATTCATAATTATAATTTATTATAGATGTATTTCCACAAGATGTACAAACATCGATTTGAGACATAGCATTAAATAATAAAATATTTTTATTATTTAATGTATATTTATACAATTTCAATTTTTTAAGACATTATAGTTTTTTTTCTCATTATTGTACTATTTTGTATATCTGATTTTCTTAAATATATTATTATACTTGTCAATAAAAGAACAGCGTAAGGACTGTCTATTGGTACATTATTATTTTCTACATACGGTAAAGATGCATTTCTTCTTTTTGTTTCTACGAAATTAGAGATTTTCGATATAAATGAGTCTAATCTTTCATTTTTAGGATATTCATTTTTAGGATTAAAATCACATATATAAAATTCATTAGATAATTCTCTAATTACATTTTTACAATGTGTTATTAATTTATTTTCATTTGTTCCTATCATATTTAAGGTTGTAATAATTGTGGAAACTATTTCTGGTGGTATTATTATTGTGTTTACAAAGGTAATATATAATATTATATCCATATTGTCTAGTATAGTTTTTATAGCGCCTTGTGCTAATTGTCTATTTTCCATTTCATCTATTACCTTTTTAATACGTTTTAATATTTTTTTCAATTTGTAAAATACATAATCATATAAAACAAATACATCATCATTTGCAACTAAATCTTTATATTGTGCCATCTCTTTTTTTGGAATGTGATCTAATTTGGTTTTGTTTTTTAAAAATGCATCTGTAATCAACACCATCATAATTTTAAAATTTTCATTTCTTTCTAATAAAGAAATTCTATGCTCTCCTATATTCATCTCCGACAATTCCTTTGCAAATATTGTTCTTAATTTGTAAATTGTTTCGAATTCTATTACTAATTTATCAGCACTAAACGACATATATAATGTGACAAATAAAAAAAAATAGTTAAAATATATTATTATAATTTAATAAATTAGATAAATCTATATTTAATTTTATATATTCCGAATTAGTAAAATTTTCTTTATAAAATACTACACGACTATTATTTTGCGATTTATACACTGAAAAATTATCTTGTATATCTACAATATAAGGATTTTTTTTTACATGTTTCATTCTAAAAATTCTTCCAATTATTTGTTCAAATTTACCAGAATCTTTTTTAGTACTATTTCCTTTTTTGTATTCGTTTACAACAGTGTATTTTTTTGGTGTTGTCAATATGATAGTATCTAATTCTTTAACAGAAATTCCCTCTCCAAAAGCTTGATATGTAGCTAATATAACTTTTGATTTCTTTGATTTTTCTAATTCTGCAATTTTCATTCCTCCTACAAAAATGCCATAATCTATATTCTCAACTTTTAGTAATTTTTCAATTTCTATAATATGATTTCTTCTGTCACTGAGCACTAATATTCTCCTATTTTTGCTATATAATTCTTTTATAATATCTTTTATAAACTTATTTCTTTCATTTATATCTATTAAATTCGATAACATTTTTGTAAACTGAATATTCCCATTTTTATCAGTGTATTCTATATATTTTTCACTTTTTATCTTTAAAAGATATATAATAGGATGCAACCCTTCTCTGTTTTTTTCAGATTTGTATACTACATCCCCTAAAAACCATTTAAACACGTATTCGCATCCATCACTTCTTTGTGGTGTTGCACTAAGACCTATAGTATATTTAGAAGAACTTTTCATTAAAGCTTTAGAAAATATGGACGTTGATATATTGTGACAATTATGTACTATAAACCCATTGTTTGTATAAAAATTATTAGTAACTATATAATTATGATTATTAGCTATTGATAAATCATATACTTGTTTATGTGTATATTTATACCCTTTATATAATATTTTTTCATTTGTCATTTTACCATTTTTATATACAAAAAGGTCATCACATACATTGATTGCTTCTACCCAACCAGATTTTGTAAAAAATTTATGATTAGGTGTACATAAAATTTTATCATTTTCTATAATGATTTCAACTAGTATTTTTGTATATTTTTTTATAGTGTTGTATATTTTATTATATTCGAATATACTTTTTTCTTCATTGTATGACATAACCATTACATTGTTATCTAATTTAAATGATCTATATAATACACCTATTTTTATATAACCATGATTTGTAAGAACAAATGTATCATATGGAAAACATTCGTCTACTACTGTTGTACCTATTTCTTCAAAGTATGTATTTGGATAATCAATAGTTGATAAACTTTGAAGCATACATAATGTTATATCTTTATTAATTATATTATCTTTTCTACCTTGTATTATACCGACACTCGCATTTGGTAAAAATGTATTGATTTCGGTTTCCCACTGCGATAATAATGAAATTTTATTTACTATTATCATTGCTTTTTTTTTTAATTGTGATAATGCATATAAACAACATACTGTTTTTCCTTGCCCTGTTTGTAAACTTAAAATACCACCACCTTTTGTTTGCAATTCATTAATTAATATATTAACGGGTTCTATCTGATTATCCAATAATTTTCCTTCAAATTTTAAATTGTTAATGGATGTACCAACATAATTTTTATTTTCAGTTACTTGAAAATTTTTATATCTTTCTAATCCAAATATTTTGGGTATATATAATTTATTAGCAGTTTCTATATATAGTTTAAAGTCTTTGTTTTGTCCATACTTATTATCACTAAGTGGTTTTGCTATAAGTGTATTTTTTATTTTATATATTTCATCATCATCTAATAATTCCTTAGGAATTACAAAACCAAATTTTGATAAATACATTTTATATCAATATATATATTTTTAAATTTCAATTTAATTTAATATTAAATTAAATTGAATAAAAAATAATTATACATACTTCAAAACAAAATATACAAAAACAAAATGTGTGTAAAATGCATACTCGAAATTTTAAGTTGCATTGTATGTATTGTCAAAGCTATAAGCGATATATATTCTTGCAAGTCATAAATTTTTTTATTTAATATATTATATGTATACTAAATTGTGCCATTTAGAAATTATGTTTTTCATAGGTACGGAATCTTATTTACATATTGATATATATAATACTGGATATAAACTTATAGTAAAAAAACAAAATGACTTTATTGAATTCAATACAGAAGACGAATTAAAGTTATACGTAGATGAACTAATAGATTCTAATTTGTGTCCAATTTATTATGATGACACTATAATAAATGATAGTATAAGATTTACTATATATAAAAATAATAATAAATTTTTATCTAGAGTAATGCATACAGATTATAATTTACTATATCAAAATGTATATTGCACAATAATCTTTTATTACAATAAATATATAAATATATATACAAAAATATGCGCTGACAAAAATAAAAAAATATTTGAATTATTATTTAATAAAAATGATATAAATAACAAATTACCTACAGAATTAATTATTAAAATAGTTGATAACATAATATAATTCAACCCAACACATCAGAATTTTGTACAACTCTACTAGAGTTCAATGGATTACCAAGCCAAGACGAACAAATTAAAAAATCAATAAAACTATGAATAATTATTTATATTCTAAAGATGGTCTAATAGACCGTACTTGGAATCCAAAATCGGAAGTAGTTCAAAATTATATAAAGAAACATATTAATTTTCAAAATAAATAATACATGGATGAAAAAACATTCAATTTATGTGAATTTTGAATAAAAATCTTGATTCGATACATACAGTACAATGATTGTCTTAATTATTTTATGTTTTTCCTTTCATACTATTGTCTCTAATCATTACTTTTCAAATGAAGTTCCATGTCGGATTTGATTTATTTTGTGTCAAGTATTCTTAATTTAAACCAAAGATCTTCTATTACTATTTTACTTGGATAATCATTTTCTTTTAATAAATTACTATATAACATAAAGTAATTTGTTATCGTATCTATATCTTCATTATTAACTACTATAGTTCTGGTGCATATATCAGGAATTCTTTCTATATACACCATAGACTTATTATTCAATCCTCTAAATATATTTATACATAATTTTTCTATAGTTATTTTTTCCATAATTATATTAAATAATTATCTTTAAATATATAAAATGAATCATTAAAAACATTTAAAAATAAGTATAAATACAATATGTATTTAGAATATAATTATAATATAAATAGGCAAAAATATTACATACTTACATTATTATATACATGTTTGAATATATTATTATTTTGTAATCATGATGATGATACGGGTCTAAAATTAATAACATTAAATGTATATTCATTTATGTCTATGTATTATCTAATACTTGTTATATTACCATTTAACATTCAAATTATTTATAATAAATCATATCAAATAATATTATATGTTATATCTACTATATATATAACATTAACGTTTTCTTATAGTTATACTCTTGGATTAACATATAATAATATTGTTGATATATTTTATACACAACATTGGGTATACGTGTTATTTATTCATTTCATTTTTACAACATATTTAGCATATTTTGCATTTATTATTTTTATAATGTTCGATTTAAATTCGCCAAATGAAAAATATAAAATTATGATTTGAGTATCACATTTAAATGGATAATTATGATATTATGTAAAATATAAAAATTTTCCAGATTTAGTATTTTTCCATACAGTTTGTTTTATACCGGGTTCAAGAGGATTTTCACCCTTACCAATTGATTGCCACATTTGGTATGGTCTATATGATTTACCAGTCATATCACATTTTATTGGTATAATTTTATTGGATTTTTTATCAACTGTTAAACACCTTCCTGTTTTTTTGTTTATAATATATCCATTGTCTATTTTCCAATATATAGATTCATCAGAGTTAGTATCTGGAATATAACTAAGTACACCAATTGTATTAGTGAATATAGTACCATCACCTGTATCAGCCATGCACATAGTTCCAGTTGAATTTTTTAATTTTATATAAAATCCATAATTTAAAGTCTCAAAATCAGAATTCCATATAGTATGTAATCCACCTTTTTTCCCATAGTCTTGTGCTATTTCTAAAGAACCGTTATTTAACATAATCAATCTACTTGGTACAGATGTTAATGGATTAACAGCTGGTATACAACTTTTTACAGATGATTTACTATCATATGGTAACTGACATATACCATTTTTATCAAATGTAATATAATAATCTCCATTGGGTGGTGTAAAGTCATTAAAGGTCCATAGCACGTCACCACCATATCCGTAAATAATCGCTTTACCATCAGATTGCTGTACAAATTTATTACTATCTGTTGCATCTACAATAGCTTCGCATGTATTTAATTTCTTATTCATAGGGAAATTATCATATGTATATTTATTATTATATATAGCATCATTACCTACACAAGCAGGTACTGGATACATACAGTATTTTTGTAATAAGGATAATAATTCAGTATTTGTAAGAGTTTGTAGATAAGTTTCTGTTTTAGAACTGTCATGTTTATTTATAGTGGATATAGCTAATGTACGTTCATTTTTAGACCATCTAACAGGTTGTGTGTTAGTGAACGAAGATGAAATATCTGTACATGATGAAAGAGGTGCTGATGTAGTAGTTATTGGTGCTGGCGTAAATGTCTTTCTATAATTTTCTTCTAATATTTCAGCAGGGCTTTTTGCTGCACCGTTTACAGGTTTGAAATTAACATCGTAATTAAGGGTTGAATTTTCATCATATGTTGGTTGTGCTGTATTATCTATTTTTTTTAACTTACAAAAACCATTTTGATCATATGTATATGCTGTACATTCATCATTTCTGTTACACAATGAAACACAATAATTCACATTAATTGATCTATTTGGTGTTTGTAATTCTGTAACACCAGTTCCTGTATAATTCGTTTTAGGAAATGAACGATAAACTTTTTTTACTTCTGGTGGAATTGCTGGACCTCTAGCTACATTATCACCAACATAATAAAAATCTGCATCGGCAGTATATATAGGATCATATGCTGGATTTATATTAGGTGACATTTGAGACAATTTGCATAACCCATTCTTGTAAATTGTGAATGAATTACATTTAGTAGTATTGTCGCAATCTTTTTTACACGACTCATAATTTTGATTACGTCTATCCATTAACCACCCCATATTATATGTTGTATTTGCGTATTTATTATATGTACGTTCTGGAGCTAATGTAGATGGTTGTTGTGCTTGTCCAGGTCCATCTCCTGTATAATAATATTTAGATTTGTATTTGTATTTTGGTGTTCCTGTATTACCAACGTTTTTAAATTCGCAATTACCATAATCATCTATGGCAAATCCTGTGCACTCTATATTATCACATATGGTTTTACACCCTTCCACATTAACCGATCTAGAAAATGTACTTGATTCCTGTATATCTGTATTTTCATAATACGAATATTCTCTTGGTGTAGCAACTGGTAAAGCAGACCAAGCAACTTTTATATATTTGCCATTAACGGGTGCATCCCATATAATAAAATTACCGTTTGTTTCTATTTGTGCATACGAATATTCTGATTTAGTGTTTGTTTCCCATATTGTTTTTTTGTCTTTATCTACTATAGATAAATTACCATCCTTTGAAAAATTCAAATAAAATGGTTTTTGAGATTCATCTGTAATATTGTTAGTTGACCATATTATATTATTATCACTTTTTCTTATAATATTTAAATTCCCATTTAAAGTCAAGACTAACATATATTTTTTATTTTTCGATATTAATCCTGAACACATTTTTACACCAGACCCCATATCTAATTTATTAGTATCTAATACATTGTAATTACATATTGGTTTAACAGTTGTAGTAGGAAGCTGTGTAGTTTCTTGTGATATAGATAATGGAGCTAATTCTGGCACAATTTGTGAAAATGATGTTTCCGGTTTGGTTGTAAGTATAGGTGTGTTTGTTGTTGTCTGTATATCTGTAGTTTTTGGTACATCAGTAGTAGTTATTGGGATATTAGTAGTAGTAGTAGTTATTGGGATATTAGTAGTAGTTGTTGGGATAAATTGTGTCTGAGCATTTGTATATGTATTTTTAGTAGTTGTTGGAATATTTTGTGTCTGAACATTATATGTGTTGGTATTTATCTGGTTATTTGTTGTTTTTACTGTATTAGTAGGTGTTTTTGTGTAAAATTTGAATGCTGATATAGTAGGATTATTTGTAGTAGTTGTAATAGAATTTTGTGTGTTATATACGTATATTGATATCCCTACAGAAATACTTATACAAAATAAAACTATAACAAATATAAATATAATTATATTAGAATTCATTATATAAATATAAAGATAATATTTATATTAGACAAATAAATATACAGGTTAAAATAAATTGAATATTTATTTGTCTAAAAATTTTTTAATATTATGGAGTTCAATAATTTAAAATATTTTATTATTACATATAAGGTTATAATTATAATATGTTGTATAACATTATTATTATTAAATAACCTAACTGTAGTTTCAACTCCATTTTTCGTCATGGTATCATCATTTTTATTCATAATTATATCTATGTGTTCTTGTAATAATATTTGGTCTGTGTCGTTTGTATTAATTATTATAATATTTACTATTATTCTTGATTTTATATCTTTAGCAATGAATAAAACAACACTATTAGATATGATTATAGCATTTAATTCATTATATATGGCAATGTTATTATGGGTATATTCATTATTTCAAAATAATAAACCTCAAGTAATCAACGAAGAAATTGTTATGAACGAAATAGTTACTAACAATTTAGAAAAGAAATCAATAGACACAGATAGAACTATAGTATAAACTAAAAAAAATCAAAAATACAAATTATCATATAGTATTTTATAAATGATAAATACGATAGAGGGCTGTCTTATAACAAATTTCAAAAATAAAAAATATGATGCAATAATACATGGATGTAATTGTTTTTGTACCATGGGTGCAGGAATTGCTAAAACTATAAAAAATAATTTTCCATCAGCATTTGAAGAAGATCAAAAGACAAAAAAAGGTGACATTAATAAATTAGGGTCATATTCAATTGCAAAAACAGAATATGGCTTTATAATAAACGCATATACTCAATATTATTATAGTTCAAAGAAGAAAAATTGCGATTACAATGCTATAAAAAAAGTGTTTACGAAAATAAATAAAGATTTCGCTGGTAAATCCATTGGTATTCCCACAATTGGTGCTGGATTAGCCGGTGGAGATTGGGATAAAATATATGCTATAATTGATGAAAGTACACCTGATGTAAATATAGAAATTGTATATTATTTTTGATTATTATAATTATGAATTGAAAGCTTCATTTTCTGCTATTAGTGTTTCCAGTTTTTGTATATATTCGTCTTTGATAATCAAATTCGAATATCCTTTAATATTTCCGTCAATTGTATTAATAGTATGTTGTTCACTTCTTATATTTGGATGATTTTCTTTTATATAATCTTCTAGATAATTTTTATACTTAGCCATAATTTGAGTATTAAATTTTTTAAATTTCCCATGACCTAAAAATAACATTATTAAGTGAATTGATCTAACGCCTACTCTAATCACAGTAGTGTATTCAATAGTATTATCTAAAAAAATATGATATTTAGTCTTTTCGTCTAATCTATTAAATATATTGTTATAATCAGTTTCTAAAATTATATAATCATTTTTTATTTTTTCATATTGATCTTTTAATGTATTAAATAGTGTTTCGTTATACTCTGGAATACGACTTTCATTTAATAATCTTTCATATTTTAATTCTATTTGTAATTTTTCTATTTCTATTTTCAATCCTTTATTTTCTAATTTAATATATTCTGATTCTAATTTAGATATTTTGTGTTCTTGTATAAGTGTATTATAGTATTCTTTTTTAAATTCTTCTAATTCTTTATTTATTATATTTTTTAACATTAATAATGTGAAATGCTGTGTTAATTGTAAAATCTCTTTTTTCTCTACACCATTGATTATTATTTTTTTCAATAGTTGTTTTATATGAATATGTTCTAACAATTTCTTTTCAAATTCAATGCTTCTTTCCACCTTATACACATCTATAATATAAGTGTTGCGACCATATTCATTTCTTAATTTTTTACATCTATTTTCTACATCTGTTGTTTCTCCGATTTTAATATAATTATCAATAACACCGTTTACTTCTAAAACTGTTTCTGCAATATATACTAAATTGGTTTTAGAATTTGCTTTTACAAGAGCATTTTCTCTTTGTACTCTCGACACGTGTTCATTATTTATGATTTCTTGCTCTTTTTCTTTTATTTGATTTTGTGCTTCTTTTAATTCGTTCTTAAGTTTGTATTCTCCTGTAAGACGTATTTCCTTGATAACATCACAAACCCAATCTTGAAAATCTAAAGCTATTTGTTTACGCGATTTAAAGAGCAGTTTATAAACACCTTGCTCTGTAAGAAACCAGGTATCTGAATTATTCCCAACGTCGGTACTACCGACGTTGGCTTT
>JACCDO012228330.1_pt1 | contig 19394 bp, 20 predicted proteins | sample 7446101 | NCBI WGS metagenome assembly JACCDO01 (sample SAMN15323440, study PRJNA562643) | freshwater metagenome | isolation source: river surface water | place: USA:Blue River Watershed | collected 2017-08-16 | reverse complement strand
GATGAGGTACTGGGGGTTTTTCTTGGCGCCTTGGCGCGACAAACGAATCGAAACGGCCATAATTCCTTCGAATTCCTTTCAATCTCGGACGAAACAAAAGAGTTTCGAACGGTTAGCAATTCGGAGAACGACCGTCAAGGAAAGATCACGTTTCTCAGGGTCTGAGCAAAACCTTGAGGCTCGCGCCGCAGCTGCTCCCAATCGGGCTTGACCAACCGAGCAGCCACTCCCGGAGGCATCGGCCGCCCCCCCTCGTGCGGTTCCTCAGCTCGCGGCTCTCCCGTCAGCAAAATGACCCCGACTCCCGCCTGAAGCAGCTCAGGTGCGAAGTCGAGACCGGTTTCGAGCGGCATCACCTCGTCCAAAAGGACCCAAGTCGGCTTTCGACGAGCGATCTCCCGGCGCGCCTGGGCCACGGAGGCCGCCTCCCAGGCAAGCTTCAGGTCGGGCATGGCTTCAATGCAGAGCCGAACCAGGGCGCGCATTTCAGGAACGTCGTCGACTAGGCCCACCTCAACCATGTCTTCAAGATACCACCGAAATCAACCGAAACACGAGATATGCCTTCGCGTGTTCCCCACCCCCTTTTCGGAGACCTTTTCAGCCGAAGAAACCAGGCCAAAGCCGGGCTACTCGAGTCGCTCAAGTACGCCCCTCTCTTCAAAGATTTGAGCCACCGGGACCTGCGATACCTTTCGCAGGTCATTTACGAACGGCACTTTGAGGCAGGGGAATCGATCTTCGGTTTGGGAGAGCGGGGACTCGGGGTCTATCTGATTCTCGAGGGCAGAGTCAGCATCCGCTCCCGCGCCCCAGAAGGGGTCGCTGCCGATGGAACGGGCGACGAGCGCGTGTCTCAATCCGAGCCTGAAATGGCCCAACTCGGCGAGGGAAGTTTTTTCGGCGAGCTTGCTTTAGTCGAGCCCGATCATCTCAGAACCACACAAGCCATCGCGCTCGAACCCACTCGACTGGCTGGACTTTTTCAGCCCGACCTCCATGCCATTGTCGAAAGGAAACCCTCGGTCGGCGCAAAAATACTTCTTCGCTTAGGAGAAGTCCTCGCCCGCCGACTCATCGAAACCCACGAACGCCTGAAGACCCTCGAAAAATACCGGGAGCCAAGCCATGCTCGTCGCGAAGGGCTTTGAAGGCCACCTGCGGGGCGATCTCTTCCGCCTTTTCCTGGCCATCAGCGCCGGGATTGCCACTGCATGGCTTTTCCTAGGCTCCCCGATTCTTGCAACCCCGACGGGAATCGCCTGGGTATTCACTTTACTCCTGACCCCGCCGCTTACTTTCCTCGAGCGCCAAGGCCGCTCACGGAAGTCGTCTATCCTGATTCTTTTCGGGATTCTCGGTGTTCTTCTCTTCGTCGCAGGCGCCACTTTTTACCAAATCATCGTTGAAGAATGGGAGTCGATCCAACGCGAGGCGCCTCTCTACTTTTCGCAAGCACTCGAAAAACTCACCGCTTTTGAAAGCAAGCTCGCAAGCCGTTTCCGCTTCATCGGGCGAGGTCGGGTCAGCGCCTGGGTGAACAGCACTTCACGAGAAACCGCCACTTGGCTTCTCACCCACGGGACTTCGCTCGCTGGAGATCTTCTCACCAACTTGATTCTCGTTCCGATCCTGACTTTCTTTTTTCTTTCCGATGGTCCGATGCTCCGAAAGCGTTTTTTTCAGCTCATCCCGAATCGTTTTTTTGAATCGACCTACAGTGTGACCACCAAGATCTCGAACGCCATCAGCGACTACCTGCGCGCCAAGCTGATCGAAGCAACACTGGTAGGTAGCATGGTGATGATCGGGCTTGCCCTGATCGGCGCGCCTTACTCGGTGCTGCTCGGGCTCCTCGCAGGAGTCACCAATATTGTGCCTTACTTAGGCCCTTTTTTCGGCTTAGGACCCGCCCTCATCGTCGTAGGAACCGACCCTGCTCTTTCGTCACTCCTGGTTCCGGTGCTCGTGGTCTACGGCGTGGCGAACGCAATCGACAATATTTACATATTCCCGGTTGTAGTTGCCAAGCTGGTCGATCTGCACCCACTCCTTCTGATTGCAGCGGTGACGCTAGGACAAGAGTATTACGGCCTCGTCGGAATGCTCATCTCGATCCCGCTTGCCTCCGCAGCCAAAGTCATGATCACCGAGATCGCGGCTTCCCTTTATCCGGGAAGAAACCCAAAATCAGCCGGTCGCTGAGGCCAGCCAAAGCAAGCGAAGCTCCAAGTTGCTAAGCTTCCAGATGCCAGCTAACTGAGCAATGGCGACTTCTCCGCGCTCAGGCAGCGCCTCCAAAAGGGCGATGCAAGCTTGCGACTGACTCTCGGCAACCACAATCGTCGCAACCCAGCTCGATGAATCCGGGCGAGCCACCATCAAGCGAGTCTCGCTGGTCCCGCGCTTCCAGAAAATCGTGACTCCCTGAGGCAGCGCCAAACGAAATTCCGCGTGCTCGGCTGCAGAATCAAAGAGCGCCTTAAGTCCCGCGAGCAACTCCCCCCAACGCGCTTCCGACAGGGAAAGCACCAGCTCTTGCTCTCGACGAGCGTGAGGCTGAAGCTTCACTTGCACTTCCTCGGAAGCGGGCGAACGAGACCAATCCAAAGCCTTCATAGGGCCAGACCCTAGCAAACCCCCTGTTTTGCGCAATAGTCAGTCAACGCAGCCTTTGCTATACGCCCTGACCATGGGAGCTACTTCCGCTGGCACAAAAAACTATTTCCGGTCCCGCACGCTGGGCCGGGCACCACAAGCCTTCGGAAAGACCGGCTGGACGGTCAGCCCCGTCGGCTTCGGTAGCTACCGAATCGAAGGGGGAATCTCTCACCAAGACCAAGCCCTCAAGGACGCTCTTCTGGGCGGATGTAATTTGATCGACACCAGCACCAACTACGGCGACGGGGAATCCGAGCGCACGGTGGGCCGCGTGGTACGGGAGCTCATCTCCCAAGGCAGCCTCGCCCGCGAAGAATTGGTGATCATTTCCAAAGCAGGCTACGTGCAGGGGAAAAACTACGCTCAAGCTCAAACCCGCGAGTCTGAAGGTCGCGCATTCCCCGAGATGGTGAAGCTTCGTCCAGGCCTTTGGCACTGCCTTCACCCCGATTTCCTCAAGGCTCAGCTCGACGCATCCTTAGAGCGCCTCGGCCTCGAGACTCTCGACGTCCTCCTGCTTCACAACCCAGAGTACTATTTGAAATCTCCTGGGGCCGAGCCTGTCGAATACTACCGAAGAATCCAAGCGGCGCTGGAGTACCTGGAAACCGAGCGCAGCGCAGGCCGGATTCAGGCCTATGGAATTTCCTCGAACACCTTTGGGGAACCCAAAGAATCCAACGAATTTACTTCGCTCGAAGTCATTCTCGAGAAAGCACCTCCTGGATTTCAGGTCATCCAGTTCCCATTTAACTTGCTCGAACCCGGCGCTGTTTTTGAGCCAAATAACTCGGGAAAGACGCTGGTTGAACTCGCTTTTGAGCGCGAACTCGCCACCCTTGTGAATCGGCCGCTGAACGCTTTCTGGAACAATCGCCTGGTTCGCCTGGCCGATTTCGAAGAGAAAAACCCCATTGAGGCCGAAGACGCAGTGAAAGAAGCTTTTGCCGAGGCGCTCGCCATCGAAACCCGGTACCCGGGCGAGGCTTTGGTTCCCGCCCAGAAGGCGGCTTGGGCCCACATCATTCGGCATCACTTCGAGAGTCTTGCCGACATCATGGAATGGCGTCCGTTCCGCGAATACCAGCTTCAGCCGGCCCTCGCAGAACTTCATGCCGTTCTGAGCACCTCTGAGAATGCTACTTCTGAGACGATTGCCTGGTCGCGAGAGCACCAGCGCGCACTCGAAACACTCGGAGACGCCCTAGATACTTGGCTAGCGGGGCAAGCCGGGGAACGGTCGCGACGGATTGCGAGAACCCTTCGAAAAGCTGCGCCTCTACTCGACCTTCCCGAAGGCCGCACGGGACTTGCGAATCAAGCATTGAGAATTTACCTCTCCGTGCCTGGAATTCATGGCATCTTGGTGGGAATGCGGCACCCCCTGTATGTCCGCTCGGTTCTAGAAGGCCTGCGCCCGCCGATTCCCACCGAGCAAGCTGCTGCTGCTTTCGATGCTCTAGCCGATCTGTCAGCAGAAACGCCGCCCCCTTCCGGAGAAACGAAATGACTTCCCCCGTGTCAGCGACCCGCCAGTACAAGTATTACGATCTGATCATGGCTGGTTTTTGCACCATCCTGATCTGCTCGAACATGATCGGAGCCTCTAAGATCGTGCACCTCGGGGGCCTCACTTTCGGCGCCGGAATCCTCTTTTTTCCGATCAGCTACATTTTTGGAGACATCCTGACCGAAGTCTACGGCTACGCCCGCGACCGCAAAGTGGTCTGGGCTGGCTTCGGTGGCCTGGCCTTCGCGTCGTTGATGGCAGCAACCATTGTCGGATTGCCTCCGGCCGACGGGTGGCCCCATCAGGCCGCTTATGAGACGGCCTTTGGTCAGGCACCTCGCATTGCTCTGGCCTCCTTGATTGCATTTTGGTGCGGCTCTTTTTCAAATTCCTACGTCATGGCGAAAATGAAAATCTGGACCCAAGGCAAGATGCTTTGGAGCCGGACCATTGGATCGACCATGGTGGGCGAAATGGTCGACTCACTGATTTTCTACCCCCTCGCATTCTGGGGCATCTGGAGCACGGATCAGGTGATCACCGTCATGATTTCCAACTACCTTTTGAAGTCGGCTTGGGAAGTGATCATGACCCCGGTGACCTACAAAGTAGTGAACTTCCTGAAACGCGCTGAGAGCGAGGACTTCTACGATCGCGGCACTCAGTTCACGCCCTTCTCCCTGGAGACCTAAGATGAAGCCCTGGCTTGTCACTGGAGCAGCGGGATTCATCGGAGCCCGCATGGTCGAGCGCTTGAACCGCGAAAAGGTTCCGGTAGTGAGCGTCGATGTTCTTCGATTCTTCGAAGAGCGAAGCGAGCATCGTGGCCTCGATTTTGGCAAGCGGATCGACCGGGACCAGTTATTCGATTGGCTGAAGGTCGAAAAGCCCGAGCTTTCTGGCGTCATCCATTTAGGCGCATCCTCTTCCACGGCAGAACGGAATTGGGATTTCCTGAACCGAGTCAATGTTCAGTACTCCAAAGACCTTTGGGATTACTGCAAGACCCAGGGCCTTCCCTTCCTCTATGCCTCGAGCGCTGCGACTTACGGGGACGGCGGGCTTGGTTTTTCGGACGAAGAATCGCAGATGAACGGGCTCAAGCCGCTGAACCCTTATGGCGAATCAAAGCGCATTTTCGATCTTTGGGCCATCGAGCAGGAAGGACTTGGCCAGCATCCTCCCGCTTGGGCAGGTTTCAAGTTTTTCAATGTGTATGGCTTCGGAGAGCGCCACAAAACGGGTCAATCGAGCCCGATTTTGCCATTTTTTGATCAAGCGAGAACCCAAGGCAAAGTCCGCCTTTTCAAAAGCCATCGCCCCGAAATTCGAGACGGAGAGCAAAAACGGGATTTCATCGCGGTGAGTGATGTCATCGACGTTTTAGAATTCGCCAGAAAAGGCGGCCTGAGGCGGGGAATCTATAATTTGGGAACAGGCCAAGCGCGCACCTTTTTGGATCTCGCGCGCGCCGTCTTCCAAGCCCTGGGTTTGCCCGAACAAATTGAATTCATCGATACTCCGGCTGCTTTCCGCGAGGGCTATCAGTACTTCACCGAAGCCCGGATGGAAAAACTCGCAGCTCAGGGCTACCGAAAGCCCTTCACGCCCCTTGAGCCCGGCGTGAAGGAGTACGTGGAACGCCTCAAAGCCTCAATTTCCGATTGAATTACACCTGTTTTATCGGTATCTCCGCTGCGAACCCGCGGCGTAGCCGGGAATTCGTCCCGACAGCCGGACGGGTGTGATCTAGGAGCATTGAAATGGCAAATACCCGCAAATCGACCAAACGGGCCAAACAGGCGATCAAACGCCAGGACCGCAACATTCAAGTGAAAAGCGCAACCCGCAGCGCCGTGAAGGCCGCTGTGACTTCGCTTTCTTCCAAAGACGAAAAAGCCTCGCACGCTGCATACACCGCAGCTGTGAAAGCTCTTTCGAAAGCCGCTTCGAAAGGCGCTATTCCTAAGGCTCGCGCAGCCCGAAAAATCGGTCGCCTGACCCGCATGATCAAAAAGTCGGCTCCGGCTGTTCTTGCTGCGAAGTAATTCGCTAGACCTAGAACGAAAGCTTTCAAACCCCGGCAGGCTCTTCGGAGTCTCCGGGGTTTTTGCTTTTGTAGCGATCAGACTCGGTCAGCCTGACAGCGCTGGACAGAATTCTACAACCAGATCGCCCCAGAGCCCAAGCGGCAGCCGCGGAGTTTGCTTCAGACCAAAATCGATTTGTTGAAGCCGACTCTGAAGCAATAGGAGTTCTTCTCCCTGCCAATTTCTCGACCAGCGCTTAAAGCGATCAGCCAGAAACGGGGGAAGCTTCGCGCTTCGAGTCCCTTTTTCTCGGTCCGCCACCACCAAAGAAAGCTGTCGAACATTCCAAGTAAAAAGCCCAAGAAGCGGTAAGGACTCTTCCGGTCGATCCGCAAAATGAGGCGTGATTTCAAGCGATCGCTGAAGGTGCCGTCCGAAAAACGCCTCAAAAAAAGCCTCACTCCCCTGACTCGATCCAACCCCGGCAAAATCCGCTTCGGCGGATTCTGCTCCGGGCGCGCTACCCGAGAGCTGTGCTTTTTCGAGCTCTTGGTCCGCGATGTCGAGCGACCATGGGTCGAGCGATCTCAGATAAGCTCCTAAAGACTCACTCACATTCATTCCGCGACGTTTTGCCAAGAAACCGATCCACGCCTCGCGGTCTTGCTCTTCAATATCTGAGCACTCCACGACCGCCGCTTTTTCGGTCAGGAGTTTGGAGAATTTTTTTCGCCCGTCCAAATCTTTCGAAAGGCAAACCACCACTGCAGGCAGCTCAGCGAGCGGCGCAAGCGCACCCAAGAGTTCACTCAAGGGCTCCGGGTCCTTCACCGCATGCGCATCGCGTACCAAAACCAAGCGTGTTCCACCCCCCAAAGACAGCGTCCGAGCCGAGTCCAAGATCGATTCGGCCGAGACTTCCGAACCTTCAAGAACTTCCTCTAAGAAGCCTGAGAAACCACTACTTGCTTGTTCCTCGCCCAGAACCGCCACACGAATCCGCCTGACGAGCTCCCGCGACTTCATGCGCTCAGGGCCGTAAATCCAATACAGAGGCCAGGCCTTTCCGCCTTCCAGTTCTTTTTGCGCTGCTTTGATTTCCAGCTTAGGCATGCCGCGATTCCCGCTTTTTTCCCTTGAGAACTTTCCGTTTAAAACAGGGCCAACATCGATTCGTGAAGGTTGTACATCAAGGATTCAGCGAGGTCCTTCAGCGTGCGATCGAATTCGCTCTCGTTGATCAGGTGCCCCGTCGTGCCATAAACCGAGAGCTGGTTGTTTGCCGGAAACGCCTGTGCTTTTGCAAAAGAACCCGCCCAAATCTCCTCTTTCTCGCCGAGGCGTGGACGGGTGAGTCGCAAAGAAAACTGCGTCGACAAGCGCGCAGAATACTCGGTGGCGACTTGAAGGTTCGCGGAAGGACGCTTGATCGTCCCCAGTAAGCGGGCGGTCGGAAAGAGCTGATCGGCGGTCGTCGTGGCCGACTTCACATAAGTCGCTTCGGATACTACCCCTTGAAGAATCGCATCTGCATCAGCCCGGTTCTGAACCAGGATGACCCGCCGATGTGCGGCAATGACCTTCAAGGCCTCGTTGTAGACCACGTTTTCAACGCCCGCTTTGAAGGTCGCGTTCTGAATGGGAGCGACATGAACTTTTCTCACTCCATAGCGGGTCAATAGCGGGTTATTAGAATGCTGAAACGTATAGCCGCATGCGCCCATGAGAGCAGCCGACCCTAGAGCGAAAAGGAAAAATCCGATTCTTCGCATTCGACCCGCATTCCACACTCGCAAGCGGTCCCTGTCAAGGATCGCCCGTCTTGCCTGGCGAAGCCTAGCCGGGCTAGACTGACCTTTGAAATGCACTCCTTCCAGGACATCATTCAAAAGCTGCGTGAAAGGTACCCGGCCCTCAATAGCCGCATTGAAGAGGCTGAAGCTTTGTCCCGCTGGGCCAACGCCGTGGGGCCTGCCATCGCTAAGCACAGTCGCGCGACTTTAGTTCGAGACAAAGTGCTTTGGGTTGAAGTGACCCACCCCATTTGGCGAAGCGAACTTCATTACCGGAAGCGACAAATCCTCGAGAACCTGAACCGTGGCGCCAAAGAAGTCATCAGCGACCTCTTCTTGATTGACCCCAGGAATCGCACTTCGCCAGAAGCTCAGCGCGAGCGAGACCAGAAAACCAAGGCCGCTCCCGCAAGAGCCACGACAACCAGGGCAACTGCAACCCAAGGGATCCCCCCCGGCGCCGATTCGACTTTCACGACGCCATCGGTCGAACCGGAGTCTTTTCTTTCCGGAATCACGGAGGGGCTGACTTCGCCCATGGAGCTAGGTCCCGAGAGAACCGTCTGAGATTTCTCCGCTTGGGACGGAGGCGCAACCGTGGCCCCAAGCAGGCTCGAGCTCGCTTTAGCAGCACCTTGGGCGACCCAGCCGAGGGGGGCCTGACCGGCGGAAGCACTCGGCAACGCATGGACGTTTTCAGGCCGCCGAAAATCAGGATCCGTGCGCTCTGGCAGCGTCGAAACCTTTCCTTGGGACGCCGTCTGGGTCTCGGTGTCCGTCGCTTCCCGATCTCTTGCGCGCGGCGGGTATTGAACCCCGAGCTGCGTCTGGAGTTCCTCGGCCTCGTGCAAGAAGAACCAATAGCCCTCCGAAGAGCAAAGCTCATCTTGCAACGCTAAGGAGCGAGATAACACCTGGGCGCGCACTTCATCGGCCGTCAGGGGGCCGCTGATCTTGTTGTCATGAGTCCGAACGAGCCACAGGGCTTTCATTTCCTCAAGGATAAACGGGACATCCCTCGTTCACCAAGCCTCAAGTGCGGAGAAAATAGCGCCCCTATCGGTCAAACGCCATTCATCGCACGAACCGTGCGCCGTTCTGCGTCCAGAAAAGCGCGAATCGATTCATGTTCCGCAGTTCGGAACTGAGCGGGAGTCCCGTCAAATACGATCCGTCCCTGGTGCAGGAAAACGATTCGATCCGCTAGGAGCAAGGCAGAGGGAATGTCGTGACTGATCACGACCGAAGTCAGCTTCAGTTCCCGCTTTAGAGTCTCAATCAGCTCGTCCACCGTGGTCCGGGTCACTGGATCCAGACCCGTCGTAGGCTCGTCATAAAGGAGAACCTGAGGCTCGCGAACCACGGCACGCGCCAGGGCCACCCGCTTCTTCATCCCGCCCGAGAGCTCGTTCGGATACTTGTCGTACCCGCCGACAATGCCCAGATGAGTGAGCGTATCGCCGACTTTTTTACGAATCGCCTCTTCATCCAGATCCGTGTGTTCACGAAGAGGAAAAGCCACGTTCTCGAAAACGGTCATGTCGTCGAAAAGAGCAGAATTCTGAAAAAGCATTCCAAAATTCAGGCGAATCTTTGCCAGTTCGCGGCCCCGAAGAGAAGTGATCTCTTGGTCTCCCACCCATACTTTTCCGCTATCGGGTTTTAAGAGCCCCAGGACATGCTTCAACGTCACACTTTTCCCGGAGCCCGAGGACCCAAGAAGATAAGTCAGCTCACCCGCACGAAACTCCAGATCGATGCCGCGAAGAACGGGATCGCGGCCGTCTCGAAAACTTTTTTCTACGCCTTCCAGACGGATGGAAACCGGTTCACGCGCCATAGATTCGTTCTACCCGCGCGCCCACGGAAGTCAAAAGCTCATACGGCACACTCTCGGCCAGTCGGGCTAATTCCCAAAGATCCACACCCGGCCCAAGCCACTGAGCGGCCTGCCCCGACTGGACTCGCCCCGAGCAAGCCACCGCCGAAAGGTCCATGCTGATGATCCCTAAGAAGGGCTCCCGCCGCCGCCCTAATGTCACGAATCCTCGATTGGAAAGCCGCCGCGGCAATCCATCGGCGTAACCCAAACCCAAAATCGCGACTTTCTGCCCTTTGGATTCAACAGGAACCGAGTAAGTGAACCCGTAGCCAATCCCTTCGCCTCCGGCGAGCGTTCGAACTTCCAGTACCCGCGCTTGCATGCGCATCACCGGACGAAGCCCCCGAGCCTTTGCTCCTGCCCAGGGAGGAATGCCGTAAAGGGAAATTCCCGGTCTTGCACGCTGACTCCAACCCGGAAGACCCAGCTCCCGAAAATTCCAGATGGCGCTACTGTTCGCCACATGGAAGGTCGCACCCCCGGCTACGGTTGAAAGCTCCTGCACCAACCACCGAAAGCGAGCGACTTGCTCGCAGGTTCGGGGGTCTTTCGGGTTTTCAGCCGCTGCCAAGTGAGAAAGAATGCCCCTCGGTTTCTGACCTTCGGGAAGGGCTCGAAGGTCTTGCTTCAGGCGCGACCAGCGAGGATCCGCCCCTGAGGGAATTCCAATTCCCAGTCGATTCATCCCCGTATTGAATTTCAATTCATAAGAAAGACGCCGGGCCCAGCCGCCATCCCGAAAACGCTCCCAATCTTGCCACGTTCCAAGAACCGGAGTCAGAGCGTGCTTCTGACAAAAACGCCCTTTCTCCTCACTCCACGGTAAAGCGCCGGAAAAAACCAAGATCTCGGTTTTCCGTCCTTTTGCCCCCATAAATGCTCTGACTTCTTCGCCTTCCTTCAGCGTCGCAACACCAAAAGAATCGAGTGCTTTTTCGCGAAGCAAAGTGCGCGCAGCCCAGGCCGCTCCATGCCCATAGGCATCTGCTTTGATCATTGGAACGAGCGGCACTTTCCCGGCTTCTCGATGAAGAATTCGAAAATTATCAATCAATGCCTTGGCACTACACTCTAGCCATGCACGAGGTTCCATTAAGAGCGCCCTCCCGATCCACTCGAAGTGAGAAGAGCGTTCTCGTAAACTAAGCCCGCCGCACGAATCATTCGCCCCAGATGCTCGCGGTGAGAGTAACTCTCCACACTGGACTGCAAGATCACAACGGCACCCAAAAGACGGACCTTCCCTGAGGCTCTTCCCAGCGGACCAAAGCCTGCCATTGCCCAAGCCTCAAAATGAGCGACTCCGAGCCGAGTCATCATCACGCGAGTCAGCGGCTCGTGGTCCTGGATTCCTAAAAGCTCTCCCGACGAAAAGCCCGTCTCGATTCGCTTCAAAAGCGAATCATCCACGGAGACTGACAGTCCCGCAGGAGAGTGGCCCTCAGGAAATCCCGCATCAGCCGCGAGCACGAGCGAGTTCAAACGTATATCCTGAAGGAGAATCAGGGCCGGGCTCTTACAAAGTTCGGCTGCAACTTGGGCAAGACGAAAGGCTACTTTTCTTGGGTCTTTCAGGGCTAAACACTCTTTCTCGAAGCGCCCCACTTTCTCGTTTTTATCGCGTTCACTTTCCAGCGCCTGGCGATATTGCTCCATCTCACGTTGAAGATCTTCCGGCCGCATTCGCGGAAATTCGGGAGGCATCCCCGATGCTAAAACCTTTCCACCGATGGCGCTCGCAACAGGACCCGCCACTCCGTCCTCACGAACCGTCATGGAAGGCTGAGAGGCCCAAACACTCGGTCGGTTCCTGGTCCGAGAAGTTCCTGCGGTCGGCGCACCCGCTACGGACAGCGCCTCCCCAACTCGCCCTTCGCCACGGGTGATTTTTGCGTCTGAATCGGTCCAATCCGACTCCTCTGGATTCGACACACGACCGGCACCGGAACGGCTCGCATCGGTCCGTTTGAGGAATACGAAAGAGAGCAGGAGAAGACCCAGCCCTCCTCCCCAACCCAGGAATGCCGCTCCTGGAGTATTCTCAAAGCCCTGACTCTTCGGCCGCTCAAGCACCCAGCGCCACGCTTGCCCCTGGATTCGGCCGACACTTCTCCAAACTTCCTGTTGATCCAAATTCTGCGCCTGACGGAGCGGAGAATCGGCGAGGCTTTCGATTCGAGTTCCCACCCAACTCGACTGCGGGTGGGCTAGGACTTGCCCCTTTTCATCGACTAGAAAAGCGAGCTCTTTGGCTTCCGTGGAACTAGCTTGGCGGAGGATATCCGAAAATACGACATGAGGATTCCACCAGCTCATTCGAACCAACCGCCCGGGACCCGGGGCTGGAATTGCCTGCAGGAGAAACACTCCCTCTGATTGAGCCTCGGACTGGGCCTGGATCGGCAAGATCACACGCAACTGTGGTCCCCAAGACGGCCGCCCGCCCGCCGAATCCATCCAAACCTGAAGGGACTTCTGAGCACTCGTCCAGAGCGCCACCTCATCCAACTTTCCACTCGGAGCGTTCACACGCCGACGCAAGGGCTCTGCCGGAATCTCCGAGCCCAGATAAAAATCGACCGACCAAGGAAATAGCTCCGAGCTTCGGGAATCCAGCAGGCGGGCCTCCCGATCCAGAGAATCCAGGCGCTCCTGAAAAGCCCACTCCACCCAGCTTCGCCGTTTTTCGAGCGAGCGAGCTACCTCCGAGAGACTTTCGCTCCTGGGCGTTTGGGCAATTAAAACGCCCCCACTCAAAGCCAAAGCCATCGCTACCAACTTCAGGGTGAAATTCTGAGTGCCCATGTTAGAAACCCCCGCAGAGCATGGTAGCCCTACCCCGTCCGAACCCTCAAGTCTTGATCCTAGGAACTGGCATCGCAGGCTTGAGTGCGGCACTGAAGTTTGCATCCCAAGGGGCCAAAGTCACCCTGGCCTGCAAGGCAGACCCCGCTGAGGGGGCCACTCGCTACGCACAAGGCGGAATCGCCTCCGTCTGGTCGCAGCAAGACAGCTTTGAAGAGCATGAGCGCGACACTTTGGAGGCAGGGGCGGGCCTTTGTGATCCGAAAGTGGTCGAGATTTGCGTCAAGGAAGGCCCCGAGCGGGTCAGAGAACTGATCGACTGGGGCGTTCAGTTTACCCGCAGCCACGATTCGACAGCGTCGGATCCTACCGAGGTTTTTGATTTGCACCGCGAGGGGGGCCACGGGAAACGCCGGATCCTTCACGCCGACGACTTGACCGGCTGGGAGATCGAGCGCGCACTGCTTGCGCAAATTTCTCGCTCTCCTCAAATTCAACTCCTGGAAGATCATGTCGCCATTGACCTGATCACGGAAGGAAAGCTCTTCAAACGGTGGCGTCGTCCGGGACGCTGCTTAGGGGCTTACCTGCTGGATTCGAAAACAGGCACGATCCGCACTCAGGCCGCCGACATCACCGTCATAGCGACAGGCGGCGCGGGAAAAGTTTATCTCTACACCTCGAATCCAGATACCGCGACGGGAGATGGAATCGCCATGGCTCACCGGGCCGGCGCTCGGGTGGCCAATCTTGAGTTCATTCAGTTCCACCCCACCTGCCTTTATCACCCTGGCGCTCGTACTTTCTTGATCTCAGAAGCCCTCCGCGGAGAAGGCGCCGTGCTTCGTAACCTTCGAGGTGAAGCTTTCATGGAGAATCATCACCCGATGGCCTCGCTCGCGCCTCGAGACATCGTGGCTCGCGCCATCGACTTCGAGATGAAGCGTACCGGGGACAGGCACGTTCTTCTGGATTGCTCCGCCATCCCCGCCGAAGAATTTCGAATCAAGTTCCCCAACATCCTTCAAACGTGTCTGAAGTTTGGAATCGATCCCACCCAGCAGCCCATTCCGGTGGTTCCCGCAGCTCACTACACTTGCGGTGGAATCCTCACGGATGAAAACGCGCGCACCACCGTCGAAGGCCTATATGCCGTGGGCGAAGCCGCTTGCACCGGGCTTCACGGAGCAAATCGACTGGCATCGAACTCCTTGCTCGAAGCCGTCGTCTTCGCACATCGCGCGGTTCAGCATGCGCTGTCTCAAGCAAATGTTTTGCCCGCACACACAGAAGTTCCAGGACCGCTGCCCGAGTGGGATCACGGCCAAGCCGTTGCTGCTGAAGAAGGAATCGATATTGCGGCGACTTGGCTCGAGATCCGCACGTTAATGTGGAACTTTGTGGGAATTGTCCGAAATAATCGCAGGCTCGAGCGAGCCAAACGGCGTCTAGAAATGCTTCGCACGGAAGTGAACACCATTTACTGGAACCACTTACTGACCCGCGACTTGATCGAACTCAGAAACCTTCTGACGGTAGCAAGTTTGATCGTGGATTGTGCGATTTCCAGAAAGGAAAGTCGCGGCCTTCACTTTACTCTCGATTATCCGGATCGCGATGAGGTCCACTTCTTACGCGATACCGTCATCTGATTTTGCTTCTCACTGGGCTTGCTGAACTTCCTTCAGAGTCAGAAGCCGAAAAAAGGGCACACCGGCCTTCGCAAAAGCTTCAGCTCCGCCCTGCTCGCGGTCCACTACCGTTAGAACGCCAGCACAATGAAAGCCTGCTTCGTGAATCCGGTCGACTGCCGCCATCGCTGAGCCACCCGTCGTGGTGACGTCTTCCAAAACAAGCAGACTCGCGCCCGCAGGAAGATTCTCGAGTCCTTCTAAATACCGGCCCGTTCCATGCCCTTTGGCTTCTTTTCGAACGATGAAAGCCGGCCAAAAAAGTCCCGCCTGCCGTGCGGCCAAAGAGACCGCTGTGGCGATCGGATCGGCACCCAGTGTTAGGCCGCCCACGCCCTGCACGTTCAATCCCCGGGCTCGAACCAGAGCTACCGCAGCTTCACCCACCAGATGAGCACCTTCGGGATGAAGCGTGGTCGTCTTGAGGTCGACATAAAAAGAGCTTTTTTGTCCTGAGGCCAATGTGAAGTCGCCCTCGCGGTAGCTGAGCTTTTTCACCCAAGTCGCTAAATTCTCATGAACCATGCGTGTTCTCCCTGATCCACGCACCGATTTCCGCGAAAACCTGCTCTCTGTCCAGATCATTCATCGGCTCGTGCCGCGAGCTTTCGAATTGCTTCAGACGTTTTTCCTCGAGCTTCAAGCGATCAAAAAACCGAATCGTGGTCTGTGGGTCCACAATGGGATCCGCCAAAGGAACAATCACCTGAAGAGGCGTTTGAATGGCCGTTTCACGGGAAAGCGTGTCCGCCCATGCTTTCTTCATGCTCATGTAAAAACGCGGGGTCATCAAGTCATGAACGAGGCGATCCTTTTTATAAACTTCCACCGCCTCACCGATTCGGGACAGACCCGATGCATCGAGAGCCGTGGGAAGTTGAAGCGTGTTCCAGATCCGGTCCATGACTCGCGCAGCAACAAGCTTGATCCAAGGCACCTGAGCCTTCACGGCTAAAAAAGGCGCACTCACCGTTGCCGAGGCAAATTCAAGCTCCGGATGATTCATCAGAAGCCTGAGCGCGATGTGACCGCCCAAACTATGGCCAAGCAGATGAATCTCCGAACTTCCGAACTGCTCATTGAGCTTTTTCTTGAGTAACCGCGCAGCCAGCGCCGCATCTTCCACGAGATCGTCGAAAGTCTTGACGTGCCCGCGAAGCCCTTCGCTTCGGCCATGACCGCGGTGATCCGGGATCAAGATGCTTTCGATTCCGCCGAGCTCTCTAAAATAGGACGCGTAAGACGCGTATCGCCCGCCATGCTCGCCGTGCCCGTGAAGGACCAAGAGACCGATCGGGCGAGACGCCCCTTTGACCTGCTGAAAGCGGTAAAAAATTTTCTCGGACCCCTGAGAGCCCGGAAAAGTATCCGAGACCCCTGTAAATCCTTCCGGCACCTGGTTCGGAGAAAGAGTCCAAGTCGTGGGGTCTGAACTCACCTTCACTTCAACTGCCGACATTCAGAACTCCTCCCTCTCGGGGATCACCCACGCTCTTCTGACGAAGTTCGAGGTCTTCGGCTTGAACGTATTCCTCGATCGCCCGACGCGCATCGCCTCGGAGGCGATCAAATCGGAAACAAAAACCGCGACCATCTTCGAGGATCCGTACGATCTGCCCACTGGCAACAAACGGCTTAAACTTGGGCTTATCCTGATCCGGCTCCGGACTCACGTTCAAGCGAATGCGCGAGCCAAGGGGCGCTAAAACGCCATCTGTGAGAATTTGCATCCCGCCCACACTCACGTCGCGACACACTCCGGTTGCAATCTGATCGGCCTCTTCTCCCACCCAAAGCACCCGCGCAACCAACGGGTAACGCGGAGCTTGTCTCTGTTCCTGAAGCCGCGGGGCCTTTCTTCGATCTACAAATCCAGTAGAATCAGGTGCACTCCCCGGCCGTTCCGCTTGGATTCGAGAACGGGCCGAAACGCCCTCTGCGATCGCCTCGGCGAAGACGACGAGTTTCTCGAGCTTCTCCCAAGCCACCATGCCGTCTTTCCAAGCATAGACGCGGCCATGAATTTTTCCGATCCGGAGGAAGCGGCAAACCTCTTCAAAAGAGAAAGGGCCGAATTGAGCGTCATTGTAATGGAGGAACCAATAACGCTCCTCGCGAGCAAACGGGGGTTCTCCCCCCAAACGACCTAGCGTGGCTTTGCGAACTTCGGGCTTTGCCCGTTCACTCACAGCTTCTGCAGTGATTCGTGCACCCAAATTCACCTGAGGCTTAGTGGGCAAAGCGACCTGAAAAATCGGAATGTCACTCAGGCGCATCCAATCGGCTTGCCCATTTCTCCAAGCAAAATGCGCCCAGCTTAAAACCCCCGCGCGGATTTGCTCGTAGATTTCGCCCGCAGTGAGCGGCCCTACCCAGCCCTCGCCTTGAGCCAGGTACCACTCTGCTGAAGTCTCCTGCTCGAAAAGCACCCCACCCGTGTTTTCCATGGATTGCGACTCTACCCCGGGCAATGAAAAGCTGTCGAAAATCTAGACACCCGTCACCCCCTGAGGCTCGAAAAACCCGAGAAAAGGGCATTTTTTCAACTTGCCGCAACTAGCCAAAAGCAGCAAAACCAAGGACTTAAAAGCCACCTGCCGCATCCCGTCAGACTGGCATCACCTTTGCCTTACCCACGGTATGGGAATCACTTCCATGAAGACCTTCCGTCCTGCCCTCAGTGCGCTTTTCGGACTCACTGCCACACTCCTTACGACGAGCTGTGGTCGTCAGGAATTCGTGGTGACTCAGTCGGTGTCCAACCAGACCGCCCCGGGTTTTTACGGAATCCCCCCCAAAGTCGACGTCATTTTAGCTCAAGACAACTCAGGCTCGGCAATCGCCGGAAAAGCCATCATTCAATCGGCAATGAGCTCTTTGATGCAAAGTTTGGAAGCCAAAGGCTGGGACTACCGATTCAGCGTGGTGCCCCTCGTTCCTTCTGCTTCTTACGCGGGTATCTCGCAAATTGCAGCTTCGTCTTACGATTCCAACTGGGGTGCTAGTTGGAAAGCCCCATTTCCAGGTGCCGAGATTCAATATGCCGACCGGGTCGATCCCGCTCGCTTCAGAAGTTCGGCTCAATTCTCAGGCTATTTGAGCGAAATCAATCTCGGCGCCGGGGCCATTGAAAATGGCTTCGATTCGATCCTCCAAAATATTCGAAGCGAGCAAAACCCCTGGGGTGTAGTGGCCTCAAACGCGGCGAAACTCGTCAGAAACGACGCACTTTTAGTGACTCTCGTTCTCAGCACGGGGGATGACACCTCCGGGATCCGCTTTCATTCGGAGGCTAGCCCCTGCAACGACGGCTTCACCCGTCGAAACGGCGACAAATGCCCCGCTAGCGTCGAGACGAGCTACCAGGACCGCTTGGCGCAAATGAGAGCATTGAAACCCTTGGCCGAGCTTCACCGCTTCTACGCAGCCGTGGTTCCGGTGAACACTTCAAATTGCCTGAATCAGCGCGTTTTCGCAGGCGAGCGCTACCAGCGCATGGCCAAAGACCTAGGCGGAAAATCGTTCGATATCTGCTCGAGCGGCAGCATCGAAGCCATGGTGTCAGACGTTGCAGCCTCTCTTCAAGTGCAGCGTCTCGCCTTTCGAACTCGCTTCCTCATGCTCGATCAGCGTCCGGAGCCTTCGACGATTCGCGTGGTCAAAGTGCGGACCGATGGAACTCGAGTCGAACTCACTCAAAGCACTTCAAGCGGCTGGAGCTACACGGACCGCTATCAGATCAATATCCCGCTCGTTGATTCACCCATCAATATGAACTACCGAAGCGGCTGGGCTGTGGAGCTTCATGGTGAAGCAAAATTGATTGGAAACGAGCGCGCAGAGGTGACCTTTAAGCCCTACGGCGCACGCGACTCACTCTAAGGCCCTAAAAATTAGCTTTCTGGCACAAGCGGTTCACGCTGAGCCCCACTCCCGAAGGTGTGTCGAGAGAGACACACCCCTTCCGTTAGACTTCCTCCCGAAAACTCGCATTTCGAGGTATTCTTTCAGAAGTGGGGGATATGGGGACGATGGCGTGGTGCCTGCCAAAAAAGGGCAATTCTGAGCGTCGACTCAGCTCGACCGAAGGCGTGTCACTCATCGAGCTGATGGTGGCAGCAGGCCTTCTTCTCGGCCTGGCGTTGGCTATCGTTTACCTTTTCGGATCCTCGACGAAGGGTCTTCAACGTGCCCGGCAAACCTCGGCACGCGACACCAACTACATGACGATCGGAAGACTCGCTGCCGATCCGATGTCGCTCCTGAATTCCTACAACGCCGCAGTTGCGAACACCGGATACAACCCGTGTCTGCACTCAGACGCGAACGGCGGAAGCACTCCCAATGTCGCGGGTTGCGCGCCCTACCTTCTGGCCAGTTCGACTGCGGCACTCACCCCAAGCAGCTCCAACACTTTCACTCCGAATACCCAGTACAGCCGCGACCCGGATACGAACCAAGCCCTTTGGTTCCCGATGACTCTTTACGATAACCAGACGACGAATTCTCTGGCGGTCGCAGGCCCCTACCCTGACATCCCCACCACCGCCTTCACGGCTCGCCCCAATGTTCGGTACACGCGCGACGGTAAGCGCTGCGTCTACCAAAGTGACGAAGCGTCACTGAAGCGAATCTGCCCGGTCGAAGCACTTTCGTTTTATTCAGGGGTCTGCCGGGACAACGCACCCAACTGCCAAAGATTCTCGCGCTACTTGGTGCACGTCCGTTTCAACTTCGATGACGGAAGCAATCAACCTCCGCCCCAAGACGACATTCACCTACTCAGACTTCTGAATACGGTGAGCGAAGTTTCTTGCTCGACACTTGGACTTGCCGCCTGCCCTGCGCTGAGTGGCACCGACACCAGTGTTCAGTGGAACTTTAGCAGCAACTACACCTCCACCTCCACGGGGACAGGAACGGGAACCGGCGGATCACTGATTGGAACCGACACGGGATCGGGCACAGGAACGGGAACAGGGACCGGAACGGGCACCGGGACTGGAACGAGCACCGGAACGG
>JACCDO011902438.1_pt1 | contig 19397 bp, 19 predicted proteins | sample 7446101 | NCBI WGS metagenome assembly JACCDO01 (sample SAMN15323440, study PRJNA562643) | freshwater metagenome | isolation source: river surface water | place: USA:Blue River Watershed | collected 2017-08-16 | reverse complement strand
TGCTAAAGAATGTCGCGTAGGCTGCGAAGCAGCCGAGCTAGCCACTGCCGTTGGCAGACGGCAATGAAATGATATGCTCACCCTAATTGCTGCTAAAGAATGTCGCGTAGGCCCGAAGGGCCGAGCTAGCCACTGCCGTTGGCAGACGGCGATGAAATGATATGCTCACCCTAAAGAATGTCGCGTAGGGCTTGGCTGCGAAGCAGCCAACTGCCCGAGCTAGCCACTGCCGTTGGCAGACGGCGATGCGCTCCCATGCAATCCCTAAATGACGCCAATTAGAATAGCATGCAGACTGCTCTCTACTTACCAAAGCATTCCCGTATAATATGGTCGGCCTCCTGGCTCTTCCTCCTAACTGCCCTCTATGCTGTCATGCAGCGCCATTACGATCTCGCCATCGGCCCCGCCGGCATCTTCATCACCTCTATCAATTACTGGCGCCATCCCGTAAAAGGTCTCCGACGAAATATCGACATCGCCTTCGTCTGGCTCGCAACCGGCTACCAACTTACCCGAGCCCTAACTGCACAACATAGTATCTGGTTCTACGCCGGCTACGCAATCGCCTTCACATGTTATCCTATCAGTAATCACCTCCTCTATAAACAACGGCATTTCGAATCTGCCCTACTCCATGCATGCCTGCATTTAGTGAGTAATATATCAAATATAGTGCTCTTTTCGGGTTCCATTGAAGATACATATGAAGTTGCGAGACTTTGGCTAGCTGGCGGGGCTTTAAATGGCCTCGACCGTGACCCGAAAAATTGACCAGGCAGTCGCGACGCAGACCCTAGCAACCATGCCGCGCACAAAGAAAACCAAGCCAGCCAAGGACTCAGCTGCAGCAGATGCAGTCGCTGCCGAGGAACAGCTTATCGAGCAGGCTGTTGCTCCAGCCGCAGCCGCAGAAGAAGCAGACCCCTGCCCTATTTGCCTCTCACCCTACACCGCTGTCCGCCGCAAAGCAATCAGCTGCCCCTCCTGCAATAAGGAGTTCTGCGTCGACTGCTTCAAAACATATATTCTGACAACTACCGATGACCCGCATTGCGTCCATTGCCGCCATGGCTTCGACCGCATGTTTCTGCAGACGAACCTCTCGAAAATGTATATGAATACAACATATGCCGAGTATCGCGCAAAAGTCCTCTGGAAACGCGAAGAGTCCTATCTGCCGGCTGCACAGGAGAAGGCCGAGCGCATCCTTCGAGGCCGGCAATATGCGCAAGAGGTCATCGCACCAATTCGTCAGAAACACATGGAATATGCCGAACGAATCCAAAAGCTCCGCGCAAAAATGAACGCACTCGACCGTGAAATTGTAGGCCATTTAGAGATTCAGAACACACTCCTGCGTGGTGAATTGCCACCCGAGGAGGCCACTGTCGTTGCCAATGAGCCGAAGGAGCGGAACAAATTCACCCGTAAATGCACCGTCGAAGGATGCCTGGGATGGCTTTCAAGCGCATGGAAGTGCGGCCTATGCCAGAATTATACCTGTCCCGAATGCTTGGTCATTAAGGGAACTGCCCACAACGCAGAGCACGAATGCAAGAAAGAGGACCTCGAAACCGCCAATCTTATCCGCTCATCCTCCAAACCATGCCCTAAATGCGGCGAGGCAATTGAGAAACGTGAGGGCTGTGACATGATGTTCTGTGTATCATGCCACACCCCCTTCAGCTGGAAGACGATGCAAATCATCACCCGCGGCTCCATCCATAACCCCCACTACTTCGAATGGCGTAATCGCGTAGGTGCAGGCGCAGGTGGTGCGGCCCACGCAGCAGAGCCACTCCCCTGCGGTGGTATGCCAACCGATGCTTTCATCTTCCGCAAAAATGCGCGCAAAGAATACATCTTCGATGAAGATATGCGCGAAGAGTTGTCAAATCGCTATCGTATCACTAGCCACATGGAAAATGTCACAGCACCTCATTATAGCGCTCATACGGAAATTGGGAATACAGAAAAATACCGCATTCACTATCTCCTAAAAGAGATGACAAAAGAGGATGTCGAACAGAGGCTCCAGGCAGATGAGAAGGTGCGGGAACGCCACAAAGCAATCCGCGATGTTATTGATACCTACCTCGTGGCCGCCGCCGAACAACTTCGTATTGTCGCTGAAACACCTACCGTCGAAGTCGCAACGACCACTATCCAACAGCTTGACCAACTCCGCGACTTCATCAATCAGTGCTTCCGCAATGTGCATAAAGCATATGGATGCACTGTGCCAGTCATCGAAGACACCTGGAGTAATGTCTCATCCTATACCGCCGCCGCCGAACGCAAACATGCACGCCAGGAAGCGCTAGAAGCGGCCGACCCAGAGCTAGTCAATTATAAAGAGGAGGCAGCAGAACTCGTGAAACAAACACGCGTCAAACGCCGTGAAATGGAAAATATTATTCGCACACTTCGCGAACAGGGAAATAATGGATATTATGCATATAATCATGACCCAGAATATCGCAGACTCCAACGCGAAGTTTATGAACATGAAAATAAATATTATACAATTCTTGGAAAAATCACTCAGCGGCGTAATGCATTAGTGGCTCCAGTTAGAGCGACAGCTGAAGCGGCAGCAGCAACAGCAGCAGCAACAGCGGCAGCAGCAGCGGCAGCAACAGCAGCAGCAACAGAAGAACCAGTTAGGGGGTTTGAACTTCCTCCACTACCGCACCTTCCTCCACTGCCGCACCTTCCTCTATAATCGCCCTCTCCTCCATAACCACATCTTCCTCATTCTCCATCTTCAACCCCTCCTCATATTTTTTACTCTCCTCATATAAACGGACAACAAGCCCTGCCTGCACAGTCTTATAAAACATATCAACCGGTCGCCACGCCATCAGCCGCTCTAAAAAGCCGCCTATACAGAGCCGTCGCACAGGTATCAAACAATAACTCGCACCAACCCCTAATTGCAACGGATTCATTTCCTCACAAATCCCCGCAGTCGTATCCAATTTCCACCAAACACCTGCATGACATATATAATTATATATATGTTTGCCGGCAATTACAAATATAGAGCTGTCCTCACTACAATTAATAATATCAAACCATTTTTCCTTAATAAATAAATGCATTGCCGCAGGAATTACTTTTAGAAGGATATGGGTGTCATTTGTGATTTCATTGAAGAGGTTGACGAAGTCACCAACAGTGTGTGGCCCTCCAATTTGCCTATATTTATCATATCCCTCGTAATTGTTCAGCGCCTGTAATATACATGGCAGCATTTTTTGCTTGCAGAAGAACGGCGGAGAGACCATTTACTTAATCTCTTGAACATTCGCCGGCCCTAATTGGCGAACAGCATTCTGCAACGACCGTCCTTAAATTCGAGAACAGCCCATTGCGACGTGCAAATCTGCAAATAAGTTTTCCTCTGCCCATTGACCGGGTTGTGCAATACATTTAGGAGATTGAGCAGGAAGGTCGGCCTGTCGGCCGTCGTGAAGTTCACCGCACCCTCTAATTGCCTCGGTGCCGGCAACTCGCGCTCATATTGCGTCCCCAGCGACCAATCAATCTGACTCTGGAACCTGCCTGGGTCACGGTCATTCTTCACATAGGCCTGAATGTCCTGCCAAACGGCCGGCTGCCAACTGTCCTCGCGGTCCTGGCCGGCCACAATCAGCTTGAGACCGCTGTAGAATTGCCCCGTCGCATTTAGGGAGGCACCTGCATACACCTCGTCGGCTCGCAGCCGCCATCGCTGCCCCGCCTGCAGCGCCTGGACCTCGCGGAAATACCAGAGAATTCGCTCAACCGGGTGGCGACCCTCCAGGCGACGCGTAATTGGCGCTACACCTCCCTTGTCGAGCGGCGCATAATCGGGCTCATTCGCAGTATACTCCTGGTCCTCGTAATTGCGGAAAGGGTAATAGAGAGTCGCCTTCTGGAGGGCGTCGGAATCTGCTGGGGAAATGTAGAGCTGCGTTGTCTCCAGCTGAATGACCGGTTTGCCAATGCGCTCGCGTAGCAGGGACTGTGCAGATAGTGTGATACCACTCGCATCGGTTGCCTGGAAATTACGAGGAGACCCATTGGCACCCCAAGGATTCGGGAAATAATGGCCATCAGAGCCCTCCACAATATCCTCTAACTTCCGCAGAACGAGTCGCAGACGGAAGTTCTGGCTGCGCGCGGCGCAGATGGGGAAACCACCATCCTCCTTGTCCTGACAGCAGGGCCACGGCAGACGCAGACGCAGACGACCGGGTGCCGCATTGATTCCCACAGAGCGCGCCGAGCCATCATGGCGGCCTGTCATACGGTCATTTAGGAAGGCCGTGTTGTATGTCCCTTCCGTCAACTGGAGTGACTGCAAAGAATCCCCTGTGATGTCGACGAGTAGAATACGGTCCTGCATTATCTGAATGCGCTCGAACAGGTAATAGGCGATGCCACTCGTGTAGCCGAATCGGACACCATCTGCGTCTGCGTCTGTGCAGCGCCAATCGTTGGCTAACACAGACTGGCGGACATCTGCTGTCGTTCCTGCAGTTAGGGGAAGACTGTCGAACCAGGTTGGCAGGTCGATGGTGACAACAGCGTCAGTTAGGATATCACCGAATGTCTCTAATTGGAATTCTACGGGGCGGCCGAAGTCTGCGGCATTGAGGGGCTGCTGCGTCCGTGTTTCCGGTATACGGGGTGCCTGCGGCTCGTAGAAATTGTTAAACGGATTCTCACCTAGGCGAGCATTCTCCGCTTTCTGCCCCTCGACCTCCTTCGCAGTTGCTGCGCCGCGGGGCAGGTCTTTCTGGAAAAAATACTTGTCTTTGGCACCACGGGCGACGAGCTCGTAAAGAGCCCCTGGAGCTCTGCCGGCAGTTACGAGCGACATCCTACTTGCTTTTAGGGGGCGGTTTTATATTGGGAGGTTGGGGCATGTTTTGGTTGCTATAAGTAGATAATGGAGACACCAAAGAAAGGTATACAACCACCTATGGGATTCGCTGGGACCCCGTCACGTGGCGCAGTAGCAGCTGATGCGCAACCCCCGCCAGTTAATGGAAAATATAAACAAAAACAACCAAATGAGAACGACGACGACTTATATAAAACAAAAATCTTGGGATTACATCTTGAACAAGACGAAAAAGATGCGATTCTAAATAAATATAACCAAGCTCTTCGTGCTAATTCACTATTAGATGAATATAAAACCTCTGCTGGATATAAGGAATTTGTCCAATTATATGCAGAAATTATACACAGACTACGACCAAAATCTCATATTAAATTTGCATTAAAACCTGAATTTCATGCATCAATAAATGCGCAAATTCGTGCACAAGAAGAAGCAAAGCGTAGCACAGGCGGCCGCCGTCGCAACTACAAGCGGACCAACCGCAGGAGGGTCGCTACAGCTAACCGCAAAGCAAGGCGCCAAGCCCGCACCCGCAAAAATTGAGTTATTCCCAACTCTAGCAACAAGCCACACCCTAAATGAAGCTCATCGTCGTCGAAAGCCCTGCCAAGACAGCCAAAATCGCCAGTTTCCTCGGCGCCGGCTACAAAGTTCTCGCATCCTTCGGCCACATCCGTGCACTCGAGGAGACACTCGACGCAGTCGGCCTCGACAACGATTTCACACCCAAATACACCTTCCTAAAAGAGAAAGGCAAAGCCATCGCCGCCCTAAAAGCAGCCGCCGCAGAGGCGAACGAAGTCATCCTCGCATCCGATGATGACCGCGAAGGAGAGGCTATTGCCTATTCCATCGCCGCCCTCTTGCGACTCCCTGCAACTACCACAAAGCGCGCGGTGTTCCATGAAATTACCAAGACGGCCGTCACAGCTGCAATTGCAAATCCACGGGTCATTGATATGAATCGTGTATATGCACAACAGAGCCGAGCCATGCTCGACATGATGGTCGGCTTCACAATCTCCCCTCTCCTCTGGAAGCACGTGGGCCCTGGCCTCTCCGCTGGCCGCTGCCAAACACCTGCTCTCCGCTTTGTCTGCGACAGAGAGGCAGAGATTGAAGGGCATGCCACCGAAAGTAGCTGGGCAATGACAGGGACATGGCATGCAGCGCATCCTACCACCTTCCCTGCTGCCCTAATTGACGAACTAGCAGACCAGGAATCTGCACTCAGCTTCCTCGAATCTCTGCGCGACGAGCCCGCCGCGACTATTACAAAGGCTGTAACGAGCCCCTGGTCAGCCGCCGCGCCGCCCCCACTCATCACCTCCACACTCCAGCAAGAGGCGAGCGCACTCTATAAATGCAATCCCAAGGCAACTATGCGCGCTGCCCAGCGACTCTATGAGGCAGGTCATATTACATATATGCGCACTGACTCAGCGGTCCTATCAGAGGAGGCAGCTGCGGCTGCACGGGAACTTGTAGAGGGACGGTTTGGGGCAACCTATTTGGCTGCCGCTGCCGCTGCGGCTGCAAAGCCCCAGCAGGCCAAAAAGAAGGCTGCTGCTGGGGCCGCTGCTGCTGCTGCTGCTGCTGTTGCTGCGCAGCAACCAAAGGCCCAGGAGGCGCATGAGGCGATTCGTCCAACCCACTTCGACCTCGAGCAGTTGCCGGCAGAGGAGGAGTGGTCATCCCAGGAGCGCAAAATCTATCGCCTCATCTGGCTCCGTGCTATTCAGAGCGTGATGGCCCCTGCAAAAGGCGAGCAACGCCTCATCCAATTCCTAAGTGCAGCGGAGGACCTCGCAGAATTCCCTTGGCAAGCCAAATGGCGCCGAACAACATTCCCAGGATGGAAAGCACTTGGTGCAGCGGCCGCCAACCTCGATGAGGAGACAGACGCAGAGGAGGATGCAGATGCAGAAGCCGCAGCAAAACAATGGGCGCTCGCATGCGCCCTCCAAGTGGATACACGACTCTCCTGGGCCGCTCTCAAAGCGGAGCCAAAAGAAACGAAGGCAGCCCCCCGGTATACAGAGGCGACCCTTGTGCGGCAATTAGAGAGGAAGGGCATCGGTCGTCCATCCACCTTTGCCTCCCTAATTGCAGCCATTCAGGACAAGGGATATGTGGAGACGAAGGATATTCCAGGTGTCAAGAAAATCTTCAACATCCTGAGTTTGAAGCCGAAGCAATGGCCGCCGAGTGCCGAGCCGGTTGAGAAGATGGTAGGGGCGGAGCGAGGGAAGCTTGTGCCGACTGCCTTGGGGAAGTCTGCGCTCGCCTTCGCCCTCCAACATTTCCAGGACCTCTTTGACTACAGCTTCACGGCCGCGATGGAACAGCAATTAGATGAGATTGCAGAGGGGAAGGCACCGTGGAAGAGGGTTCTGCGACAGACCTGGGACAGTTATAAGGAGCGCTATGAGGCACTGAAAGGTGCAGGTGGCTATGCATCTGCATCTGCGTCTGCGTCTTTAGAGCGTGTCAGGGATTTTGGACAGGGACTAAAGGCAGTTCTCTCGAGGAAGGGCCCTCTGCTTCTGCAGGAAGTGGAAGGAGCTGCCAAACCGACCTTTTACGGGTGGCCAGGGCGCAAGGCATTTCATGAATTGACAGAGGAGGAGGCGCGGAAATTTGCAGAAAGTCGGGTCGCAGATTCTGCCGAAGTTGTATTGGGAGGTGGCGGCAATAGCAGCTCATCAGATGCCGAGGCAGACGCAGACTCAAGCACACCTACAGATAAAATTGTGAAGAAGAAGGGAAAATTTGGCTATTATGCAGAATGCAACGGCGTGCGGGTCTCCTGCGAGGAGTCAGACGGCTATAAGGAAATTGCGGCAAAACTCGCAGCAAAGGCCGCAGCATCGAAGCCAGTCCGTGTCGGCCCCTACGAATTCCGTGTAGGTCAATATGGTCCCTACATGTTCAAGACCGACCTGAAGACGAAGAAATTTGTTTCTGTGCCACGTGAACTCGATGCATCCTCCCTAACTGTCAAGGCAGCCGAGGCAATTTATAAGGCCGGTCTCGAAGCGCAGGCGAAGCACAAGAAGGCTACTTAAAGCGCAACGAGCGAGTTTTACGTTGTTTGCTGCGCGATTTCTTTGTGCAACTTCTGCGTTTTCTGCGACCGCCTCCTGCAACTGCCGGCTTTGTGAAAACAATTGCTTCATGAGTTCCCTTGACCTCCCAGCCTACACCTCCTGCACCTGCTGCGGCGCCAGCACCTATTAGCGGCCCATATACAGCAGCAGCTGCAGGCTCAGTTTCTATAAGTTCATTATAGGTTTTTATTTCATATGCACCAAATGTTTCTTCAAAGCGTTTTAAAAAGTCGGCTTTTTGCTTTTGTTTGCTGGCCTCTATCTTATCTAGACCAAGTCTAATGTTAATTCCATATTGACCAGGTTCCGTTGAATCTATAATAAGTTTACCACCTGGTTTTAAAACATGCAATAAAGCTCCTACAATGCCTTGTGCAGCATAAGGACTTTCATATGAGTCAAACATTTTAACAACTGCATTATCAAATATAATTGTATCAAAACTATTGCAATACCATGCTGAAAAGCGTTGAGCTTTTAATGAATCATAATCTATTTCTTTTTTATTTTTTTCGACTAATTTAATCTTAAAATATCTGGAAATATCACCTATAAACCCATCAGGCACTTGTAAAATATCTAATTGATAATATGAGGGGTCATCATAAAATGTGCGCCCTTTTCTCTCTTCAAATGGTGTTGAACCAAATACTAAATACGCTGGTGTTGGTATTGTAGTCAAATTCGGCCATCCATATTCCGCTATTGCGCCTATTATTTTTTGATTTGCCTTATAGCTTTCTTTTTTACAACCAGTTGCTGCCATTCTATTATAGGCTATATAAAAATTACCAACCATAATTTCGCCAAAATCGAGTCAATACGCTTAAATGCGTCTATTTTGGCAAAATTAAAATCGGAAGCAATTAGGACCTATGTCAGAGTTGCAAGTGCAGACCCAGGAGCAGGAGCGGCAGGCTCAGCAGTCAGACCAGCCACCATCACCACAGCAGGGCCCTGCGGGGCAGCAGCAGCCACCGAAGAAACAGCGACCCAATAACGGCTGGTATCGTGAGCAGGAGGAGCTCATGGCCGACTGGTCCGATATTGCAGCATGCTATCGCTGGCTCCACGAGCGCGCAGAGAAACGTTTCAATCGCTACAACACAGGCATCACAATCCCCGTAATCATTCTCTCCACCCTAACTGGAACTGCAAACATCGGTATGGGGTCCATTTTCGGCGACGACCAGTCGGCTGCCAAGACGGCCACTCTCGCAGTCGGCGGCGTCTCCCTAATTGCCGGTCTTCTCACAACACTCAATAATTTTTTACGCTACGCCCAGCAAACGGAGTCCAACCGTGTCGCATCGATTTCCTGGGGAAAATTCCAGCGTCTCCTTGCAATTGAACTCGCAATCAAACCGACCGAGCGCATGGACTCCCGCGACTTCCTCAAAATGTGCCGCAATGAACTCGACCGCCTAATTGAACAGTCGCCTCCTATCCCCGACTCCATTCTAGATGAATTTCAACGCAAATTTGGCCTCGTCAAAAACCTACGTAAACCCGATGTTGCAGGTGATATCCAACACACCCACATTTACATCGACCGCGATGGGAAACTCAAACATATCGCCGCGGAGGCCGCTCTGCTCCTGAAAAGCAAGAAGCGCCTCCTGCGCGAAATGATTGAACAGGACCTCGAAGGGTCTGTCATGCGGAAAGTGCAGGATAAACTGGACATCCAGGCGCGACTTGCACGCAATGGTATGGCACCGACTGCGGAAGATACAATTATTGAAATGGGCGCCGAGGAGGCCGCTGATAATGAAATGTTCAATATGCCAGCACCACATGGGAAATAGACTGGCAAGCACAGCAATGCATTCTTTTTCAGGCATACAATGTCAAAAAAAGAATACGCTCCAGGTGGGGTTTGAACCCACGACTTTGCGGTTAACAGCCGCATGCTCTATATAGTTTTAATCAATTATGTTAAAATACCTACTGAGCTACCAGAGCATCTCGGAAGTCGCCTTCCACTGTTGCCGTAGATGATTTTTGGGGGTTTTATACGCACTGCCGTCAGCCGTTGGCCCGCGAGGGCCCAACGCGCTTCGCGCGGACGGCAGTGGCTAGCTCGGCCATGGCCCTTCGGGCCAGACCTACGCAGTAGGGGACGGCGCGTCCCCTACAACCCCTCCATTTAAAATGGTGCATAATATCCCCCTAATTGTCATATAGCAGCAGTTAGGAATTGCACACAACTTCCTAATTGCAATAAGGCGGCAGTTAGGCGGGTGTTGGAATCTGCAAGTTGCAGATCTGCAACTCTGGCAGACCTGCCAGGACCACCCTGGCAGGTTTCATCATCTGTCTCGGAAGTGCAACTCTGCGAATCTGCCAGAGTTGCAGATGCAGATGCAGATGCAGATGCAGATTTTATTTATCAACTCGGAGTCTGCAAGCAAGCCCCTAATTGGTATATCACAGTCTGCAACAACTCCCTAATTGCCTCCGCCAGCAACCCACTTAAAGCCCCGCAGACCCGACCGAAGCAATTAGGGAATATGTGCAACTCCCTAATTGACCGCTGCGTAGGCTTGGCCCTTCGGGCCATAGCCGAGCTATTCAGGGACGCGACCGCCGTCCGCGCGAAGCGCGTTGGGCCCTCGCGGGCCAACCGCAGACGGCCCTATAGGAGCGACCAATGTGGCGTGGCAACATAATACACATTTTTATAGCCGAGGGATCGCAAGACCTCCGTCGCATGTCGGGCCCTCTGGCCCGTGTTGCAGTATATTAAAATACCCTCCTCCAAATTCGGCAGCATCTGATACGCCTCCTCTAAGAGCCGCGCACTAGGAATATGCACAGCCCCTGGATAATGCCCCGCCCAATACTCAATGTCTGTCCGCACATCGACCACAGTTGTCAGCTCCCCTTTTAGGAGCTTGGCACGCGCAATCGATGTGTGCAGGCGGAATGGACTATCCATGGCATATGTGTATCCGAGCCAGAGCACAAGGGCACCTAGCGCAAACAAAAGAATCCAGAGCCATCGTCGTCGCAGATATTCAACATCCAATATCATCTCCCTAATTGTAGACCGTCTTTTTCATCAGACCTCCTTGCTTATTGAACGTGTTTGTATAACGCCGCCGACCGCCTTGGAAGAGCGTTTCCAGGCGCATAACACCCGTGTCATAATATTCGCAATAAAGACCGTCCAAATGCCCCTCCACGTAATTGTAGGACTGGATGACAACGCCTGTTGGATTGAAGACTAGGGATTGCCCATGCAGTTTATTACGCGAATAGTTGAGAATTTTGTGGATATGCCGTGTGGCCCCAGGATAATATAGGTGACTTGTGCCTTCCCTCTGCCCGGCCACGTAGGGACGCGTTTGTAGGAGCGTGCTATGCTCGTCGTCATTGAAATACTCGGCGAGCCCATGCATCGCCCCATAAATATAGGGCGTCTTGCTGTAAATGCGGCCAGAAGGATGATACACATACATAAGACCGTGCACCTTGTTTTCGGCAGTGATTTGGTATTTCAGACGCTGTCCTGTTGAATTGATGAACTCGACCCATTGGGCCCCATTTTCGGCGGGAGTGTAATGGATGACATTAGGGGTCGTGGGTTTATAAGGCTGTTTGCAAATGGAGCATTGGCGCCCGAGCGCAGTTTGCTGGAGGGTGAATAAACATCGGGCATGAATCTGTATACTACCCGTGCATTTACAAGGGGATGGTCTGCAAAAGGGTGCTACGGCAGATTCTTCTTCGTGGCATACATAGCATGAATGTATTTCAGGTGTATCACTCTGTAGGTCCATTTGAAGTTGCACCCACACTCTAAAAGCAGGTCCATTTCAAGTTTCCTCAGCTAAAAGTAGAATGCCTGGGAAAACACGGCGACTGCGGGGCGGCAGTAATACTGGACCAAAATCAAGTGGTGAAGTGCGACCTGCAGAACGTGTGTCTGCAACTGCACCTGTGCCTGCACTTGCGCCTGCAAAATCCCTAACACCACTAACAGATGCATTTGCAGCAAATCCATCGACTCCTGTCAAGCGACTTTCCACATATCTGCGCATAATTGGCGAGGAAAATCCAAAATTTGATTCGGGATTTAATACAGAGACCAAGGCATTTAAGACGCCACTCTCTGTTGAGCAATTACTGCGTTATGAAGCATTCCTAGGTCAATGTGCATTCCTATCTCGTCTTGCATATAGTCCAACTGATATTTTCATGCAAGCAATGCAAAAAGGCATGGAATATACGCAAACATCGAAAAACAATGTGCTTGAGATGACAGAATATTTATCATATGGAAAAAAGGAAGATTATAGCTATTGGTTTTACACACCAGATGATATGCATGCGGAGGCAAAACACGGAAAACAGTCAGCGGAGAAAGCAGGAAAATTCTTCCCTAAAAGTGGCTGCACAATTGTTCAATGGCATAATCCATCCTCTAAAATAAATAATAAATCAACCTTATTTGTTGCATGTAAGGGCTCTTCATCCATGGCAGATTTTGCAAAAGATGCACAGGCTGGTCCGCGACTTGCATTATCTCTTTATGGATTAGAAGGTGTCCCTGGAAATATTCATACAGGCTTTGTCGAACATATTATATATGAAATTCGTGAGATTATTGAGACCATCAAGCATTTATCGAAAGGATTCCAGCAGATTGTATTTACTGGCCACAGTCTAGGAGGAGCATCTGCCACCCTAATTGCATTTATTTGCGGAATGATGAAGCGAGATGGTCGTTTTCGAACATCTGCATCACTTCATTTAATAACATTTGGAGCACCGATGGTATTTACAGAGGCTACTCGAAATGTGTTCAATGAGTTACTATTAGATGGAACACTGACATTCGACCGCGTTGTTGCAACAGGTGATAATATTACAAATATGCCTGGGCCTGCATACAGCCATCCTGGATTCCGTATATTGAAAACGGAGGCGGCACTCGATAAGTTAAAATTTGGAGATTCAACGCTTGTCAATCAAACAGGTCGCTCAGGATATATTCGCTATATTCGCAGACTCGCAGTAGGTGCCAACCCAACCCTAAAAGACGCCCTAAAAGATAATATAGTTATCAAAGAAAATTTACCAGGGTTTGACATATATGATAAGACAGATGTTCGTGGACTTCAATTGCCAAAGGAGGCTGTCGATGCAGCAGCAGCACAGGATGCAGCTGCTGCTAAAGAAGCTCCAGCAGCTCCAGCAGAAGAAGAAAGGGGCGCAACAGAAGGTGGTGGTCCATCCACAGATATTTATAAGAATATTGCAAAAAAAGTATATCTCAATACTTTAAATTATAATTGTGCAAATAAATTAGGCGTATTAACTGTTCTAGGATGCCATGTATCTTATATGGGTATTGGTTTTATGGGTGCATTACGTCTACCTATCATACCACGATCTCCGTTTTTTATGCGCAAAAGGGAGCCAACTGAAATAACAGATTTAGTTTCATATGATGGAACTCCCAGTCCATCTGTGCGCGTTGTTGTTTTACATAGCGGAAATGAATTGAATCTTGAGAAGGAGATTGCTGCAAATAATAAAATTAAACTAGAAGACAAAGAAGACATGCTAAAAAGAATGACAAATGCCGTTAAAATGATACAATTTGAGCCAACAAATACAAAAGGAGTTGTATATGAAAAGTTAAAAAATGCAGCAACAAAAATAAAAGGAGTGTCACCGATTGTAACTGGAATTAAAGTTAAAAGATTAAAACCAGTTACAGATGAAATTAAAGCAAAAGTCCCATTAATACAAGGCGGCACACGCCGTGGCCGCCGTAAACCCAATGCGTTCAATCGCCACCTAAAAACTACCCGACGTAAGTAGTTGGGGCCGGCGTTCCTATTCCGACAAATAGTGTAAGCACCTGCCCTAACCTCTCGCGATGGCGCAGTGGTAGTCGCAAAGGATTGTAGAGGAATTTCTCTCTAATAGAGCTCCTTGGGTCGCCGGTTCAAATCCGGCTCGCGAGAAATGGTCCCATAATGTAGTGGTATCATACAGGATTCTGACTCCTGTAACCCCAGTTCGATCCTGGGTGGGACCACATTCAACTCCCTTACAATTGTAAGGGAATGCCTCTATAGCTCAGTGGTTTAGAGCTTTTCATTTGTAATGAAAGGGCCCGCGGTTCAAATCCGCGTGGAGGCACTTACACAAGCACCTTATAATTTTAATAGAAATTATAAGGTCCTTCAGCTCGAAAGGTGGAGCGCCGTGCTGATTCGAAATGACAGAATAACGCGGAGGTAGCAAGATCGATACTTGCAAGGACCAGCTAACAACTTCCTAAATGATTGCTTACAATTGTTTAAGATGTTTATAAAATTGATTCTGACTAAATTACATATATTTATAGAAATGGGTTATATTTATAAAATAACAAACACTGTCAATAATAAGGTTTATATTGGACAGACAAAGCAGGAAGATGTTACTACACGATGGGCTGCTCATAAGAATTCAATTAACTATAAAAAGGGATGCCCATTATTAGTTGGTGCATTTAGAAAATATGGACTGGACAAATTCAAATTTGAAGTCATTATTATTTGTTTTGATGAAGATGTATATAAATATGAAGAATATTATATTAAAAAATATGATACTTTTGGCAAAGGAGGATATAATGCAACTAAAGGAGGAGAGCCAGGAGGATTCTTTAAAGGCTGTCATCATAAACCAGAATTAATTGAGCGATTGCGCCAATTAAATACTGAGAGATATAAAAATCCAGAATTTAGGAAAGCACATGCTGAGAAAGTAAAGGATGGTTTTAGAAAAATAAATCTATCTGAAAAAATTAGAGATGCCATGAATAAAAAACGAGAAGCAGGTGTTCCATTATTTAAAAATAGATTAAATGATAATAAGTTAACCGAAGAAGTTAAAAACAAAATTCGTGCAAGTGTAGTTAAACATTATCAAAATAATTTAAATACAAAAGATAATTTGCGTGAAAAGATACGCCAGCATGCAATCAAGCGCATTGGTCGACCTGTTAATCAATATACACTCGATGGAGTATTTGTAGCATCATATCCATATATTAAAGGAGCAAGTGATAAAAGCGGCATTGGAGTTAATGCAATAAAAGCAAACTTATTAGGATATTCTAAAACAGCTGGCGGATTTGTTTGGAAATATGCTCCAAAACATGATTGGAGTATCAAATCATTCTTCAAATAAATAACCTAAAGACCCTACAATAGATAATATTTGTGGAGAAATCCACAGTGCTCCTTTGGCGCAATAGGTAGCGCATCATGCTTATTTCAATATAGAAATATATAACGCATAACGTGAGGGTAGCGAGATCGAAACTCGCAAGGAGCATCCCCAACTTTTAATAGATTCTTTTAGCATCTACTAAAAGGCACCCTAAACACCTGCCAGCATCACCTAACAGATGTCCTACGCTGTCGGCCAAACCTCCTATGGACCCATGGCCTATTTCCACAATGATTACGCATTCGTGACGGCGCTCCAGGAAGGCAAAATCTATGAGCAGGAGCTCGTAGAAACTCTCTTGGCGCCGTATATCAAATCGGCAAATATCATCCTTGATATAGGAGCACATGCAGGCTCACACTCCATCCTATATGCAGCCCTAAATCCAAATGCCACGATATATGCATATGAGCCCCAGAAGGCGCTACGCGAATGCTTGCAGTTCAATATGACAGCCCAGAAGCGTTATAATATCATTCCTGTGGCCGCCGCTCTAGGAAATAAGCGCTGCACTGCACAAATGCATGCAACAATTCCAGACGGTCCTAATTGCAATCAGCCAATCAATGATAGGGACCTTTTTAATTTTGGGGGACGGCAATTAGGAGTTGGTGGGGAGGCCGTTGAGATATATCGACTGGATGATTTGTGGCCGGCTGGGACCGCCGCGGTCGATTTCATTAAAATCGACGTGGAAGGGTTCGAGGAATTCGTGGTGGATGGCGGTAAAGCGCTCATTGAACGCTGCCGGCCGACCATCTTCTTCGAGCACAATGAAAAACGGCCGACTGCAGATATGCTCGGATATTATGAGCCGGTCAAGCAGCCCCTCTTCGATTTCCTGCGCGCAGCCAACTACTCCCTAACTGCCCATGAGGGAGGGAACTACATGGCCGTCTGCGAACGGCGGTCGCGTCTCTAAATAGCTCGGACCGCTGCGCGGTCCTACGCAACGGTCATTTAGGATAGTTATGCAACTCCCTAACTGCTGCCATATAACAATTAGAAGATTGTTAACAACTCCCTAATTGACTATAGCGTAGGCGGCGCAGCCGCCGAGCTAGCCACTGCCGTTGGCTGACGGCACTTGTTTTCCCCCCACAATAGTAAGAGCAGGCCCCCATGGGAGATTTCAAAGCCCGTAATCCATTCGTGAACCGCGTGGCAGAATACGAACGCATCCGACAGCGATTTCCTGGGCGGCTTCCTATAATTGTAGAGCGGGCAACACGGGCTACCGATGCACCGCCTCTACAGAAACAAAAATTCCTCGCACCTGAAACAATGACTGTTGGGCAGTTTCTATATGTGTTACGGCGAAATATGAATCTTCCTGCAGAAAAGGCTCTCTTCATTTTCTGCGGCGATATACTACCAACGACTGCTACCTTAATGCGGGAATTATATGAAATGCATAGGGATAAAGATGGTTTTCTTTATTTGACATATAGTAGCGAGAGCACATTTGGATGAGCGGTGAACGCAGTGGGTAAGCGATGAATGCAGTGGCTAAGCGATGAACGCTATGATGGGCAATATTTTGCAACCAGATTGTTCCAGCAGCGAATTGTTTCAGGAAATGTATACAGCTTATCATCTATTTGGTTCATATATGAGAAGTTGCATGCCAATAATCCCTTCATACAATGTTTTACAGAAGATCGCCGAGCATATGTTGAATTATCCTCATCAAACTCATCTGTTAATATATTAATCATATAATTGGCATTGCTGCATTTATCTAGCACATGTGGGTCACTTGCATACTCTTCTTTCTTTGATGAAACCCGAATGTCAAGACAATCCTCCATAAGTGCATTATAGAGCACTACAATCTCATTAAAATTCATGCTACTAATGATAGTATTTAGCATTGTATCGATAGTTATCTTGACGTTTCTATCAGCAAACCATATGCATCAATTTTTCCAATCCTAAATGTTTCATGCGTTGCGGCTTTTTTCTCTGCAATTAGTAAGGTGTCCGACAAGATGAACATGAATCTAGAGGCGGTGTATAGAGAGCCCCCGGCCTCGTCAACAGAGGCGTATCGTGTGTGGAAGGCTGCAATGATTCCCTATGAGGCGACTGTGAATGATATTGCGATTCTACTTGATTCATGGGTGCGGGAGAATTGCACATTTACAATCGTTGATGGCATGTATCATGCTTGCTGGCAGTCACCAACAGGTGTTGCACATGATGTGCCATTTGATACAATTCTCCATTGGATTCTCTGCGCGGCGCAGCCTCTGAAGCCGGTCACTATCAAATCGCCTCCGCTGCAGCCTGCACCGGCACCAGTCCCTCAGGAGCTCTCATCACTTGCAGAGGAGTCGTCGTCACTGTCGTCGCCATCAGACCCAAAGCCTGTCCCTGATTCCAAGCCAAAGGTTCCTAAGCCATGCGAACCCAAACCCCAAAGACCCGATACACCGCGCCCCACAATCGAAGGCCCCCTCTTCATCTCCTCGAGCGTAGCCCAATAAGATATCCATTCAATCTGCCCACCAGCCCGTCTATCATAATGATTCATATCTTCCGTGTAATCCTTCACAGATGGCACGCTAGCCAAGTAGTGTCCCAACGTCTTCCCCGCACCCTCATATATTTCCCGCACATCCACAATCACATCCCCAAAGCGGGCCACAGGCTGCGTCATTCGCCGCCCTTGAAATCTCCCTAACAGCCGCAAACAATCGCGCTTCAACTGCGCTTCAATTGCGTATTTATAGATATAGGCGTTTAACCAAAGGTCGTCAATATCCATAATTGCATAGTAATAATTTGCACGGCAGATTGTTAATTTAATTTTATTTCCAATTGTCGTCGTTAATTTATAATCGCTGAGTTCGTCGTGGATGGCCTTAAAGGCCTCTGCATGTTCTTCCGCTGCTAGACGAAAGAAGGAGGACCATATTGTGTTTTGGATATCAACTGGCAACTGCTTGAGGTTGACAAAGAATGGGTCTGAAGTTGCCATGGTTACTGGTCAATTAGGAGACATGTTCTTCAACTTTTGCTGCCGTCTGCGAACGGCAGTCGCAGATGCCTTTGGCATCTATATTCCCTGGCTGTCTGCGGTTGGCCCGCAAGGGCCCAACGTGCTGCGGCATGGCCGCCGTCAACAGCTGCCTATGGCTGCCACACTACATCCTCCTAAATGCAGGCCCAGGCCCCACCACATTTCAAAACAACGCGCACCCCCAACAAAACGCAACGCGCCCAAATGCCAAGAAAAAGACATGTCCCACAGGCCCTTAAATGGCAAATGTGGCTTTTATACGCTGGTGAGAATTTCAAGGCAAAGTGTGCGACCCCGTGGTGTCGCAATGTCATTAATGTAACGAATTTTCAGGCAGGTCACCGTCTCGCAGAGTCGAAAGGAGGTCCCACAACGCTCGAGAACCTCATTCCTCTCTGCGCGTCCTGCAATCAGTCCATGGGGACCGAGCATTTTGACGTATGGGCACGTCGTGGCCAGCCCGTTCGCCGTTGCTGCTTCTCCCTCCGCAGTCTAATTGCAGCATTTAGGGGAAGACGGGTTACTTATCCTGTTGTGCAGCTACAGGCTTTGCCTGCGGCAGCGCAGGCGCCTGCACAGGTGAGCCCTCCTCCTTCTTCTCAAGAAAGTGACGACGACATACTGGCCGATACATATCACCCCCTCCCACAGCAACCTGCTGGTCCGTTGCAGCAAATCGCTTCGAGAAATGTGCTACAGTCCCATCACGGCATTCAGAGCAATATGCAGTCAGTCGCTCCACCTTCTCAGCATGTGGAATGAGCCGCAACATATCGCCGAAGGGGCGCCGCTCCGAGTCCCCGTCGAGTCCGCACACAATGATGTGGAGCGGCTCCTTGTCAGCCCACGCAGTCACCTTCTCAAAGAGGTCAGGGAAGAATTGCCCCTCATCAATTACGACCACGTCGAAATCGCTGAGCGTCATCTTCTCCTCTAATTGCTGAAGCGAGGCAACACACACCGCAGGGTGCTTGTCAATGTCATGGGATGCAATACAATTTTCACCATAACGCTTGTCGGCCTCATAGTTGACGACGAGGACCTTGTAGCCGATGCTCTGGAATCTGCGGATTTGGCGTAGGAGCTCTGTCGTCTTCTGTGCGAACATACATCCCATAATTAG
>JACCDO010611715.1_pt1 | contig 19399 bp, 26 predicted proteins | sample 7446101 | NCBI WGS metagenome assembly JACCDO01 (sample SAMN15323440, study PRJNA562643) | freshwater metagenome | isolation source: river surface water | place: USA:Blue River Watershed | collected 2017-08-16 | reverse complement strand
ATGTTAATTAAGCTATTTTTTGACTCCGCTAAAATTGCACTTTTTTATTTATCCTTATCAAAACCTAGTTTGGTGTTGAGCGAAGATAAAACCAGACAAAAGCCGAAGTTAGGATTAATAATGTTACGTACACTGTACAATTCTTCGAACGCTTTATTTACTGATATTTGCTCAGTTATCATTAGATATGCAATAGCCATAGTGGGCGCTCTGCTAATACCCATTTCGCAGTGTATAATACTGATACCGCCAGCTAAACGTTCTGATTCTATTTTTTCTGTTATTTCTTCAAAAAAATCACTTATAGGTGCATCCACAGCATCATCTATAGCATAATCACTAAATTTAATTTTTTTAAATTCAGATGCTCCATTATTAGCAGATAGATTAATTACCTGAGTTACTCCATACCTTTCAAGTATTTTTTCATCATTCACATCTACACGCGCACCAACATACAGCCACGGTTTAATCAAGGATGCTCTAAAAGCCATATATTAATATATGGCTGTTCTTTAATTTATTTCCTGATTTATTATAGCCTTGGTTACACATAAATCTAATATGGCTTCTCTATCGATATCTTCAGGTATTTCTAAATCCTTTGGAGCTTTTGCATATGCGTGATTTATTACGTATTCATATATACTACCTTTTGTAGGCAATGGATTCCATGTAACTTGTGTATTTGCTGCATAAATTCCTTCTAAAGATGCACCACTTTTTTCTGCAATTTTTGAATAAACTCGCTCCGTAATGATTGCAAAAAGTTCCATCAGTTGTACATTATTAATAATATCATCATAACAAATAGTGCAGCTATTATTAGTGTAAAAAATACATTTTTTACAGAACAATTTATGGCAGGAACAATTTGATTGATAAATTATATCATTTCCGTTACATTTATAGCAATTTATAACTGGCTGCAATAAAGTTCTTAAATCATTATCAAAATTAATATTATTTACCTGTAACCTACGTGAATGGTAAAAAAAGGTAACTGTTTTGTTTTCTTCAGATAATAAAATGTATATTATGTCTTTGTCCAAATCCACTTCAGAATCTCCATTAACCCATTCATAATTCACTCCTGTTTCTTTCACCTTCTCTTCTATCTTACGCCTTACTATTTCCATTGCTAAGCTATATATCAAAGGTAAGCGTTAATTTAAAAAAAATGAATTTTGTTATTTTTATAATAACCAACTACTAGTTTCCAGAGACACTATTTGCAATGAGTCAATTTATGGCATGGCTCTTCGCGGACAGCAAGCCAAAGCTGGCTCCTGGGATAGTGTTTTGTAGTGATGATGATTTTGCTAAGAAAAACTCTCTCATTGCCAGAATCACCAAAGTTATTCGTGAGAGAGACACGGTTGTTTTCGTTCCAATGCAGGGTTTCCTATCTTCGCGCCAAAAGTGGGCAATTCATCGCGATGAGCTGAATGCGCTCCGTTGCGAAGTTGAAGCTTTTGGTGACCCTACGGTTATGGCGTTGTTTCTCACCGCTGTAAAGGGTCACAACTCGTCCGTGAAGTTGAACGAATATATGATGGGCAGCTTCAGGTGAGAAAAAAATGATTTTTTTTTAACTATTCATAACCATTATTATAGATACTCTAGGGCAGAATATATCAATGCCTTCAAGAAAAAAGAACCTACCACCACTGCCAGTGCCAGTTATTGATGGCACTTCAGTGCAACTTTTAGTAGGGGCGTTTGTGCCTCAACCGATACCGTGGGATGCAGAAAAACCAATTCCTGACCTCAATATATTTGTTGGTAGTGAAGTAGCTGCAGCAGACCTAGAAGCACTAAGACGTAACAATATAACAGGTATAATCAATTGTATTGGTGGCTGTGAACCAAAAAAGTACCCCGGTATAGTAGTCTATCATGTTCCAGTGGAAGACAATGGCGATGCACCCATAGGTGAGTACTTTCGTAGTTCTTTTGAATTTGTTGAAACCATTCTGAGTCAAGGAGGTGGTGTGTTGATTCATTGCCAACAGGGTATTTCTAGGGCAGTTACTATCACTATTGCGGTGTTGATGCAAAAACTAGGCTGTGACTTTGAATATGCGTTGGACAAAATTCAAGAGGTGAGGAAGCAGGCTAATCCTAACTTGGGCTTCTGTAGAATTTTATATGATTTCAAGCCCTGATAAAAAAAATGATTTTTTTATATCTAAAGATAACCATCACACCCTACATATTGATATCGGATAACCGGATACAAAATGGAGAAGAAAATACTTGATGCACTGCAGATTACACATGAGATGTTGGAAAGAACAGCAACTCAGTATCATTTTAAGTCCACCGATATCATCAACTGTTTGGTAAATTACAGATACCGTACATGGGTTATCTATAACCCTAAACTTACCATTATTATAAGTGCTTTAGAGGAACACGTTCACCACATTTTTAAAGACAGATTAATCTCAATTCCCAACAAAGAGATGTCGTTTCCAGAGTTTTGTTCCAGTCTTCGTAGTGGAATTATCCATAGACAACTAAGTTACTTTGTCTCAGAGACCAAGAGTGGTGATTTGTTTGATGAATACATGTGTTGGCTTGAAAAAATTGTAAAGAATATACAAAAAAGAATTATAAAAATACATAACACTCTCAAGAAGTGGAACTCATCGCTACCTATTGCACAGGCAGCCTATCACTATGCTCAGATTAATCTAGACATGATTGAAGAGTTTCTTGCTGCGATTGGTGACCCTGAGTCCATGGATGAAATCATACAAAAAGGCAAATCGCATGCCTGGTTTTCGCCACCACAGGAAATAATTGATGATAATGAGAAGTACTTCAATTGGTGGTGCGAAAAATGAAAAAAAAATGATTTTTTTTCTACCGTATATAACCATGTATAACCATATATTGCTATAAACATGACACGTTACGTAGCACGAGCGTCGCAAGAAGTTACGCCAATAAATAATGAGAGGAATATAGAGCGCCATCAAGAACGTTATTTCTCAAGAATAATTAAGTCTAGTCAACTCTATTCTCCAGAGAAGTGGTGGATTAACCACCATGAAGGCGGCTCAACTTATAAGTTTGAAATTTTGAAGTACTATAGGTATTACAATACTAGTAAAAATAAAACTCTACTTGATGTGTTAGGCAGAGAAAAGAAACTATGTTACGTTTACAAAAAACTCCGAAGCCATTTCTGCATAAACCTCTCTGATATCATCGTTCAGTTCATGGCGCCGGAGTTGAATAATTCTGAAAAAAAATCATTGATAAAGTCTAATCCCTTTCCTAAATTATTGAATATATATGATACGAAACGCAAGTCTCTTTACAACGTTAATTCTATCAAAGCCACGAGTGAAGAGCATCACCGTAAAGCACGACTACAGCTTTTGATAGATGAGATGGACCAGCGTGCGGAATTGATGTCCAACTATATTCAAATTTTAGATATGTTTAGGGAATGATAAAAAAAATGATTTTTTTAATACGATAGTCATACAAGAGTAAGTAAGTATGTATATTGAAGTATTTGTTCGTGAATTAGCTAATCTTCCGTATGAGCGGGATAAAGATCTATTTAGTATCATAGACGAAAAGATGAAGCATAATGTAAAACTACGTGAAAAAATTAAAGATGCTCTATCTAATAAAGTATTTCAGCATTTAAATATCACCATTGAAGATATAAATTGGTCTATGAATAAATTTAAGATTAAAAAAGTATCGGATTTTATATCCGGAATAGTACGTTTTCCTTATAGGGTATGGATAATGTGTCGCCCAAAGTTAGTGTTGGCGATAGCTGCACTCGAGGAAAATACTCATCATATTTTCAAAGATAAAATATTAAATATCCCAAATAATGAGATAAGTTACTGTGAGTTTAGGACATCTCTTCTAATGGGTAAGTTGCATGAAAATTTAACGTTCTTCCGAATTAAGCCAGATTCTTCAGAATGTTTTGAAGAACAATACTTTGCTTGGGTAAAAGAAACACTAATTACTATACGCGTTAAAATAGCAGCAATTATCAGATACATAAAGAGAATCAACTCTAGTAATGTAGTACCAATTGCAGCTATTGAATACGGCATAAGAAATATTAACCATATTGATAATTTAATTAATATTATACATGACCCTTTAGCAGTTCAAGATTATTTATTTAGCTATAGAAATAATATCTGGTTTACACCACCAGATGATGTAATTAAAAATACTCATATTCAATTTAAAAAGTTAGTTTTAAATTGAAGATATGTTTAATTATATATATATTTTTTTCATCATGACTGATAAATGCATCATAACTAAATCAGGTAAACGTATACCAGAATATATTCTGAAACCAAATCAACTTTTGGACCGTTTGATGGTAATTTATGGCAAATCAAATAGTGGCAAGAGTGTAATAATAAAAAATTTAATGAAAATTCTCAAAGATGATATACCATTAGCGTTCGTAATTTCACCTACTGAACCATCAAATGAGGCATACAAAGGTTTCGTAGATAAAACACTAATTCACTATGATTTAAAATGCAAAAGAGGAGAAGAAGATTTCCTCTCCAACTTGCTTCAGTGGCAGGAAGCGCGCTCAGCTTTGTATACCAAAACTAATGACATAGAAGTTATAAAACAACTATATCAGCGAATCCGTAGCGATGAAATTGATAAAACTATAGCAAAGATAGAGAAAACACGTAAGGATACAGTTGCAGCTACACCATTCTCAAGGCATGATGATACCAATAAGATGTGTGATGAATTTATAACTAAGCTACTTAAAAAACACATCTATAACAGTCGTGCAAAGTTACGCAAATACAAAACCATGATGTCTGATGAAGAAATATACACTCTCGAATATATAGATTTGGATCCAAGAGTTTTATTGATATTTGATGACTGTGCCGCAGATTTGAAGCCGCATGCTAAAAAAGAATCATTTAGAAAGCTTTTCTATCAAAGTAGACATTCATACATAACTGCTATTATTTCAGCACAAGATGATACAGATTTACCTACAAATTTACGCAAAAATGTATCAGTTAATTTTTTCACTCAATCAGCTGTTGCTAAGTCAAATTTTGAAAGAGCTTCTAATGGATACTCAAAAGATACACAACAACTAGCAAATGCGGCTTGTGCAGATATTTTCACCGGACACCGCAAGATGGTTTATATCGACAATGACCCAGATAAAAACAATTTTTATCATTTTACCGCAACTCTAACTCAACCATTTATGTTTGGTTCATCTTCTTTGCATAAAATATGTGATGCAGTTAGGGGTCGTGAAGGTAGTATTGACCGCAATAACCGCTACCATAATGCATTTAAGTTGCCTACTAAAAAAAAATAAAATTGAATTATTTATTAACTTAAGTAATCATTATATATACCAATAGTATAGCCGTTGAAATGAGTACTCTTTTTAGAGCGCCCAGTTCACGTCAGCACACTGCTGATGTTGTGCCATACAACTCAGGTAAATGGGAACGTAATCATGTAGCAGCAGCAAGCGCTACAGCCATAGCAGAAAAGAAAAAGGAGGAGAAAGAAAAGGCGATTGCAGAGGCTTTAAAAGATGGAAATCAATTTCCAGCACTTGGTGCTGCTGTTGTAGTATCAAAGAAGAAGAAGAAACTACCAACACCACCGCCATCACCCAAGGCAACATTGTACAGAGCACCAGGACAAGTTGCTGCACCTGTAATATCCGATGCAATCAATTACGAAAACAGAGGTAAATATATTTCACTCAAGGCAAGACATGCTTTGGTTGAATATTTTGCTACTGCCTTGGTAATTGTAGCTCGCATTAAAATAAATGGTGAATGTGAGGAACTATATCAAGACCCTAGGAAGATGAAGAAGAAGCCCATAGAAAAATCAACTATGTTGATTAGAACAATGGGTATTAGTAAACGTATTAATACTTCAAATATATGCAACAATGATGTGGAGGAGGAAATAAGTCATGTAGAAAGACTTCTCCAATCATTTGCGGAAAAGGATGGCTTAGAAGATATTCCGGAAGATTGCAAAAATGTAGTTAAAACTAGTAACAGTAGAGTTAGATGGGGTATTATAGACCAGTTCACACCCAATCGCAGATACAGAGAAGAATATAATTTCGAAAAGTATTGGAGAAGCTTAAAGGATAGACCACCAATCATATCATGTGGTGATTATCTTGGTGACCCCGAAGCAGAGTGGCGTTGAAAAATTGAATATTTTTTTTATAAAAAAAATATAACGATGGACATAGACGATTGTAGTTCAAGGCGTGTATATGTTCTATGTCCAAAGTGTCAAGAGTTAAACCTTCAGGAGGCATATGAATATCCGTTTATATGCTGCAATATTCCAGGCATCACCTTTGGGTCAGGTAGATGCTGTAGATGTTTCATTAATATTCCTATAGATATTGAGACACCTGATTTTTGCTTAACATGTCAGTTAATGAACATGAATCTATAAAAAAACTCATACGGACCACGCCCGTATGACTCAAAACGAGAAATTTACACCCAAACCTGCACCCCAGGCACCTCCACTACCTTTGAACCCACCTGCTCCTACTGACCAGGAATCATTAATTTTATAACCAACTGAGCCACCCGCTGCTACAGAATTATTTGAACCACCAATGTATGGATTAATTGTCCATGGTGACGGTGGTAGAGTAGGTGGTGGAAAAGTAGTAGTAAAGTTTTTAGACATCTTCTTTATATGAGTAATTATGATGTATTCAAAAAGAATTATAATTTATTACTTATATAATGCATATAGTGGCAATTGTTGTGGTTATTTATTTAATTTATGTTGTATCTATTAAAATAGCTGATGGATATGTTGCAAAACAAAAAAATAAGAGAATAATGATAGACCCCACTATACGTCTACCAATGCTAAGAAAAATGCTTAACAAAATTAATAATAAATTTGTAGAAAAAAAGATACCACTTTGGTTAGATTATGGAACACTCTTAGGTTTTCATAGAAATAGTGACCTAATCTGCTATGATGACGATTTAGATTTTGGTGCATTAATGGAAGACAAGGAACGTATAATTTTGGCATTAGCTGAATTAGAAAATGAGAACTCTGATTTACTGGTTAAGGATACATGTAAATATGGTAGATGCAAGTATGTAGTAATGGATAAAGTAACGGGTTTACCTGCTGATATAGACCTTTATTATAGAGATGATAAACGATTAAAACCTGAATTTCTATCACATTTATATAGAAAATTTATGGATATGCCCCTGTCCGATTATTTCCCACTAAAGACCAAACAATTTCTTGGTAGTACAGTGTCGGTACCAAATAATGTAGAAAAAGTTCTATTAGATAAATATGGTAGTTCATATATGACTCCTAATTTAGTATGCGATGATTCTTGTAAAAACTGTAAAGAAGTTGATAATTAATTTTCCAACATGATAGTATCAACTAATGGGTCATAACTGTTAAAAACTGAATTATTTTTTGCTATCTTGAAACATAGCTTACTGATAAACTTATTTGGCATTCTACTAATAATCTTATCGGTTTTAATCAATGGCCACATAATATATGTTAAGAATACCTCATCTGCCCCAAATGGTTCCCTAAATGCATAATTGGTTATAAACTCAGGTTTTAATAAAGTATAACCAGCTTTAGAGCCAAAATATTTACCAACTATATGTGTTTTTGTCCAAGGATATAAATCAGGTGTAAAACGGATGAATCTAGCTGGATGTTTATCCCAGGCATCAATTACAGAAAAGTTATCAGTAAGCTCTTCATCTACGTCTAGAGACATAAAGGTTATATTTTCAGAAAGTGGCATAAATCGCCAAAACATACCTGCTGAGTTACCTGGCGTTACTACTTCATCTTCTACTATTTGTGTTTCAACCCATTGGCAATTTAATATTTTATTAATATAGTCCGGTGGTACTCTATCGTGGCAATAAACACGTAATGTCCATCCATGTATCGGTCCATTCTTAAATCTATCTATTAGATTTAGCATTCCATTAAAATATTTAGGATGAGTACCATAGATAGATGCAGTAAATATTTTAGTATTGTTATTCTTATTATGGGTTCCTATTATTCTGAAAGGCTTATCTTTAGAAGTTTTGAGTTTGTTTTCATAAAATCCCTCTCTAAAATAACAGTTATATCTAAGCGTATATTTATCTGATTTTAACTGAAATAGAAGTATATCTTGATTAATGGTATATAAAATTATAAACGCTATTATTATGGCTATTAATACTGCAAAAACTCGCATCATATATATTTCCTTTTATTAAAAAAAATGATTTTTTAGATACTTCAATAACAACACGATGTCTCGTCTAGAACAACTTTCTTTAAGACAAACTGATGCATCCGTTAACATTGCTATTGTTGGCGAGGTTAGTAGTGGCAAAAGTACCACATTGAACTCCATATTTGTACAAAACTATAATGCAACTAAACGAAAGCGTTCCACGTGTTCAGTTAACATTTATTGTGAACGTACACCGATTACACCTGTACGAGAAATAATGGAAAGAAATCGTTTATCTGATGCTAAAATTGATGATAAAAATTTTAGCTTAGTAGAGAATGTATATAATGTATCAAAAATGGTAGATTTTGGAGAACGTAAACATAATGTAGCTTATAATGTCATTGATTTGCCTGGGTTGAATGATTCTTCATCTGATGCATTTTTTAGACATTACATCACTGATAATTTTAAGCATTTTGATGCAGTGATATTTATCAGTGATGGAAATAAATCTATGAATACTGCTGCTGAAAGAGAACTAATTCAATACATATTAAATCATATGTTAAATAATACTCGTTGCCAATTAATAGTAGCGATTTCTAAAGTCGATGAGCCACACGACCCAGAAATCAGAGAAGTATGCGAAGCTGCCAAGCAAATAATCAATAGCGAAGTTATGCAAAGAAAACTATTAAATAGAGTTAAAATACTTACCTTTTCAGCTGAGCAGGGGTATCTTTTGCGTTATATAAAACACAAAAAAGATTTGAATGAACTTGATGATAAAAATATAGCCAAATTGGCTACCTTAATGATAGGCTCTAAATGGAGACGTGATATATTAAAAGAAAGAGCTACTGATGCTCTATTGACACAAGCTCAGAAAATAATTATTGCATCTCATTTAAAGAAAATTATTGAGAATCCGGATGAAATGGATGAATATTACCATATTTGTAATTATCATGGATTTATAAATGCCTTCAAACTCACAGTTACTGATAATATTCAGCAAATATATTCCGAAAAAGTGATTTCTTCACTAAATATTCTCGAATCAAATTGGGATACTCTTACACTATTCAATAAAACGGCAATAAATTTGAAACAAATATTTGGTCAAAATTATAAACCCGTTTGGAAAAATAATGAAATTTTAAAAAATGTTCTATTATGCCCAGATAATATCAATCTGGATGACATGAGTTATGACCAACTCATGTCACATATTCGTAACTATAAAATTATAACATTAGAGTTTGATTTTGATGATGAAACTATTGATTTGTTTCAACTCACTATTCATAAAAAAATAAAACATATTATAGAAAATATGAAAGAAAAAAATATAGACGGAGAAAAAATAATATCTCTTATACGAGAATCTACTCAGGATTCTCAATCTATAAAACGCATATTATTTACCAGAAATACCCAAGTTTTCATTGATACAATCTATAATGTATCAATGAAAAATATTGCTAATATGTATGATCCAGGTATGATATTGTATGTAATAATACTGAAATATTATTTTGAAAAAGAGGATAGAGAACAAATAGATAATGTTATAATTAACTACTTTGAGCAAGCACGTGAAATAGATTATATGGATTTTATATATCATATCGAGGCATTTTATGATAAGGTAGGAAGAAGTATAAATAATTATCCACTTCTGAAAAAATTAATCATTCTTACTACTAGGGGTTACTCCTTCACTGTTGAAGAAGTTGTAGAATATCACAAAAATGCTACTAATTTTAATGAACCAATAACTACATTGTTGGAAATGATACTTAATAAGTATTCCAAAATGTAGTTACAAAAAAATATTTTTTATCGGTAATTTATCTATCTACCTGCAGCTAATGCAACAGGAGGTACAGCTCCTGTTTCTTTAGTAGCCTTTTGCATATGTTCCTCTATTTCAGAAGTAGTTAGTGGTTTTTCTGCCTTCGTATAGATAGCACTCTTGGTAAACTCACCGGTTTTTGCGTTGTGATTGAAAATATCAATTTGGATACCATCTTCTGGTACATCTGCAACCGCAAGGATATCATCGATGTTTTTCTTTGCATCTGCAATTTGCTGTTGCTCCTCTTCAGTTAAAGCACGCTTAGCACCTAATTGTGCTATATCCTGAACTTGCTTCTTGTATTGGCGCAATATTTCAGCATCTGGTCCATCTTTGATAATGTTCTTGGTCTTCTGCTTCTTTACTCGGTCTTCCATGAGTTTCTTTCCTAATTTCTTGTCTTCCTCATGTTTGTCAATTATACGCTTCAGTACTTCCGTCTGTGCATTGTAGAAGTCAATGCTTTCACGGTTCTTTTTAAAGTTACCCAAAAGAGTCCAATTATGCATTGGAATAACCTTTACATCCGAGCATAACTCTTCATTATATTTTGCTACCCATTTTTTGTATTTTTCCTTCAACTCAGCATCAGTTCCCTCCATTACATCATAAAGTATCATTGCGAAGTCAAATAGTGGCTTTTCATGGTAAACTGCTGTTACGGTGTTGCGGATTTCCTCCATGTTTACCTCACGGTAGTAGTCCCATCTATGGAATGTGTCAGCAGGTGGGATATGGTCAGTAAGCTCAACTGCTGAACAAACTGGTGTCAGACGTTCTCGAATTTCATCAGGATTAGCTGCTAATTTCTTAAGAAGCTCTGGCTTGTTGTTCAACAGATACATGCATGCATTGTATGTCTCACGGTCAGCCAAGATTTCTTGTAAGTCTTCATCTTCTGATACACGAAGACGTGCCTTTAGCAGCTTCATTGTTGGACGCTTCAGGTCATACTGGTCGTAGTTGTGAGCAGAGTTTAGCATTGTGTCATCAATGCTGTTCTTCACGTGTTCATCTGGGTTATATTCAAAGTATTTGTCAAGGAATTTCTTTACCATTTCCTTGACAAATGTTTCTGGAATAGTTATCTCGTTGACGCTTTCAGGTGACTTGAAGCCTAATTCCAGTAACTTATCAACAACATCGCGATGCTCTTTGCAATTGCGGATTGACCTATTAAGCAGACGTTTTGCCACTGTTCCAGTAGCTACGTATTCCTTAACAATTTTATATGTCAACAGTACTAATTCGGTTTCATGTGCCTTAAGCTTGTTGCTGATGACTTCTGGTACTGGTTGCTCCTCTAATTCAATAGAAAGCACCTGATTCTTCAGAATGTTTACATTTTCCATTATTTCTTTGTATTTATACATAAGGTTAGAAATCTCATTAAAAGATGTCCTAATTTGCTTAATAACGTATTCCATTCCGTATTTACTCTCGTAGAGATTAACAGTATTCTCTAGACGCCTGTTGGCATCTTCTCCGATATCAGTCGCTACTTGGAGAACTATGTATTGAAGTACCATAATAGTTTTCTCTATATTTTTGAGTTCTCTCTCATCTTCATAACTTAAATGTCCATTAACAAAGCCATGATTGTTAATTTGATTTTTAGCGGCAACTGCTTCATCTAAATCCTTGAGATACTTGTTAATATGACGGAAATTGCCATCGAATCGGTTAAGTGTCGGAACAGCATAAACTTCCTTATCCTTTAATTTTTCTTCAATTTCAGCTAAGTTGAGACGACGTTCCTCAGGGTCAACTGAATATTCACTCTGCATACGATAGACGAATCCTACTAAGCTGGTCATAACAAATCGCCGGATGTAATCCTCATCCATGTTTGTATAAGACACAATTGCTGCTTTCTTTATTTTTTTATCTTCATCTTCCTCGGCTTCTTCAGCCGCTGGCTTCACATATGAATAAGGGTTTATCTCCTTAGTTAGTTTTAATAATTCATCTTCTCCAATTTCTCCTAGATTTTTCCATACCTTGTCCGGGTCTTCTATTACGTCCTTAAGTAGCTGTTCGATGTCTGCCATGATTATATCTATTTGTCACTGTGTTCAATTCAATATAGAAGTTTGTGATGGAAGAAATTAACAAAATAATTGAGCATAAACTGACACTGTTACGGAGATACATCGATTCAAAAGAGGCTGATAAAAAATTACTGTCACTTGAAAAATCTTTTCGCATGATTTATGCAAATGCAGTACATAAAAACATGACTAGAACTCAATTATTGGAACAAATGGCAATAGCTGGTATTCAGGATGAATTAAACAAGTATATTAAATTCATCAATGATACTGATGCTTTGGAGGAATTTAAGAGAGTAGATATACCAGTAGAATTAAATTTATTTGAAGATACCATATGTGAGTTTTGTAGTATGGAAATGATTATTTCTACTGATGAGGTGTCACTCGAATGTCCAGAGTGTCTAAATTCTAGATATAATCCTGCTATTTACCAAAATGTTGAGGCTACTAGTAGAGCTACTACCTCACGCAGTAAAATAGGTAACTTTAATCCAGAACGACATTTTAAAACATGGTTTGACCGTATTTTGGCAAGAGAGAGTGAGGATGAACTTCGCGACAAAAAAGGTAATGATATAGTAGAAAAAATACGTAAAACTTTGATTTCAAAAAAGAAATCAAGCGAGCATCTAACAATAGATGATATACGTAAAGTTCTGAAAGAATTAGATGCCACCCATCTCAATAAGAATACTTCACTAATAGCTAAGAAAATTACAGGACGCGGTCCACCTCGTCTCAGTGATGATATTTTTATTTCTATTTACATGTTATTTCTCAGAGTTATGGAAGCTAGAGACAAGTTGAGTATTAATAATCGTTGTAACCGTATTTATTATCCGTATTATATTGCAAAAATAATGGATGTGATATTGGTTGAAGAAGAAGACCGAAAGGTATTAAATTATGTTCATTTGCATAAATCAAATACATTAGCATCAAATGATTTGGAATGGGAAGAAATATGTGATATTTTACATGAATTACGTGGAAAATATAAGCCAACAATTATTTCAGAAACAAGATATATTTAATTAAATGGTTTATATATCAAATGGCAAAGAAGGCGGCTTTAATACGTAATTTAGAACATAAAACTTATTGTAGATTAAGTGCATCAAAAGTGCATGGTGTTGGTGTGGTAGCAGTTAGAGACATTCCGCGCGATGTAAATCCATTTCAAAGTAGTAGTGGTAAAGAAGTGGATGTTGTACTACTAACTGGTGCTGAAGTGGAACGTTTATCCGCACCAGTAAAAAAGATGATAAAAGACTACTGTGGCTATGATAAAAAGAAAGATGTATGGGGTATACCCAGTGATGGATTTAATAATATAAATATAACCTTTTATATGAATCATAGTAAAAATCCTAATGTTGGTGTATTTGATACAGGTAAGCGAGGTTTATCTTTGGTTACATTCAAAACACTACGTGCTATCAAAGCAGGTGAGGAATTATTGATAGATTACAATACTTAAATAAATTGAATAGATAAAACCTTTTAAATATGATGATGGAAGGCGCGATTCTAAAGCCACTTGAGCTGGCAACATGTACCATGGCATATGACACTAATTTCATAGGTACTGATTGCGAAATGCTCACAAAGCATGCATGTGGTAAAGATGACCCAAACATCATTGCAATTAAGAGTTCTACCATTCCATTGAAAGAATGTCTAGAAAATGAAAACACTAAAGCAAAGCAAATATTAGAACGTAGAAAGAATAAGAAGCCAGCTAGAAGTATGCCAGGTAATAAGTTATTCTTTCAGGCATCAGTTGAGTATCGTAAGAGTGATGCGGAAAATCCTGACAAAATATACAACATACGCTTTTCTCCGGCAAAGGGAAGCGTACAAATACAGGGAGTTAGAGAGCCCATTCACGAAGTCGCTTATGAAAATGTGAAATATATCCTAGAATACATAAAAAGAAAAACTCATTCGATTGTTCCTGAGTATGATATTTTTAATGGAAGAATTATCATTGCAAATTACAAAACTGAAATTTTGTCACCAGATGGTAAACATCCGATGATATCTGAATTAGCAGATATTCTGCTAAAGATTCTAAATGGTGATATTAACCTAGATGATGAAGGAATTGAATATCCCTTTAAAATAATTCATGTAACAAAGATGCACGAATCTGGTTCATATATTGCTATTAAATTTTCGACACCAATTGACAAAAATACTAATCGTCGCTCTACTGTAAAGTTATTCTCCAAAGGTAAAATTAGTATACTTGGTAATCCGGATGAAATTATTCCCAGAAAAATATATAAATTTCTATCAGATGTCATTTATCATTTCAGGGATAGAATTTTTACCAAGAAAACCACAGAAGTCTCTTCTATTGATACTGTAATTGAATATCTCGAGGACCTCATATATAAAAAGGAATATGCATGGGTAGCATTGATAAAAAAAGATATACCTGACCGCCTCTAGAAATGATTTGAAATTATGGCATGAAAAATTATTATACATATTATAGATGCAATTGCTCCTGTGGTTGTTAATTCACGAGCATTCATACATGAGGGGCATATTGGAACAAGTACATTTTCCAAAAATGCATCAGACATAATGATGAAAAACAAAACAGCTAATAGCATGTAAGATTTAAGCGACCATTGGTTATTTTTTGTAGATGTATTGTTGTCAGCACGCTCTTTAATTCTTTTTGTTTTTGTTTTTTCTATTGGGTCTTTGTCTTCCATTATATCTATATATATTGATATAATTTGATGAATTCAGTTATAATATTTCTACGAGGAATTACACCTGAGGATTTTAAAGATGTAGAAAAACAGTTTGAAGAAAAGCTTATGGAAGGACAATTTGAAGAAACATTTGATAACAATACATTTGAAGAAAATTATGATACTATCCCAGTTAAATTTAGCGGTCTTGACAATTGGACCAAACACACTAACTTAAAGTGTTGGAATTGTGATTTCACATTTGATACATGCCCAATTTTCATACCACTACATATAAAAAAGCTTTCAAGAGACAATATTGAAACTGATGTGCATGGTAATTTCTGTTCGTTCGCATGTGCAGCGAGAGAAATAGTAGACCATCTTGAAAGTAGCCTTTTTACTAATCTGATTCGCTTGTGTAACATCTTTAATGGAAGTAGTACTATTAAACATATTACACCTGCTCCAAGACGAACTATTATGCGCAAATATGGTGGTCGCTTAAGCGATGTAGAATTTCTTGATTCAATTAAAAAAATAGAACAAAATCTACAGTCGTCTTCAAATAGAGACTTTGAGAAACATTTTATACACAACGTATCTACTTTTCAAGAAGAGCATAGCGATTAAGCCACACGTAAAAATACTCCGCCACTCATGTGTGAAATAAATGGGGGATAAAACCCACCAGTGCCACCAGGAATAGTCATAGCATCTCTAGGAGGAGGACGAGGTTGTAACAATATCACGACAATAAATGCTATCATTAGTATAATTAAAATCTGTTGTGTTTTTTTATCATCCTTTACTGTTTGAGATGGCTCCGCATTTTCCTGCAAATAACGATGACCGAAAAGAGGCTCCTTTGAGAGTGGAGCTGGTTTTTTATCTACGAATCCTCGAGGATACGGTTGATTTCTATTTGTGTTACATTTGTCATAATAAATATCACTAAATCCTGCACATGACTGACAGCCACGCATTTTATTTGGTCTAGTATCTTCACTATAACCTCTGATGTAATCACCTTCTGGTTCTTCATCTAAATAAATTCCGTAGTCATAACTATAATCAAATTCTGAAGGATATTGATCCATGAACTATATAATTATTTCTAAACATTTACACTTTTAAAAAAAAATATTATTGAGTTATGTGTTTCTGTAATAATATATATAAAAATGGCAGTAACTGTAACACAACTTACTGAAGCCGTTTTAAAAGGCTCAACAGTTAAACATATTGTACAAGAACAGCTAGAAGTAATCGATAAACTTATACAACGTAAACAATCAACTATTGGTGAAAATATATTAGTTTATGATTTGCCCTTAGTATTTCACGGAATAAATACAGATGCAACAATGATTAAGAAAGTTGTATATGTATCTGTGATTCAGTCACTCTCTGAACGCGGTTTTGATGTAAAAATTAAAATGGAAGATACTCAGAGTAAATTATTGATTAAGTGGACAGTTGCCATAGATAAACAATTGATGAATCAATATGATACATATCTAGAACAACATAAAATCAAACCATAATAAATTTTTTATACAGATATATATAAACACAAAATACTAATGGAGCTTAGCATACAACAAATTTTGATGTTCATTTTAATAATTGGACTAATTATCTTTATGCAAAAGTGCGGAAGATTTTCAATTTCACCTACAACAAAAACTAATTCTGGATTAGTATCTTCAGAATATGACACATTTAAACCCACTTCATCATCTCTGCCACAGTGGTCAAGTACTCGTGGTGGTAATTTTACTGCAGAACAGATTGCAAGAGCAACTTACAATGCTGAAGTAAATCCTTCACCTGTAAGTTGTCCTGAGGTACTTGATACACTGAATGCAGTTAATTTGCCTTCTCCTACTGGAGGTGACTGTGCTGCCGCATGTGGATTATCTGGTTACAACTTGATTGGCGGAAAGTGGAAGTACGTAGATACAAACGGTGGCGCATATGATAACATCAATATGGTTCCATCAATTAATGGTGGTGGTGCAGTTAAGTTTGAGGTACCGTCTGATAAAATACATGATGTAGTTGGTGGCTCCAAACCTGGACGTATTTTAGAAAGTGTTATTCCTGCATCATTTATGACAAAAAATGAGGCGATTGGCGGCTACAAACGTTCTGGTAAAAGAGGATTAGCATATGTTTCTATTGGTGGAAAGTGGCATGAGATACGCCAATAGTTGAGTAAAACAATCAGATAAATCTTTCTCATACTTCTTATTATAACTGATATTTTCCTTTCCTGGCAAAGTATCTTTAATGCTTAAAAAAATCGCCCTTGAGTGTTCTTTATTAGCAGTGTAACTATTTAATGTTTTTTTGTAAAAATCTGATACCTTAAAACCGTTTATGGTGAGCTGATTTTTCTTTGCTGGGTCAATGATTACTGTTTTAATTTTACGCATAGTTGCTACTGTTAATATTGTAATAAAACAGATATATGTATCAGTGCCAGAAATTTGCTTCTCGATTAGTAGTGTAACGTCATCATCATTGGTTGCAAACTTATCAAAGATGTTTACCGTATGCGCGGTAAGTAATTCAATACGATGCAAATCTGATATTTCTTTGCTATTCTTTTCCGGAGCCAGGTCAGTGGTTATTGTGGCTATGACCTGAGAAATAGAATAATTAGCTACATCAACTACTGCAACCGCAATTGATTTCGTTGCAGGGTCAAGAGAAATATATCTCATCTTTTAGTTGACGTATATTTATTTTTTGATATATTCAAAACAAATTTTTGAGATGGCAAAATGTAAAAAGGGAGTAGGACTAGCAGGACTTACCACATTAATGAATTCACAATATGTAGACCAAACTATTGACTTGCATGGAATCGAAGAAAAAATTTTAAGGCATGGTGAAGATGATAGTGTCGCAGACGCAGTTAGTGATACTGGCTCAAAGAAGGAAATAGCTCATTTAAATGCTGAAATAAATAAACTCTCTAAAGACCTCGGTATAAAACTCGGTGGAACTGGAATTGATAACGTTTCAACAGTCTCTAGTAGAAGACCACCATTACCACCGCAACGAACAGTAGTATCCAGATTACAAGGGTTGGATGATAGTAGTAACAGCAGCAGTAGCAGTAGCAGTAGCAGTAGTGAATCCGAACATTCAGAAGCTAAAAAAACAATACGCAAACCTCCGAGCGTAGTTTCATCTCATTCGACACCAAAACCTCGACGCCAACCGAGTATTCGTGCAGCTAGTAGTCACCGCGGCACCTCTGCCATCGCAGCTCCACCTCCACGTAATGATTTTCTCCCAAAACGTGAAGCAATACGTTATGACCTTGATATAAAACCACATGTACCTGCTACTATGAAATCTATCACCGAAGAACAACGTAAAAAAGAACAGATTCATGCAGTTATAGGTAATATTCGTGGCGAAACACGTAACACTTTCAGTACTGACATGGACCGTTTGAAGGATATGAAAGCATCTAAACTGGAGCAAATTGCATGTATCCGTGGTTCGCTTCAAGACCAAAATATCGACGTAAGAGACGTACCTACTCCCTGCATAGATACACCAATAGAGGAAGTAGACGCAATTCTAAACCTACTACTACGTAAAAATAACCGCTATCGTTATTCTTCATTGGCAGAAGAGTTTATATGTGCTGGAGCGGAAATAATAGAGTCTGTTTTTGATGGTTCACGTCCAGTGCCATTAATAGGCATTAAACCTGACTACACGGGATTCTCAAGTAGTGTCCAAGTGAAGGTTCATCGTATACGCTTCGAAACTAGTGAATTAGTAGGTAGCATAGTGGAGAAACATAATTTGTCACCATTCACACGTATTATGATGGAGCTTCTACCATCGTTAGCACTATACCCACGTATTAGGTCTAAGCAGAAGGCAGTATCTACCACATCTAATCCTAACAACGGTCTGGGGTTAAAGGACTCAATGCACGCATATAACAGCATACGTAACAAGATGACCAAGGACCCTGATGATGACGAATTCAGAGACATGAAAGACGTATAGAGATGATTAAAAAAAATGATTTTTTATACCTAATTCAATTGAAGCTACAGGTACCTTTATAAATAGCTTCAATCAGCTAAAATGTCCTCCTTTAAGGTTACCCAGATTACTCCTGACTACCATCATGGTATGCTGGGCGAATTCAGGGTAATAATAAGGTCTAAGGACCATTGGATTAACATTTCGAAGCTATGCTCTTCTGCCGGCATAAATCTAAGGAGTTTATTCATTGGAAAGTCTTGGAGGGTTCTAAGACCATGATTGAGTTTTATAGTAAGATTTATGAGCCACCACGTGACCAACATAAGGAACCTTATACGGACCAAGATACACCATACCAGATCTTTAATATCAACCAAATCAGCCATTTAGCTGCAGATTGAAAGGGAAAGACCCTACCCATTTTTTGTCTAAATAGAGCGAAGAAATATATTTCTTGCTCCAT
>JACCDO010134174.1_pt1 | contig 19400 bp, 14 predicted proteins | sample 7446101 | NCBI WGS metagenome assembly JACCDO01 (sample SAMN15323440, study PRJNA562643) | freshwater metagenome | isolation source: river surface water | place: USA:Blue River Watershed | collected 2017-08-16 | reverse complement strand
ATGATGAATTATATACAACATCATTCAACGAATTATGTGGCATATGTGATTAAAGTGACAAAATGTAGTGTAAAAATATTTATTAAAGAATTGGGAGAAGATATCATGATACATGTGACAAATATCTTAACAAATCAATATTGGGAATATAATGAGGAGAATGAGAGTTTAAAGAGTATCGAGAATGAGATAAGAAGAGGCATGAAAGTGAATGTAAAATGTGTAAAATTAGATTATCAAAAAAGAGAAGGTGTACAATGGAGAATCGAATCTTTACTTGATTAACTATGTTAATCAACACCTCGCCCTAAGGGCGAGTGCACACTTCGTGTGCAAGTTGGACTGTGTCCAACACGAACCTGCAGGTTCGCATTTTTTATAATTCATTCTTTAAAAAATTGAACTTAAAGAAATTAGAATTTTTTATTAGAATGAAAAAAAAAATGAATTCATTTTCGATTCAAATTTTTAGATAGAAAATGAGAGTAGAATTTAAGGAAAAAGAAAGAAAGAGAAAAGATGGAATTTTCGGAGAGAAATATGGAGACAGAAGTAGAGAAGTGTAAAATCACATCGAGAGAATTATGTTTAGATATGAATTGTAAAAATTGTAATTCACGAAGATTTTATTTTCACAGATTTGCGAGATTTTATTCTATGAAGAATGAACAGAATTTATTTAAAGTGACTTTAAATACTTATTATGAATATATCTTTGATTGTCCAGATTGTAATAAAGAATGGACTAAAAAAATATGTAATATATCTCAATTAGATGAAAAAAACACATTTTGTGACGATTGTAATAAAAAAAAATTATTGGAAAGAAATAAATTAAAAAAAGTGGTAAAAGAACCTAAAAAATGTGGACCAAAATCACAATCATTCTGTGATGATGAAGATTGTGAGTTTTGTCCGAAAAGAAAATTTTCAAAACATCCGTTTGCAGAACATTTTTCACCATCGAATACAGAAGATATAAATAAATTATCTTTATCATCACATAAAGAATGTTTGTTTATATGTCCAACTTGTAAAACTGAAGATAAATATAGAATTTATAATTTAACAAATGATATGATTTTAGAAGATGGTTTTAGTTGTGTTGATTGTAAAAAACAGAAAAAGATGGAATTAAATAGAAGTATTGAATCAGGTTGTAAACCAACATCTGTTGTTTTGTGTAATAATGATAAATGTAAATATTGTCCATCACGAAAGTTTAGTAAACATCGTTTTGCAGAATATTATTCTGAAAAAAATGATAAAGATTTAAATCAAGTAATGATAAATTCAGGACTTAGTTATATATTTAATTGTCCTGACTGTAATAAAGAATTAAATTTAAAAATATCAAACATAACAAAATATACAGAAGAAAGAAAAATATGTGATGATTGTGAATTAAATGTTATTCAACAAAAAAAAGAAGAAAAAGAAAAAAAGAAATTAGAAGAGGAATTATTAAAAGAATGCAATCCTAGATCTTATACTTTATGTAAAAATGTAGAATGTAAAATATGTGAACCAAGAAGATTTTCAAATCATCATTTTGCTAAGTATTATAATAAAGAGTTAAATGAAGAAAATGTTGAAAATATTATTATGAATAGTGGAAAAAATTATTGGTTTTATTGTGACACATGTAAACATAATTCAAGTCAGTCAATTAGTAATTTAACAAGAGGAGACCGTACTGAATTTTGTAGATATTGTAATAATGAATTATTTTGTGGAGATAAAGAATGTAAACATTGTTGGGATAGATCATTTGCGAGTCATGAAAAAAGTCAATATTGGTCAACTAAAAATGAAATTAATCCATGGATTGTACATACTGGAACAAGAGATAAATATTTATTTGATTGTTATAAATGTGGTCATGAGTTTATGGGTAGGATATCTCATATATCAACTCAGGGTGTTTGGTGTCCTTATTGTCATACAGAATCTTTATGTAAAAATATAGAATGTCAAATATGTTTTAAGTTATCTTTTGCAAGTTGTGAAAAGAGTAAATATTGGTCACTTAAAAACAAAGATAAACCACATGAAGTACGTTTAGGTAGTAATTTATTTTATTTATTTGATTGTGATATTTGTAAACATGAATTTGAAATGCAACCATGTAGAATAACGGATATAAAGAAATTAACATGGTGTCCATATTGTGTTAGTAGAGCTTTATGTTTTGAAGAAGATTGTAAACATTGTTTTGAAAGATCATTTGCATCAATGTATCAAAGTAGATTTTGGTCAACTAAAAATGGTGATTTAACTCCTCGAATGATATTTAAGAAAACAAGTAAAAAATATATTTTTGATTGTTTAGATTGTAAACGTGATTATGAACAAAGACCTGCAGATATTTATTTTCATAATAATGGTTGTTCTAATTGTTTACTTAAAACTGAAAAATTAGTTTTATTATATGTAGATGATAATACAGAACATATAATAAAAAGAAATATAAAGTTTGATTGGTGTTTTAATCCAAATACTTGTAAATATCTACCATTTGATTTAGTAATTGAAGATTTAAAATTAATTATTGAAATAGATGGTGACCAACATTTTAGATTTGTTCAATGTTTTGATAATGATGTAGAAAGAAATCAAAATAGAGATTTATATAAAATGAAATTAGCTTTGGAAAATGGATATTCAATCATTCGTATTGTTCAAAAAGGTGTATATTATAATTTATTTGATTGGAAACCACTATTAATAAATGCGATAAAAAAATATGAGAAACCTCAAGTTATCTTTATTGATTATAAATGTGAATATGATATTTATAAAGAAAAAATGAAAAGTATTGATAGTGTTAATTTAGATTCTGAGTTAGAAGTATGTGAAGAAGTATTTGATAATGAAGAATAATATTTTTAATTAGTATTTTTTAAATTATTTATAAAATAGTTTTTATTTTATAAATTTATATTTTATGAAAATTTGTCATTCGCTTATAAACGATTTTTTTATAAAAACATGTTTTTATATTTTTTTTAAACTTACCAATAATTAACCAATACGCCATCTCTTATGGCAGGATAAACACGTAAAGTACGATGAAGCTGCTTCATCAAGGCTTCTTTGATTTACGCGAATATATGAACAATCTCTACTCTTGCACCTTCCACACTGGTACTCATCTGTTCTAGTTCCCAAAACAGCACTTCCCTCAAATTCATCTGCAGCATTTTGTTTCTTTACAATATCTTTCCATTTTTCATAATGAATTTCATGAGGACCAAGGTAAGCTATCTGATAGGGTTGAATCTCTTCAGATAAAATTCTGTCCAAAAAATATTTATTCTCCACATAGGATTCAGGGTCTAGATTTGTATATATCTGATGAATTTTATTCACATAAATTCTTTTAAAATGAATATCCGAAAAATCCTGTTTTAAACATCTCTCTTTCGCCTTATCTAAAGTATAATGATAGATACCTAATTCTATCTGACGAATGATGTCTTCATTCTGTATAAACTCTCCTAACTTCTCCATACATAGTTTTCTCTCCTTGGTAAATTCCATCTTTTTCTATCTTTATTTTATAACATTCTTTTTTATATTCCCTAAACTTCATCATTTCATTTTTTTTATTAACTTACAAAATGAATAAAAACTTTTTAAAATGATTTTTTTATATTAAGTATGATTAGATAAATGAGTTTAAGAGAAGATAGGTTTGGGTTACCAACAGATAGATCTGAACAATCTTATAAAGACAGGTATAGACCAAGAGAAGATAATTATGGACGAAGAGAAGAAGATAGTAGTCGAAGAGAAAGAAATTGGAATCAACGATTGATTCAAAGAAAATATAATCGTGGAATCATAGAAAGATTATCACGTCCTTCACAAGAATTATATAATTATTTTGAACAAATTATTTTTCCAAATTTAAGTCAAGAAAGAAGTTTTAATGTAAAAAATGAAGATTTAAAAGATATTATTCAAGTTTTTTTATGGACTTTCACTCAATCAAATATATCTATTCAAAAACAAGTATTATTATTAACAAATATCACTAACTTAATACGAGAATTAAATAAACGTTTTAGTCTAAATTTTTTAAAATTAAAAATAAATGAGACGAAAGAATTTTATTCAGAGATGATATCCACCTTTATTCGTAAATTATATAATGAACAAGTAAGATTTGAAGATATTGATATGATCACAAATAATTTTTTTTATTTGTTGAATATTATATGTGATTCAACAATACTTGAAAATATTTTTAAAGAAATGAATAAAAACCTAACGAATCAATTTATGAATCTAAAAAAAAATTCAGTGATTAAAAAAACGAGAATAAAGGTAAAATCAACAAATTCAGAAAAATATTTTTACACTTTTATGAATTCAATCTTATCGAATGTAAATCAACAGAGTAGTAATGGTTCATTTTTGCCATTGAATATAGATGTTAAAACAACAATTTGTGATTTATTATATATGATATTTGAAGATCAAACAAAATTGATTGATCGTGTTTATCAAACGTATATACTTCGAAATTCTTTTTCCCGACCTATATTATTAAATTTGAAAGATAAATTAACAAATATGTCCTTTCAATATTATTTACCCATATCTTATTTATTAACAAATCGAAGATTGAAAAAATATATACAATCTGAAATAAATGCAATTATCAATAAAGTTGGAGAAAGAAAAGGGAAACAAGGATTTGTTGATATCAATCAAGCTTCAGAGAGTGCTGTAAAATATTTAAATATGAGAATTAATACAACTCCAGAATTAGAAGAAGGTGAAGAAAAATCTACTTTTTATAAAGTTCGTGAAGGTAATTTAAAACCAAATTATACTCGTATCAATAATACTATACCTACTATTATCTTCATCGAATATATTATTCATTCTCGATTATATTTTTTAAATCCAAATTATGTGTCACAAGTTCGAGGAATCACCTATACAAACAATATAGCTCAAATTCATTATCAACTTATTGATGGATATAATCCAAATGAATTATTATCTAAATCATTAAATCGAAGAACAGTAGATGAAAATAGATTGATTGAATTTATTTATAATGGAAGTCAACCTAAAGCAAATAGAACTTTATTTAAAAAATGGAATAGAAGAGAAGATTCTGAAAATTTTAATTTAATGGAATATTTAGATTCAAATCAACAGAAATTTATAATACCTCCTTCATTCAACTTTCCACAAATACGTACTATTTATTTAATGATATTTAATATTCTTAAGATATATCAAGATGGTTTAAATTTTGTTCATTCTGACTTTGGATTTGGTAATATGATGTTTGATAAATCAAAAATTAAAATATCTTCAACTGGAGAATATATAGGATTTGAAGAAGGTTTTATTAAATTGGTGGATTTTGAATTATCATCTATCTTTATCCCATTTGATATTTTAAAACCGACTGAAAAGTATTTAATAAAAAAAGTAGAAAATAATTATACAACCATTGTTCGTAATTTTGTAGAATATGCAGATATAAATCCAATTGGTATAAAAATATATGATATAGTTCGATTTATTTTAAATCATCTTTTAAAAAATATTTTTGATAAAAGTATAGTACCGACTGAATTTATTTATACCCTTCTTCAACATTTTGGTAAACCTTATATTCCTCAAATTCAATATAAAGATATGATTAAACGCTTCTATCAATTGTTTATCACTCTACCCCCCCTTTCAAATGAATCTTTTAAAAATTTATCTTTTACTATATCAAGAAACTATATTGTTCGTAATTATATCTTCTTCAATATTATACCAACGGGATATACTGCAGATAATGTAATATCCTATTTAAAAAGATATAATAATAACGGTGATTTATATTGTAAAAAAGAAAATTTTATTTTACCACCTCTATCTGAAAGACCTACTGATATTATACCCGGATATCCTACTCTTACTTTTAGTGATCTATTTACTCCCGAAATTCTTATCCAATCTTTCTCATCTTAATTCATCTATTTTTTTTATCCTTCGTTCTTCTAAATGAATAAATTTAAAAAAACATATTAGTAAAAAAGAGATGGAATCAAAATTAAAGTCAATCTTATTAACAGGTGGTTGTGGTTATATTGGTTCTCATACTTGTTATCAACTTCTTCAATCTTTTCCCTCCTATTCTATCATTATCGTGGATAATCTATCTAATTCTGACCTCTCTAATTTTCATTCTCTTCAATTAAAATTCCCTCATTCTCCTATCTCTTTATATTCATTCGACCTATCTCATTATGAAAAATTAAAAGAGGTATTTAAAGAAAATAAAATAGAGGGGGTAATACATTTTGCGGGTTTAAAAGCGGTAGGTGAATCTTGTGAGAAGCCATATGAATATTATTCAAATAATCTAATCTCTACTCTTAATCTTATCCGTGTAATGAAAGAATTTAAATGTCAAAATCTTATCTTTTCATCTTCAGCAACTGTTTATGGTATGCCACAATATGTACCTATTGATGAAGGACATCCTTTAAGTGCTCTTAATCCTTATGGAAGAACTAAATTAATGATAGAGGAGATATTAAAAGATATTCATTCAAGTGGTGATGAGATGAATATTATTCTTCTCCGTTATTTTAACCCAATCTCATGTCACCCTTCAGGTCTACTTAAAGAAAATCCTTTAGGAAGACCGAATAATCTCTTTCCTATTATCTCTAGAGTATATCAAGGAATCTATCCGGTTTTAACTATATTTGGGGATGATTATGAGACTAAAGATGGTACAGGTGTTCGTGATTATATTCATGTAGTTGATTTAAGTGAAGCTCATGTATTATCTCTACAATATCTATTTGAAAAGAATGAAAAATCAATATTAAAGATTTATAATGTAGGTACAGGAAATGGTATAAGTGTAATGGAGATGATAAAGAAATTTGAAGAGTTAGGAGGAGAGAAGATAAATTATAAGATAGTAGAGAGAAGAAGAGGTGATGCAGGAACATGTTATGCAGATTCGAAGAAGATAGAGGAGGAATTAGGATGGAGGGCAAAGTATGGTTTAGATGAGATGGTTCAACATGAATTAGAAAGAATATGGATGGAAAATAAAAATAAAAACGAATAAGAGAATAGTAAATGGATGCAAATCAAATATCAGATTGAATCATTTGAAGATATTTTATACCTCTATCTCTTTCAACAAAAATATCAGTTTTATCCTTTTTATATCTTTTTTATTCATCCACAAAATATCTTTTTCGAAGAATGTATTCATAAATTATTCTCTCATTCTCCTTATCAATTAATAGACTCCACCCATATAGAATCTTTTGAAAAAAATCCCATCCTACAAAAAAAAGATATATTTGACTTCTCTCTCTCTCATTCTCCTCTTTTTTTAAATAATGATGAATATAAAGAAAATAATTCAGATATGATAATGATATGGGAGAAGGATGAGATAGAGACGACTTATCGATTTATGGAAAAGTATCCAACAGATCGTAAAGTATATATTTATTCACATTTAACATATGATGATTTAGAGATATTATTTTGGAACCGTGAATGTCAATATATTCAAATACCTGAATATATCACAAAAAAAGAATTTTTAGAGAGATGGGAGAAAGAGATTTGTAAAGTAAATAGAATTTATAGTTTTGGTTATCATCCTCTTTTATTCTTTCCTCTTCTACTTCGAGATGATTCTTTCCAAGTCTGTATGAATCAAGAACCTCAATATCTATCAGAATCTACTATTTATTTTAAATATCTTTTAAAAACTTTTCCTAAATGGGACAAAAAAGAAGAGATAATAAATCCTCCTTCTAATCCAATCATTCTATCATTGATTGAAGAAGAAGTACCTGAAAATCCTATTTTTCAAGAACCCGAAAATCCTATTTTTCAAGAAGATTTTAAAGAACCCGAAAAATATATTCAAGAGATGATACCCCCACACATCGAACCCGAAATTATTATTCTTCCTAAAGAACCTATTTATAAAATGAAAGTATTTAAAGAAAAGAGTATAAAATTGGAGAATGAGTATATATTTGATATAACAGAGAAGAATATAATAGGTTTAACATATATAATATGTTATCAACAAGATAAGGAAAATAAAATAAAGAAGATATGGATTCAAAAGAATTATTTAATGTTATTAAATGAGACGAATCGTATGTTATATAATTTTTTTAAAGATTGGTTTCATCTAGTTCATCCCCATTATGTAAAGATTGAATTTTATCAAAATGGTACAGAGATAAAGAATAAATTGGAAGTAGAAAAAATTTTAATCGAGATTGGTATAGAAGAAGAGTATCAGAAAAATTTTAAAGAGATATTAAAAATTCCGAATTATTATATTGAATACAAAAATTATATCATACTCGATAAAAATATAAATGAAAAGTTAGATACACAAAAAGTGATAATCTTAAAAAATACAAAAGAAGATATAGTATTTACACAACAACAAGGAGATATATCAATACTTTTCGACCATCGAAAGTATGAAAAATATAAAAAAATGATTCCATTCTCCTATATGGATATTTTACATAGAGAGATAGAATTAATTAAAAATTGTAAAAAAGTTTACTATGAAGAGAATTCAAATCGATATTCTTATAATCGTATATTATTTGATTTATTTTCTAAGAGAGTTGTATAATATTACCTACAATCGTCTTATACATATTTTGAATATCAGATAGATCAGACCATTTAACAATAATGGAATCAATCTCTTTATCATCAATATTTGGTGTTAATATCTTTTTAAAATCACTCATAATTTCTTGATGATAAGAGATAAAATTTGATTTTTTCATTGTTTTGTTATAATACATTTTATGTAAGTATTCTAACATATATTCATTGAATAGTTTAAGACGGAGACCAAAGAGGATAGTATTATAATCATCATTAAATTCATATAAAATCTGTTTAATATCTTTATGTTCAGAATGATGAACAAAGAAAGAACCGATAACATCATTTACATTATCGATTGTCTCTTCAAGTTCTCCTAATTCAGTCTTTAAGATGGGATGGAAGCGAAGTTCATTCTCTATCTCTACATCTATAACTTCTTCTTCCTCTTCTTCATCATCCTCATCTTCATTCTCTACTTCAAGTTTATGAGGAGTTGAACGATCTAAGATAAGAATAAAGGTAAAGATAATTTTAAGGAAGACACCTACTTCATGAATAGAAGCTATTTTATTTTCAATACCAAATTGAAGATCTAATTTACCCGAATAAAATTGAATCTCTTTATTCATATCCATCTCTTTATCTAACTTTAAATTCATATAATCCATCCATTGGTCATCTTCTTTATTCTCTGTCATCTTCATATATTTATCCATTATCAAAATACGATTTAATATATAATTAAGGAAAGAGTCAAAGACAGAGAGATTACCATTTGAATTCCATAAACCTCGAAGATAATCACCTAATGGTCTCTTCTCACCTTGGAAGTCTATTTTGAAGAGATTAAACATGGAAAATTCATGATCAAAATAATCTTTCTCAAGATAAATAGGTATCTTATCAAAAGTATTTACTTCTTCACAATGTTCAAGGAAGTAGTCATCGAGTGTTTTATCCGGAAGATCATCACCTTGATAAGATTTTAATTTATGATTTTCAAAATTATATTCTTCACATAATTCATTCTGGTCTTCTTTAATAAAATAATAGAAAGTGATATCTTGATTAAAATCAACAAATTCTTTTCTTTTGGTAAGTGATTTAAAATGGTCTTTCAAATAAAGAGAGAGTGGATCATCTTTCTTCTTCTCTTTCTTCTTACCTTTACCCTTCTCATTCTTCAAAGATTCTAATTTCTTTTGAATAGTTTTATCTTTTTTATTCTGTTCTACAGATGATCTTTTGGATAAAGTCTTTGATAATGCTTCTAAACGTTTTGAATTACGTAAATCTATCTTCATTTCAATAACTTGATTATTATTCTTCTTCTTACTTTTTGGATCATCATCTTCTTCTTCAATATCTTCAAATCCATCATCTTCTTCATCTTCATCTTCTTCTCCACCTTCCATATAAATAATATCCTCATCACCTTCATTTTGAAGCATCTCTTCATCATAAAAATAAAAATGACGAATCATTTTAAATTGATCTCCCGTATTTGAATCCTCTAATTGTAAAATTGTCTGAAAAGAATTATAGACATTATTGTTAATACTAAATTGTACATTCATCTCAAACTCCTTGATAAAAGATGATATCGTCTCATGTAAAGAAGTATTCTTTTTCTTATGTTTACGAAGTGTCTTTAATAAATGGTCAATCTTCATTTTTCCTTGATTTCTAATCTCATTTTTTTCTTTTTTTCATTAAAAATAAACTCAATACATTTTCTTTAAGTATAAAATCAAATAGATTTTATAAGAATGAATAAATATAAAAAAATTAATTTTCATAGATGATAGGTTTACGGAGGTCATCATGAGGGATAGTTTGGAAGTTTGAAGAATCAGCTTGTTGGAATTGGAGAGTAGCAGGAGCATATAAAGAGAATTGACTTTCAAGACAATCAAATCCAACAATACCACCACCAATAGAACCACCATTCATCGGAAGTTCATTCTTGTAAGTCCATGTAGGAGGATTTTCAGTACTGATTCTTCCGAATGTACTACGATTATCATTTACATCAGTAGAAAGATTGGGAATAGGGGCTTTTTGTGTAGATACTATCTCACCATTTCCAGCTTGAATATTTGGATATGTCTTTTGAATGGATTTTTCAAGTTCTTTAGCATCCATATTATCAAAGTTTCGATGATAGAACTTTTGAACATTTAATACATTTGATTCAAAATTGGGTTCATTATAATTTTGTGTGAAAGAGTTGGCAGGGACTGTTGGTAAAAGATTCTTCTGTTCAAATGTAGAGTATTTTGAATCATCATCTGATTTTTCAATAAATGATAATAATTTTTTCTTAAAATCATCATCTTGGTCACTTGTCTCAGTCTTCTCTTCTAAGAATTGAAGGGACTTTAAGAATGAATCTTTTTCAGAAGTATCTGAATATCCATTCATTTTTTTCTTATCTTCAAATCCTTCTTTTATCTGTCCTTTCGGTGTACCTATCACCTGGTGGAATTGTACATTCTGTAAAAAGATATGTAAAATAAATAAAATAATTAATGCGTTGAACAAAATGTGAAATGACATTTTTATACCGTTTACCTATAATTAAAATATAAAAAAAATATGAAAAAACAAATTTAGAATAAAAGAATAATATATAATTCTTTTTTATATAGAAAGAAAATATGTATCAGAATGAATATTTATACCTAGAGATAACATCAAATATAGAAGAAGATGTTGAAGATTTAATTATTTGTTTATATGGTTATTTATCTTTTTTAGAGAAGATTTATGTTAAGATTTTTTTATATATAGAACCAAAGACTCTATATAAATATCATGAAGTATTTTCTATTTTAAAATCTTCAAAAATACATTCTGTCTTTAAATATTATTCTCCAGAAGAAGAAGAATCTTTATTAGATAGAAAGATAATCGAATTGAATATTGGAATGACTCCGATTCAGTTATATGAAGATGTTTGTAAAGTACCTTTTTCGATTCGTTTATATGAAAAAGAATTAAAGAATCATTATTTTCACAAAGAAGAAGAATATTATCAAAAACACCTACAACATTATCAAAATTCTCCCTATATCTTCTGTACTTCTCTATATTATGAAGAGAATGAAAAATCTTTACCTATTTATATAGTATCTAATCCTTATTTTCATGATAATATATATGATACATATTGGTATGAATCGAAAGATAGGAGTATGTATCAAACAATAAAGATTATGGAGAATGCGGAGGAGATTCATATTAGTAGTAAAGAGAAGAGATGGTTAGAATGGATATATTTTATGGATATGAAGAGAGTGAAAAGAATAGTTCTTTACTATCAAAATGAAGAAGAAGTAGAAGATTTAAAAAAGAATTATCCTTGGATTCATCTTTTTGATTTTATTGAACTTAAAGAAAATCAAAAAGAATAGGATAGAAAAAGAAAGATGAGTGAAAAAAGGGTAAAGATAGGTATTATCGGGAAGATGTGTTCGGGAAAGACGACACTATCTCGACACTTACAAAAATATATGAAGGATAAATATGATATAAAATTTGAGACATTATCTTTTGCGGGAAAGGTGTATGAGTTGGCATATGATTTATTTGATATGAGTCGAGAGAAGAAGGATAGAAGACTTTTACAGATGATAGGTACAAATATGAGAATGATTGATGAAAATGTGTGGGTGAAGTATGTGATGAAAAAATCAAGAGAAAAGGATGTATTGGTTGAAGATTGTCGTTATATGAATGAATTTGATGCATTACATGATGGTGATTTTTTAATGATAAAGATAGAGATAGATGAGGAGTATCAGAGGGAGAGATTAAAGAGGACATATCCGGATACATATCATCAACATTTTGAGAATTTAAAGCATGCGAGTGAGGTAGATATTGAGAAGATACCGAATGAGAAGTGTCATATAGTATTGAATGCACGAGATGATGAATTAAATTTTAAGAAGATAGAAGAATTCTTAGATTCTTATATGAAAAAATAAAAAATGAAGATTAAAATAATTTTTTAAATTCATCACGAGCATGTGAATAAAGGTCAGCTTGATAAACAAAGAAGAGAATGAAGATTGTGATAGGTATAGATCTTAATTCACTTAAACGTTTATGTTCAAATTTACATATACCATCAAATGGGGAAGGTATTAATTCAATCGTATTACGTATTAAATATGCCACAACTCCTGTATATAATGCTACTAACATAAGTTTTAGGTAAAGTTTATATCTTTGTGTTGGATCTTGTTTAATTAATTCTTCGTATTTTTGTCTGTCATACTTTTTAAATAATTCATCTGACAAAAAGGCTACTAAAATTCCAAAAAAAACAGCGATAATAGAAGTATAGGCTATATCTAATATTTTAATAGTTCGAAAGCAAAGTTCTTTTTTAAATTTCATTTTTCTATCTTTCATATAGAAAAAATTATGAGATATGAGTATTTTATTCATTGTTTTCTTCTGAAGAATGAATAATTAATTGAATATTTTTTTTAGGTATACTTAATGTTTGAGGGTATATTTTAGGATCTACTTCTTCACCAATAAAGAGACGAGCATGATGACCTTTTTTAATCTGTTTGTGTCCATAAATGGCAGAACCGATATTTAAATGTTGAACGAGAGAAGGATAAGATACGAGGAAGGTTTGGATTTGGGGAAAGAATTTAAGTATAGATTCACGAAAACGAAGGTCTGGTTCAACCACATTTCTTAATTTTTGAGTTTGGAACCAAAGTGGTAAAATGTATTTGGCTAGAGTGGGTTTAAAGATAGTACAACAAGAACCGTGATATGAACGAACAAATGATTTTTGACAATGAGGTTGAGGAGTAGGTTGAATCGGATAAGATTGATAGGGTGTATAGAGAGAACCGAAGAGAGTAAAATTCATATACTTTCGAATCCAAGCATCCGCATTTTTCATAAATTCTTGACATACAACTATATCATCATCCATCCATATAATAAAATCATATGAATCTTGTTTTTTATGTACAAATTCAAATAATCTTATAATATTCTTAGGTCCATCAAGCTGTTTTTCACTAAATACTATCTTTATCTTCTCTGGATATTTTTCTAAATAAGGTTTTAAAAAAGCTAAATAATTCAGTTGTTTTGAACCTGATTCAAATAAGATAATCTGGAGTTGATAGAAAGGATTATCGATAAATAATCCATTCTTTTCAAAATTTTCAAACGTTTTATGTATAATTTGAATGGCATTTCTCTCTTCACGATTGACACAGGGTATGGCGATGAGATATTTTAAGGGGGTATTAGGGGAGATAACAGTTCTACTATATAACTTCTGTAAATCCATATTCATCACATTCATTCTTATTTATTCATTTATTGATATTTTTATAAAATGAATTGTACTTAAAGAAAATTATAAATAGAAGAATGAATAATATTTTTAATTAATTAATCTTTAGACCATACATCACGAAGGATGGGGTTTAATTCTTGACTATAGGATTTGAAAGATTTTGATGGAGGAAGTTTTTTAACTTTTTTTTTAATCTCAACTTCTTCACTGGTATTTTCTTCGGGAGGGGGTAGAGGTAAAGCGGGTGGTTCTTCTATTTTTTTGGGAGTAGGAGTAGGTAGTTTTTTAACTCTCTTCTTTTCATATTCTTCAATACCTGTTTTAATAGAATCTTTGGCCATATTCATAAGAGTTTTAATGGCTCCACTTTTTTCTTCGGTGAGTTTTTTCTCTTCTAATTCGAATTTATCTACTTTTTCGGTAGGTAGGATAAAGGCGGGTAGAGAGCGTCTTTCACGTACTACTTCAACAGAGGGGTAAAGAGGGGCATCTTCTTGACGTTGAGACTCACGAAAGGCGATAATCTCATTAATCTTTTCTACTTCACGTAAAAGAAAGTTTTTACGTTCTTTTAATTGTTTTAACGTTAGGCATTGTGTAGCTATACTCTCTTTCATATTTTTACATAAATCTTTTTATTTTATGAATATAAAAAGATTGAATCTAATAAAAAAAATCATTTTTTTTCAAATGATATACGTAAATAAGGTATTTAAGGATTGAGAGGTTTTAATGCTGCATCGAGTAGTGAATTAGGTATTGGTTTTAAACCTGAAAGATAATTTGATTCAAATGTTTGTAAATTATAACTTTGTGATTGATTAATTGTATCTACCATTTCAGTAAGAGGATTTACATTAAGATATGATAATAAAGTAGTAAGAGGAGAATTTTTAAGAGAAGAAGTATTTGGTAGTCCTGATTGTTTTTGTTGAATTATATCATTAATTCTAGTTTGAACATAACTTGGTAATTGACTCAAAGTATTCATTACCTTAACAAAATTTTTATAAATAAAATAAAAAATATATCCAACTACTATCCATATGCATGATATTATAATAATAGCGATGGATACGAAAACAGTAAGTGGTTTTGTACCAAGTGTTCTATTATCGTTTTTAACAAGATAAACACATAATAAAATACCTAAAATTATAAATACGATAAAGAAAAAGAAGATAAGAATGTATCCAATAGTACTCATACGACTGAAGATGTAAATCATATTTTCTCTAAAATCAGTAGTAAATGTATTTGATTGCATCATACCTTGGAGCATTGTTTCTAAATCAGCTACTTTAGGTCCAGGTACTTCTACCTTAGCTTCAATATCAGCACCACCTTGTAAAACAAAATTTTTATCTCCTTCTTTATTACTATTTAATTCATCAAAGAATCCAGGTTGATCAACATCAATCCCTTGAAGATTAATATCAATATTTTTTCCGAAGAATAATGGAATTAATTCTTTTCTAAGATCCATATTCATGGAGAAAGGTGATATAAAATCGAATTCACATAAGTCAATATTGGAAGAATTTAATGTACTACGATTATACATATAATCACCAACAGTCACAAAAGCAAGAATAAATAGAATAATGAGTAAAGATATACCATTACGAATATTAAAACTACGACGAGTAGAGATAATTAAGAAGAGAGATAATATAAAAGTAGATAATATTTGTAAACCTAAAATAAAATAATAACGAAGTTTACTACCTAATAGATCTTGAATATTATTATTTTGAAGCATCTCTAATATTTTATTTTGTGGGGGTGTAGATAGACCTCTACCTTCAAATGTAGGGTCATTCATTATCTTTGAATATAGAACATATGCACAAATAGGTAAAGAGATAAAGTAGATGAGAGTGTAAATGATAATAGGTTTGGATTGATTATATTGTTTTCTATTCTCTTTTCTCTCTTCTATGTTCTTTGAACCTTTCGATTTTGTCACTTTACTTGGTTTTTTCTTCGAATAATAAGTGACTAAACCTGTAAAAATACTTGATACTAATGCAATGAATCCTGCTATCCATTCATTTTGTACAAGTTTTGTTCGATAAAGTAGCATAAAAACAATAAATAATATTAAAACAGACCATATAAAAACAGTAAAATTGAATGCATTTTTTTGTGCTGGAGAAGGATTAAAAATTTTATTTGCATTACCATTAAATATTATGGCCTGATAAATTAAAAATAATAGATAAATAAAAATGAAAAATATAGTTAAGGTGATATCTTTATTTTCATTCACCCAATTTCTAAATGTTTCATTTTCAGATAAAAAATAAATAAAAACAACAAGAGATAATAAACCAATCAATGCAACAACAGTATAACCTCCTCCTATTTTTGATTGTTTTTCTATTTTTTTTGATACAAATGCTTCTTCATCTCCATCTTTATTATCATCATTATCAAAATCTTCTTCATCTTCATCTTCATCTTCCTCCTCTTCCTCCTCATTATCAAAATCTTCTTCATCTTCATCTTCATCTTCCTCTTCTTCCTCAGTATCATTATCAAAATCTTCTTCCTCTTCATCATCATTCTCAAATTCTTCTTCCTCATCCTCATCTTCGTCTTCATCATCACTTTCATTTTCGAAGTTTTCAAAAGATTCTTCCATATTGGTAAATTTACTCTTTTTTTTCTTTTTTCCTCCTTTTTTTGTTTTTTTTTTCTTTTTACCTAATAATACACCATCTTTCTTCTTTTTACTCTTTTTAGTTTTCTTTTTTTTACCACTAGTGGATACTTTTGATTTCACCGTATCTTTTAGGTCTTGAATAATATTGGAGATAGAACAATTATTTGTACTTGAACTTCCACCTAAAGCAGAATCGATACTTTTTGTGACATCTTGTGAGAAGAAGAGAAAGATACCCGAAGGTGGATTCGTATAGGTTTGAATCATATCTTTGAAGTTTGTATACATAATACCTGGTGTTAACTTCTGTTTTAAATTATTCAAAACATTACTCGATACATATAAGGGTGTCTGGAAGATACGGAAGTTTACTTTGGTATTATTGGGATGAGAGTATTCATAAAAATTACGAAAACCTTCATTAGGTATAAAACTATTTACATCGATAGGATTAGGTGGAGAACCGATAGCAGTAGTCTCACCGACATTTGGTAGTTTATTGCTATCACCAAATAATTCATTCATGAGAGTATAGGATGTTAATCTCCAATCATTATTATTGACAGAATCTGTCATGACATAAAAAGAACACATACAGACGAATAATTTGGTACCATTCTTTTGAACACTTGAATAAACAATAAATGATTCCATATCAAAAATTTGATTATTTATTTTATGTAAAGAAGGTACAGTCACAAATACATTCTCTAATTTATAACTACCTGAACCATTCGCATTAGTTGAATCCGAAGAAGAATCAAATGCTAGTTTAATATTACATTTATTGGTATTTTTAGGATTCGGTGTTAAAATTAATACTCTTTCAGCATTTTTCATATTGACAAATTCAATATCATTACATCCATCAATATCTTGACCACATAAAGTCATACAAATATTAATAGAACCTTCAATGTTTGTTAAGTAAGGTTTACCATCAAAGACTTGATTTAGGGTTGAATCATTACTTACACTTAAAGTTAATAAATCAGTCATCTCTATTATTAGAATACAATTTTTATTTTTGATTTTTATTTTACTTGTATGAAAAATAAATTTAAAAAATCAAAATTTAATCTATCTATATTATAGAACTTTTTAAGTATGTTTCATTCTACATCATTTTTAGAGACTATATTTATATTTTTAATCACAATATGTATTGCTTATATGTTTGGTTTATATTTAGTACGATTTGTGGATGATAAGATAAATAAGATACAGGAAAAATCCACACAACAGATAGAGAGATTTGTGAATACAACAAATGAGGTGAAGAAGGAGGAGAAGAGAGATGAAGTGATTGTATATCATAAGTTTGATGTGAAAGAATCTTCAGATGGAAAATTAACTTTTGATGATTTAACACGAAAACTTCCTAAAGATTTTAAGTTTGACAAAGATTATTATGAGAGTATGACTAATTATAATAAGGTGGAAGGTTTTCAAGGATTTAAAGAACCTAAACAGAATACAGTAGATTGGGAGGCATCGACAAAGAATATGAATGTATGTTTTAAAGATCATACTCATGTGAAGAATGGTAAAACTACTAAATGTTTATATGGTGTCACTAACTATGCAGATCCGGGTGATATGTCACCTGTAGATTTAAAGATATTTATGTTAAATTATCCATCGAATTTTACTCTTCAAGATTATGTAAATTGGTTATGGTGTTTTAAGGATAAAAAAGACCAATTACCATATAATCATTTAAAGAATTTACAAAAATTGGAGATAGGGAAGGAGTTAAAAGAGGAGAAGGGTGTTTTACCTCCACCAGCTTATTATTATCCTCCATTAAATGCGGAAGATTATTTTCAAAAGATGTATAATGATGTAAATGAATTCCAAATCGCAGAATCTCTCAATTCAACCACAGGACCCATGTTAGGATATAATTATCAAGATTATTCAGAATTTACTCAAAATAAAGATGTTTGGGGATTGGATGGTGAGATAAGGAATCCGGATTTAGCATATAAAAAAACGGCTAGAGAAGTAGATGACTACATTATACCACATGATAGTCAAAATCTTGCTATCGAAAAAGCATTCAAACCATATCGTGTCAAAAAAGTAGAGATATAAGTATCTTTTTATGTTAATCATAAAAAAATAGTATGGACATGGTGGGGCTCGAACCCACGACCTTTGGCGTATAAGACCAATGCACTAACCGACTGTGCTACACGTCCTCTACTTATAGATAAACATTTTTTTTTAAGTTCAACTTTTTCATCTAATTTTTAATGAAAAATAAATATAAAAAAAACCCAATTTGAGACTAAAGTTGAATATATGATAAAAAAATCGTTTAAATTATAGCTATTACCAGAAACGGTCTAATTAAACCATTATTTTCTTCTTTATAATGAAAGGTTCTTTCCGGACAGAATGTTAAATTTCTTTAAATATATTTCATTTTTTAAATAATTGAATTTAAAAAAGAGACCGAAGGAAGGTTTTTCTCTTTTTTTGTAAATATACGGGCTAATAAGCTCTTTGTTGGAAAAAATACAATATTAAAGGAAAGCCATATTTCGTAGATACATTTATCTCGAAGAAACAATTTAAATTATCTTTTTATGTTAATCATAAAAGGATAGGGAAAGGAGATGCACGAAGTGGGGTTCGAACCCACGCGGTGTTAACCACAAGAACTTAAGTCTTGCGCCTTAGACCAACTCGGCCATTCGTGCTTCTACTTACTTATACTTTATTTTTCTTTAAATT
>JACCDO011441701.1_pt1 | contig 19401 bp, 17 predicted proteins | sample 7446101 | NCBI WGS metagenome assembly JACCDO01 (sample SAMN15323440, study PRJNA562643) | freshwater metagenome | isolation source: river surface water | place: USA:Blue River Watershed | collected 2017-08-16 | reverse complement strand
CATCACCGTACAAATCAATCAGACTCATCAATCCGGCTTGAATCTCAGCCGGAAATTTTTGAGCCAATTCAGCAAGGGCAGAAGAATTTTTGGACGCCAATGCGGCATATACATCGCCCCGCGTGGCTTCATTCAAAGACAAGCCTTCAAGCAAGCTGCTGACAATTCGCGCATCGGCCAAGTCCACCAGCACCTCACCCATTTGCGCTGCATGCAAACAGTCAAGGGCCAATTGCAAGACTTCTAAATCGGCCTCTAGGCCTGCGTGACCAAAAATTTCGGCGCCCAATTGCAAAGGCTCGCGTGTGGCGTGCGGACGGTCGGGTTGGGTGTGTAAAACGGGGCCACAGTAGCAAAGGCGAGTGACGCCTTGGCGGTTGAGCAAATGCGCATCAATGCGCGCAACTTGTGGCGTGGTGTCGGCACGCAAACCCATCATGCGACCAGAGATTTGATCGACCAGTTTGAAGGTTTGAAGGTCAAGGGCCTTGCCTGTGCCAGTGAGCAAAGACTCAATGTGCTCCAGCAGGGGCGGCGACACCAACTCAAAGCCATAGCTTCGGGCTGTGTCTAAAAGCAATCTTCGGAGTTCTTCGATGTGTCTGGCTTCTGAAGGCAAGACATCGGCGATGTGATCCGGGAGGACCCAAGCGGACATGGCAAATAAGGGGGCTGTTAAAACAGGGATTTTACCGGTTCAAACAGGGTCTAAATGAGCCAAATTAAAAGAAAGAAGCCAAGCAAGACAATGGCCAGGCCAAAAAATCGAATTTGACCGTCTTGGAGTTGCAACAACTGGGTGAACATTTCACGCCATCGGGTGGGTGAAATGAGGGGCAAAAGCCCCTCAAAAATCAAAACCAGGGCGATTGCCGCCAGGATGGAGGCCCCAAAGTCCACTTATTTCTTAGCAGGTGCTGCAACGGGTGCAGGTGCTACGTTGCCCCGCATGGTTTTGAAAAAGTCTGAATTGCTAGGGTCCAAGACCATGACATCGCTCTTCTTGGCAAAGCTGGCTTTGTAAGCATCTAAGCTGCGATAAAACTGTGCGAACTGAGGATCACGTCCAAAAGCTTCGTTGTAAATGCGTGCTGCCTGAGAATCGCCCTGCCCTTTGATTTTTTGGGCTTCGCGGTATGCATTGGCAATCGTCACTTCGCGTTGACGATCCGCATCGGCTCGGATTTTTTCACCTTCGGCCGCACCGGTTGAACGAAGCTCATTGGCAACGCGTTTGCGTTCGGCCTCCATTCGTCGGTAGACAGACTCAGTGATGGCATCGACATAGTCAGCGCGCGTGATGCGCACATCCACCACATCAACACCCCAAGGCTTGTCGCCCCGCACCTTTTCCAAGACTTCACGTTTGACGTCGTTCATCAGAACATCGCGGCTCAAAGACAACAAATCCTTGACCGTGCGTTTGTTAATTTCCTCTTGAAAAGCATTGCGAACGACACGGTTCAATTGATTGGCCCCTGACTTTTCGTCCAAGCCAACGTTACGAATGTAGGCCATTGGATCGGTGATGCGCCAACGCACGTACCAGTCAATGACCACACGCTGCTTTTCTGCAGTCAACATGGGTTCGGTGTCTGGGCTGTCCAAAGTCAACAAACGTTTGTCGATGTAGGTGACATTTTGAAGGGGCGGCGGCAACTTGATGTTCAGACCTGGCTCGGTAATCACTTCTTTGATTTGACCGAGTGCATAAACCACGCCAAATTGGCGTTGATCCACCACGAACAACATTGAACTGGCCAAAGCCAAGACCAGCAACAGGGACGAGGCCCACATTCCAATACGATTCATTTTGCTGAGTCCTTAACGAATATCACGGTCACGAGAGCGAAGGCTGTCTCGAGATCTGGGGTCAACAGGTGGCGCGACTTGCGCAGGGGCAGCTGACGCGGCATTGCCGTTGGCATTAACCTCCGGGGTAGCGCCTGGGGCCAAGGGTGAACTGGTGACTTGCATCAATTTGTCCAAGGGCAAATACATCAGGTTGGAACCCTGTTTGCTGTCCACCACCACCTTGGTGACGTTGGTGTAAATCTGCTGCATGGCGTCAAGGTACATGCGATCACGCGTCACCTGAGGGGCTTTTTGGTACTCGGGCAACACCGCTTTGAAGCGTTGTGCGTCACCTTCGGCCTGCGCCACAATTCGCTCGCGATAGGCCTGCGACTCTTCTTTCAAACGAGACGCTGCACCCACTGCACGTGGTACCACATCGTTGGCGTAAGCTTGCGCTTCGTTTTTAGCGCGTTCACGTTCTTGCCCCGCTTTGAGCACATCGTCGAATGCAGCCTGCACTTGCTCGGGTGGACGCACGCCACCTTGCTGCAAGTTGATGCCAACCACTTCAATGCCCACCTTGTAACGGTCCAAAATGTTTTGCATCAGCGCGCGAACGCGCGGTGCAATTTGATCTCGCTCTTCTGCAAGGGCTGAGTCCATTTTCATTTTGCCGACCACTTCACGCACAGCTGTTTCAGCAGCTTGAACGACGGCTTCGGTGGGATTTTTGCTTTCAAACAAATAGGCGCGTGCATCGTTCAAACGGTACTGCACTGCAAATTTAATTTCGACGATGTTCTCGTCTTCCGTCAGCATGGCGGATTCACGCAAACCGGTGGCCTTGATGACATTGTCGCGGCCAATGTCAACTGAACGAATTTGAGTCACAAACACCAACTCATGCTTTTGAATGGGATAAGGCAAGCGCCAATTAAAACCAGCACCAACAGTGGCTTTGTACTTGCCAAACTGCGTGATCACAGCTTGTTGACCCTCTTGCACAATGAAGAAGCCAGTGCCCATCCAGATCAGCAACAAAGCGCCCAAAATAACGCCAACACCTAAATTCCTGAAGACAGGGGGAATGCCATTGGGAGAAGCGCCGTTGGGTGGACCTTTGTGGGGTGGTCCGCCATTTTTGCCACCCAAGAACTGAGACAGCTTGCGATTCAGATCACGCCAAAGTTCGTCCAAATCAGGGGGGCCCGATTGGGCACCCGGTTTGTTGGAAGATGAACCCGAAGGATTGCCATGGGGTTGTTGAGACTGGCCAGAGGGCGGCGCGGAAGGATGCGAGCTGTCTTGCCCCTCTTGGGATGGCTTGTCGTCTCCACGACCCCAGCGCGGGTCGTTCAAATTGAACATGCCGCGAATGCGTTGCGGAATGGCTGTCCAGCCTAAAGCACGGGGATTAAAGTTCATTTGTTTTTCTAGCTGATTGATCTGCTTGCACTCATTGTGCCCAATCCCAGTGTGAATTATGGGAGGTCGTCTGAATTTTCCCCGAAATTATCAAGGGCAAAACGTGGATCTGTTGCTGGCGTAGGCTCTGCCGAGTCCTTCATGACTTCTTGGGCCAGCCATTGACGCAACAACGGCAAGCCTTCGCCAGACTGCGCACTGACAAAAATGCGGGTCAGTGCCTGGCCATCCACGTCGTATTCGTCTTGAAAAGCCAAAGGACGACGCTCTGGGGGAAGGTTGTCTATTTTGTTAAATAAAAGCCATTGAGGCACGTGATCGGCCCCGATTTCATGCAAAACACGCTGAACTTCCGTCATTTGTTCTGGGAAATTGGGATTGGACGCATCCACCACGTGAATCAACAAGTCGGCATCAGCAGCCTCTTGCAGGGTGGCTTGAAACGCATCGATCAAACCATGAGGCAAATCACGAATGAAACCCACCGTGTCTGAGACCGAAGCACTGCGGCCCGCCTCACCCAGATACAGCTGACGTGTGGTGGTGTCGAGGGTGGCAAACAACTGATCAGCGGCATAAGCTCTTGCCTTGACCAAGGCATTGAACAAAGTTGATTTTCCCGCGTTGGTGTAACCCACCAAAGAAACATTGAAAGCGTTACGACGATCGCGCTGACGCCTTTGCGTCGACCTTTGTTTTTTGACTTTGGTCAAGCGCTCTTTGGTGCGCTTGATGGCGTCACTGATCATGCGCCGGTCCAATTCGATTTGAGTCTCGCCAGGACCACCCCGTGTGCCAATGCCGCCACGCTGCCGCTCCAAGTGCGACCAACGTCGAACCAAGCGCGTGCTGAGGTACTGCAGGCGGGCCAACTCAACCTGCAATTTACCTTCATGGCTGCGCGCGCGTTGCGCAAAAATCTCCAAAATAAGGAGTGTTCTATCGTTGACTGGAAGACCCATGTGACGCTCTAGGTTGCGCTGTTGCGCTGGGCTGAGCGATTGATCGAACAGAATTTCACGAGCACCCATTTGCTCGGCCATGAATTTGATTTCGTCTGCTTTACCTGAGCCCACAAACAATGCCGCATCGGGGGCTTTGCGCTTGCAGGTTATTTTGGCCACGGGCTGCATGCCCGCAGTGAGGGCCAATTGGCTAAGTTCATCCAGTTCACCATCGAAATGTGGCAAACCAAAATCAACACCGACCAACAAGGCCGGCGTTGAATCCACCGATTCTTTGCTCAAAGGAAAAATTTAAGCAGGCGTGTCTTCAGCAGCGTCAGTACCGGAAAGGTTCACTGCGCGACCAGGGACAATGGTGGAAATAGCGTGCTTGTAGACCATTTGAGTGACGGTATTGCGAAGCAAAACGACGTACTGGTCAAAAGACTCAATTTGACCTTGAAGCTTGATGCCATTGACCAAATAAATGGAAACTGGCACATGCTCGCGGCGCAAGGCGTTGAGGAAGGGATCTTGCAAAAGTTGCCCTTTGTTGTTCACGATATTCTCCGTGTTCTGAAATAAATTAAGGGTTTTACCTTAACACAAGCTTGGAAGGCATTGAGAAATGCAATCTTTAAAAACCTTACAAATCAGTCCGAATCTTTGTCGGCGTAGGGATTTTGCGACGTTTTCATCTCAATTCGAAGGGGTGTCCCCGAGAGGTCAAAGTGCTTTCTAAAGCGCCCCTCCAAGTAACGCTTGTAGGTTTCAGTCACATGCTCCAGTGAATTGCCATGAATCACAATGACCGGCGGATTCATCCCGCCTTGATGGGCATATCGCAGCTTGGGACGGAACATACCGCCACGCTGTGGACTTTGGAACTGCACTGACTCCAACAACAATCGTGTCAAAACCGGTGTGGTCATTTTGACCATGGCAGATTTGTGCGCCTGGGAAATGGACTTCCATACGGGGCCCAGACCTTGGCGCTTTTTGGCAGATATGGTGTGAAGGTTCGCAAATTTGAGGAATGGCAATCGGTTCTCAATGGAACGGTGCACCAACTCACGTTGGTACTCATCCACGGCATCCCACTTGTTCACTGCCAAGACAACGGCTCGACCGCTTTCCAAAATAAATCCGGCAATGTGGGCGTCTTGCTCGGTCACACCCTGTGTGGCATCGAGTAACAGCAAGACAACATTGGCAGATTCAATGGCTTGCAAAGTCTTCACCACCGAAAACTTTTCAATGGCTTCAAAAACTTTGCCCTTGCGCCTCAGACCCGCCGTATCAATCAGTTCAAATTTTTGACCATCGCGCTCAAATGGAACCGTGATAGCGTCTCGCGTGGTGCCAGGCATGTCAAAAGCGACCAAGCGCTCTTCGCCCAACCAAGTGTTGATGAGCGTTGATTTGCCAACGTTGGGGCGCCCCGCCACTGCCAGTTTCACGACCGTCGTGTCAACTTCTGAATCTTCATCGTCTTCAGGCAACATGAGCGGGTCCAGTGCCAGCTCGACCAGGCTTCTGACGCCTTGACCATGTGCGGCCGATACAGGAATCACGTCACCCAGACCCAATTCGTAAAACTCACTGATTTGGACGCCTTCTCGCATGCCTTCGGCTTTGTTGGCCACCAACAAACAGGGCTTGCCAATTCTTCGAAGGTATTTGGCGATGTCGTGATCTTGCGCTGACACACCAGCGCGAGCATCCACCACAAACACAACCACGTCAGCCTCTGCGACAGCTTGTTGGGTTTGTTTGGCCATTTCTTTGTAGATACCAGAACTGGCATCGGGCTCGAAACCGCCTGTGTCAATGACGATGTACTCGTAGCGGCCCTGCCGGCCTTGGCCGTAATGACGATCGCGGGTAAGTCCTGCAAAATCGGCGACGATAGCATCGCGACTTTTGGTAAGACGGTTAAAGAGCGTGGACTTGCCTACATTGGGGCGTCCGACCAAAGCCAGTACGGGTTTCAAATCAATCTTTCAGTTGGGTGTTAGTTGGCACGCAGGGCTTGAACCAAGCCACTCTTCGTGATCACAACCCAAGTTTTTCCATGAGGAACGGGCGGCATGGCAATGCCAGAAGCATCAATTTGAATCCGCGCAAGCGTTTGACCATTGCCTGCATCCATCCAATGCAACCACCCCAAATCATCGCCCACCACCAACTGTCCATCGGCTGCCGCTGGTGCAGTCAGGCCACGAAAGCGCAAGGCTTCAGATTGCCACAAGACTTGACCGCCTGCACGGTTCCAAGCCACCAATTTGCCGTCGGACTCAGCACCAAAAAGAGCTGCCTGTGAACCACTCACACCGACATGACCTTGTGAAGCACGGGTCCAAAGGTTGCTTCCTCTTTGTGCGTCAACGCAGGTCACTGAAGTTTGGAAAGCACGCGCGCAAACGACGTTGTTCACGCGCGAAACACCCGAGACCAAGTCAACCAAACGTTCAACTTCGTTCGTGCCGCGGGATGAACCAATGGTGACCTCCCAACGTGTGACGCCATTGCTTGGGTTCATGGCCACCAGTCGACCTGAAAGACCCACCAGCAAGTTGTCTTGATAACTGGTCAAGATGCCCGCTTGCTTCAGGACCAGGGCATCACCCGTGCGCTGCTGACTCCAAAGTTTTTGACCCGAAGCGCCATCAAAAGCGATCACAGTTCGATCGGCTGTGAGTACAAAAACACGGCCACCTGCCACCAAGGGCGCAGTGAAGGACAAAGCTGGCAACTTCACTTTCCACAAAACTTTGGCATCGGCAACTGTCACCAACTCGTTGGACTTGGTGATGACAGACAGGCGATTGCCATCGGTTCCAACACCCGCAGACAGTGATGTGTTCAATGCGAAGCGCCATGCCTCGGTGCCTGTTTCAGCATTCACCAAACTCAGCAAACCATTTGCGCTTGCAAGGGCCAATTGAGTGCCGTTCAATTGAGCTGTGAGAGGCGCAGAGACGGGTCCGATCTGAGTTGACCAAAGCTTGCTGACGCTAAGCTGCTCCTTGAAATCGCCCAAGGCTGTGGGCGTCGGCTTGTCTGGCGTGCTTGAACAAGCACCCAAGAGCAATGCCGTGGCGGCAAAAGCTGCGAAAGCGACTAATCGTTTGTGAAGTGACATGGTCATTTCGTCGCACCCTTGGCGAGGCTTGGATCAACACCCAAAGCATTCAATTTGGCCGCAACCAAACGGCGGTATTCAGCATTGTCTGCAAGCTGCGTCCATGCGTCCGAATAAGCTTTGACTGCTTCTGCAGGTTTGTTTTGAGCAACACCAATGTCACCCTGGACATCAGCCGCCAAGCCTGCAAAAGCTGGTGTGAAAGGCTTGGACAATGTTTTGAGTGCTTCATCGTAGGCTTTTTGCTGCGCTTGCAAATTGGCCAATCGAATGCGAGCCAATTGAGCGCTGGCCTCATCGGCTGCATTCTCGCTGGCCCATTTCAAAGCAGACTGAGCTGCTTCCATCTTTTCATTTTGTTGAAATACTTTGGCCGCCAAAAGTGCTGACTGGGCTGCAAAGGTGGTTTGTGGGAAACGCTCTTTCATGTCCCCCCAAGAGCGCTCCAGTTTGGCAACGTCACCTGATGCAGCTGTACGTTCGACTTCATCAAATAAAGCGGATGCCTTGGTCGCCTGCTGGCGTTGCCAATACTGGTAACCATTCCAGCCGACATAGGAACCCATCACGGCAATCAGCACCCAGGTTATGGCATTGCCGTATTGCTTCCAAAAGTGCTTGAGTTCGTCAAGTTGTTCTTGTTCTTCGAGGTCGAGATGTGAGGACATATTCAGCTTTGTATCAAGTGGTCAATTGTAGGCTGTGTGCCCAAGCACCCAGGTTTTCCAATGATTCTGTTCTTTGTGCGCCACCGCCGTCCCGCAGTGACTTCACAGAAACCGTGTTTTGAGCCAGCTCATCGGCCCCAAAAATGAGGGCGAAATGTGCGCCACTGGTATCGGCTTTCTTGAACTGGCTCTTCATGCTGCCAATTCCCTCACCCGATCCCGCATGCATTTGAACGTGGACACCCAAGGCGCGCAATTGACGCAAGTGCTTCAAGACAACTGGCAAGCTTTGCGCATCAGGCACGATGGCATAGGCGTGTGGTACGGCCGTGGGCACTGCTGCCCCCTGCTCTTCCAGCAAAGCCAAAACCCGCTCGATGCCCAATGCCCAACCCACGGCTGGCGCAGGCTTACCACCGACTTGCTCGATGAGATAGTCGTATCGACCACCGCCACAAACCGTGCCTTGAGAACCGAGTTGATCGGTGATGAATTCAAACACCGTCAAGTTGTAGTAGTCCATGCCCCGCACCAAGCGGGGGTTCAAAGAATATTGAACGCCATTGGCGTCCAAGATTTGCCGCAAGGCATTGAAATGCGCCAAAGACTGCTCACCCAAAAAGTCCATCAAGCGAGGCGCGGCTTCAACCACATCCTTCATGGCTGGATTTTTGGTGTCCAAAATTCGCAATGGGTTGGAATACAGACGGCGCTTGGCATCCTCGTCCAACACTTCTTGGTGTTTTTCGAAATGTGCAATGAGCGCTGCGCGGTGAGCCAAGCGCTCGGGCGGTTGACCCAAACTGTTGAGCTCAAGGCGAACATCTTTCAAGCCAATGGCTTTCCACAAATCGTGGGCCAGCAAAATCACTTCGGCATCAATTTCAGGACCCTGAAAGCCCAAGACTTCTGCGCCAATTTGATGGAACTGTCGGTAGCGCCCGCGCTGGGGACGTTCGTGACGAAACATGGGGCCCATGTAGTAGAGGCGCTTACCGCCTTCGTAGAGCATGTTGTGCTCAACAACCGCACGTACCACACCCGCTGTACTTTCGGGCCTTAATGTGAGGGCCTCACCGTTGAGCCTGTCTTCAAAAGAGTACATCTCTTTTTCGACAATGTCAGTGACCTCACCCAGGCCACGCACAAACAAGGCGGTAGGCTCGACGATGGGCGTGCGAATGTTCCGATAGGCATAGCGCGCCATCAAATCTCGTACGGTGCCTTCTAACCATTCCCACTTACCAGACTCACCTGGAAGGATGTCGTTCATGCCTTTGACGGCAGTGAGTTTTTTGAAAGCTGCAGCCTTGGGGCTGGCCTCGATCGATTTCTTGTCAGACATAAAATTCAATGGGCAGTGCTTGTGGTGTTGCCAAACCTTTGCTCGATGTACTTAGACACCAGTTCTTGAAATTCTTGGGCAATGTTGTCACCCCGCAAGGTGAGTTTCTTTTCGCCATCAATGAAGACCGGTGCAGCGGGTGCTTCGCCTGTGCCAGGCAAACTGATGCCGATGTCGGCATGCTTGCTTTCGCCGGGGCCATTCACGATGCAACCCATGACGGCCAATTTTAAGTTCTCAACGCCCGGGTATTGCGAACGCCACACCGGCATTTGTGCACGTAAAAAATCGTCGATTTGTTTGGCCAACTCTTGGAAGGTGCTGCTGGTGGTGCGGCCGCAACCAGGACAGGCGGTCACACTGGGCACGAAAATTCGCAGGCCCAGAGACTGCAAAATTTCAGAGGCGATGACCACCTCTTGCGTGCGGGCTTCTCCGGGCTGGGGCGTCAGTGATACACGGATGGTGTCACCAATGCCTTCTTGCAGCAAAATGGACAAGGCTGTGGCAGATGCCACGGTACCTTTGGTGCCCATACCGGCTTCGGTCAAACCCAAATGCAAAGAATAGTCTGTGCGTCGGGCCAACTCTCTATATACAGCAATCAAATCTTGCACGCCTGAAACTTTGCAAGACAAGATGATTTGCGAACGTGCCATGCCCATTTCATGGGCTTTGTTGGCAGAGGTGATGGCCGAAGTGATGAGCGCCTCGTACATCACTTGGCGAGATTCCCAGGGCGTTGCGCGTTGGCTGTTTTGGTCCATCAACGAAGCAAGCAATTCTTGGTCCAAGCTACCCCAATTGACGCCAATGCGAACGGGCTTGTTCCACTTCATGGCCGCTTCAATCATTTGGCCAAATTGCAAGTCGTGCTTGTCGCCCTTGCCCACGTTGCCTGGGTTGATGCGGTATTTGGACAAGGCTTCTGCGCACGCAGGATGATCGTTCAACAAGCGATGTCCGTTGTAATGGAAGTCGCCAATGAGGGGCACATCAATGCCCATCTTGTCGAGTTGATCGCGAATGTGCGGTACGGCCTCAGCAGCTTCAGGTGTGTTGACGGTCAAGCGCACCATTTCAGATCCCGCCAGAGCCAATTCCTTGACTTGAATGGCTGAGCCAATGACATCCACCGTGTCTGTGTTGGTCATCGATTGCACACGTACCGGTGCATTGCCACCCACCGTGACAATGCGTTGCCCCCATTGGACAATGGCTTGCAAACTGCGTCGAGGCAAAGGTGAGGCGGCTGGAATAGCGACGGGCTCTTTCATTTGTTTGTCTCTGATGGCGGGTTGGAAGAAGATGGGCTTGCAGTTGACGTGGATCCAGCCGTGGGCGTTGCAACTGAGGGGGATGTCGCAACAGGCGGCGCAACAGCCGACGGCGTTGCGCTGTCGTACACCATGGCTTTGGGCAAATCTGTTTGTGCCGCATCCGTTGAAACGGGCTCTTGAACCGGCGGCATGGTTGGCACCACCTCGTTGGTTACAAACAGACTGTCCAGGTTGAATGAAGTCACAATCCAACGCGTGCCAAAGACCAAACTTGAGAGAATCAAGAGCAAAGCCAATAGCCCCAGTTTCAATCCCATTCCCATGGAATTGGGATTGGAAGCGCTGGGACTTGACTGATACGAAGGCGAAGTGTCTGCCCCCAAAATATGCAATGGCTTCAAACCATTGGTGGCGGCTGGCATCAGGGCCAACACGGGATCAGGATCAATTTTGACAAAACGACACACCTTGGCAGCCAAGGCACGGGCAAAAACGGGGCCCGACAACAATTCAAACTGGTCAGCTTCAAGCGCCTCAAGCTGTTTGATCGAGACTTTCAAATTGACTGACAACACAGCCATGTGCACTCCTGCACGCTCACGACCCGCTTTGATCAATGCACCTGGCGAAGCGGGCATCAGCGGCATGACAACGTCTTTCAAGGATTCAGTCATAAGATGCCTCCACTTGGTATGCGCGCCATTGCACTGAATTTGAAAATAGAAGTCCTAACATCTTGCCCCAATGGTTCTTTTTAACTGCTTGATTTTGCCGTTGTGCGAGTTGCACAGACAACCATAGCGATTGTGCACTGACAGAGGGAGAATCGTTCACTTTGTCTAGAATTTTCTCAGCTTCTGCGTCTCTTCCTAGCTGAATTTTGAGACTGGCCAAAACAAGCGCTTCAGAAATAAAGCTGGGCTGACGTTGGAACGACTCATTCATTTTCAAATGCGCCGCTTCCCATTGCTGGTTTTGAAGCAAACAAATGCCCCACATCCACAAGCTTTTGTCTCTTTCCAAACCCTCAGAATGGCGTTGCGCCAGCTCAAATTTCAAAAAAGCAGACTCAAAAAGCCCCTGTTCGCATTCAAAAACGCCCCAGTTATGGGCAATTTGAGCACTTCGAGGCGCTAAATGACTGGCTTTCTGGAAAAAACTGCCAGCCAAGGCCAAACGACCTTGTTTTTGATAAATAACCGCTTTCAGCCCAAAAGCCTCGGGAAGTTGAGGCGAAAGTGTCAAGACTTGGTCTGTTTCCAGCATGGCCAGCGAGAACAGTTCTGCATGCAAATAAGCCGTTGCCAAAGCCAAACGCGCTTGAATTTGGGCGTCTGTCTGGGCTTTTGCAGGGATCGCCAGAAGGAGGCTCAATGACAGAGAAAGCAAACAGTTTGAAAGCAAATGCAAGAGCCCAATGCCAAAACCCCCCTTCAATGAGGGGGTTGGCAAGCTGTAAGGCATCAAGACAGATCGGGTTTTGGGGTTGTGGGTTTTGAAACCCACTGAACCGGCACTGCACGTTGCTGGGCAATCCGGCTGGCCACGTCGGTTCGATCTTTGACATCACCCGCCAGTTGACCGCAAGCCGCATCAATGTCATCGCCCCGCGTCTTTCGAACTGTGGTGACAAAACCTGCTTGGATGAGGACTTCAGCAAACTTGGCGACAGTAGCATCGTCTGACCGCAACAATCCAGATTCTTTGAAGGGATTGAAGGGAATCAAGTTGAATTTACAACGCAAACCCTGCGCGGCATGGCGTTTGATCAACTGCACCAATTCTTGTGCGTGTACAGGTTGATCGTTCACGCCCTTCAACATGCAATATTCAAACGTGATGAAATCACGTGGTGCTTTGGCCAAATAAAGCGTGCACTCGGAAAGCAATTCATCCAAAGGATATTTGCGATTGAGAGGGACCAAATTGTCTCGCAGCACGTTGTTGGGTGCGTGCAAAGAAACGGCCAATGCCACAGGACAATCCTGAGACAAACGCGTCATCATGGGCACCACGCCCGAGGTCGACACGGTGACGCGACGCCTTGACAAGCCATAGCCGTGATCGTCGAGCATGGCTTTCAATGCGGGAACAAGGGCAGCATAATTTTGCAAAGGCTCGCCCATGCCCATCATGACAACATTGGAGATGACACGGTCGGTTTGCTTCAGATAATTGCGCAGAAAATGTTCGGCAAACCAAAGTTGCGCCAGTATTTCTGCAGTGGTGAGATTGCGGCTGAAGCCTTGATGTCCCGTTGAGCAAAACCGACAGCCTACCGCACACCCCGCTTGCGAAGAAACACACAAAGTACCACGGTCATCTTCAGGGATGAAAACGGTTTCGACAGCATCACCATTGCCCACATCAAACAACCATTTGATGGTGCCGTCTTTGGAAATTTGTTGAGAAAGAATGGGCAAAGCCGCCACATGGGCATGTACTTTGAGCTTTTCTCGGAGGGACTTGGCAAGGTCGGACATGTCGTCAAACTGGGACATGCCGCGCTGGTGAATCCAGCGAAAGAGTTGGGTGGCGCGAAAACGTTTTTCGCCCAGCCCTTCACAAAAAACGGCCAAGCCTTCAAGGTCAAAATCAAGAAGGTTGGCCGTCATCGCGGAAGAATGAAGTTTCTATGCCGCTGGGAAAGGGCTGAAAAAACTCAGCAGTTCTTAACGTGAGTAAACGTTCATGCCTGGGAAGAAGAAGCTGATTTCAACAGCAGCAGTTTCTGCGGCGTCAGAACCGTGAACGGCATTGGCATCGATGCTGTCAGCGAAGTCAGCGCGAATGGTGCCAGGAGCAGCCTTCTTAGGATCTGTAGCGCCCATCAGGTCGCGGTTTTTCAAGATGGCGCCTTCGCCTTCCAAAGCCTGAATCATCACAGGACCGGAAATCATGAAGTCAACCAAATCTTTGAAGAAAGGACGCTCTTTGTGAACAGCGTAGAAGGCTTCAGCTTCACCGCGTGACAAATGTGCCATTTTGGCGGCGACAACTTTGAGGCCAGCAGCTTCGAAACGAGCGTAGATTTGACCGATGACGTTTTTAGCGACTGCGTCAGGCTTGATGATGGACAGTGTGCGTTCGATTGCCATGATGAGATTCCTCAAATTTATTTTAAAAATGGATCTTAAAAACTGTGTTTTTAAAGCGGGGTTGCACTAAAGCAAGCCCACTATTCTAACCCGACCTAGGGGTTTCCCCATAGGTGAAAAGGATTTGTCAGCCAATGTGGGCTGCCCTTTGAAAAGCCGACTTCAAAAAGCTTAGCGGCTGCGTCCACCGTTGCGGCGTGGCCCCCCAGAGCGGCCGCCAGGTCCTTGTTCCTTGCGCTGCCGGCTGAAACTGTCGGCACCAATGTAGCCAACAGATGTTTTCATGGGGTCAGGTTGTCCGCCTTGGGCTTGACCACGTCGTTGGCCTCCTGCGCCTTGGCCAGGTTTTTTGGCGCCAAATGCACGATTGCGCGGATTTTGGGTTCGCCGACCCTCAGGACGTGCAGGTTTGGCCGGTAGGGCGTCCTCCACATCGCGCGCAGTACCCGCTTTGTTGGCGGCATGCGTTAGCGCACGAATGTCTGCTTCGTCCAGTTCCATGAAGGTGCTCCGGCGCAAGCCGTGAGGCAGGACCATGGCGCCGTAGCGAATGCGGATCAAGCGACTGACCGCATGTCCAACAGCCTCCATCATGCGGCGCACTTCTCGGTTGCGGCCTTCGGAAATGGTGACTCGGTACCAACAGTTGGAGCCTTCACCCCCGCCGTTTTCAATCGAGCCAAATTGGGCCATGCCGTCTTCCAACATGACACCGTCTAACAATTTTTGCTTTTCCTCGTTGCTCAGTGCTCCCAAAACGCGCACTGCATATTCGCGCTCTAAACCAAAACGTGGATGCATTAAACGGTTGGCCAACTCACCTGAATTGGTAAACAGCAACAAACCTTCTGTGTTCAAGTCAAGGCGCCCCACAGACTGCCATTTGCCTTGCTGCAAACGCGGTAACTTGCGAAACACGGTGGGTCGGTTTTTAGGGTCATCGTGCGACACGATTTCACCCGCAGGCTTGTGATAAGCAATGACCCGGGGTGGCGGCGGATCAATGCGGACACGAATGGGACGGCCATTGACTTTGACCTGATCGCCAAACTGTATGCGTTGACCAATGTGCGCTGGCTCATTGTTCACAGAAATGCGGCCCTCTAAGATCAACTGTTCCATCTCTAAGCGAGAACCTAAACCGGCTTGTGCCAATACTTTGTGGAGCTTGGGCGACTCGGCTTGGGGCGCCAAGACTCGCTTGGTTAAGAGGGGGGAGACATGGCCTTCAGCCGCTTGGTCAAATTGTCCAGACACCACGTCTTCAATGGCGATCGGCCGAAAGATGTCGTGATCGACATCCTGAGATTGCGCTGCCGAATTGAGCGCTTCAGAACTGTCTGGCTTTGTAGGGGAATCCGGTGACTCAGGCAACTCAGTCATTGGGTGGGCTTTCTGGCGCATCCGCAGATGGCGAATGGGTGTCGGTGGGATCAATGGCTTCGGCTGCGTCATGGATGAGGGAAACCGTATCCACAACCGTATCTGCTGTCGTCTCAACTGCAACCAAGGCCTCATCCAAAGACAAGGAAGTTTGGGTACCGTCTTCGTCTGCTGGATTTAAAGTGGCCAACACAGCAGCTTGTCCTTCGACACTGCTCAACAAAGGCAATTGGTCCAAAGATGACAAGCCCAAATCGTCAAGGAATTGACGCGTGGTTGCATAGAGACCAGGCCGTCCAACAGACTCTCGGTGACCGATGACTTCAACCCATCCGCGATCTTCCAACTGCTTCAGGATTTGGGTGTTGATGGTAACACCGCGAATGTCTTCCATGTCGCCACGTGTCACTGGCTGTCTGTAGGCAATGATGGCCAGAGTTTCCATGACGGCGCGGGTGTACTTAGGGGGCTTCTCAGGATTGAGCCTGTCCAGATACATGCGAAGTTCGGGGCGACTTTGAAAGCGCCATCCAGTCGCAACTGAAACCAGTTCCAAGCCACGCTCGGCCCAGTCAAGTTGCAACTCTTCTAAAAGAACTTTAAGGGTGTCAGCGCCTAGAGCGTCTTCAAACAACACGCGCATGTCACGAACTGTGACAGGCTGGGTTGAGCAAAGCAACGCTGTTTCAAGGACACGCTTGGCCTGAGCCGTATTCATGGTGTCAGTCTTCCGGGATAAATGCGCATAGAGCGCGAACTGAAACGCACACGGTGAGAGGTTTTAAACCTACAAGGGCACAAGGCCACTCGGTGCGAGACATCAAAAGAATTCGAGCCATTCAGAAGAACCACTCGGGCCTGGAATCAGGTTTTTTCATTGTAACTGAGCGACCAAGCCTTCAGCAAATCTTGAAAATCAGGGGGCAAGGCGGACTGGAAACTCAGCTTTTCAGCAGTGATGGGGTGTTCAAAGGCCAGTTGCTCTGCATGCAAGGCCTGCCTTGGCATCAAGGACTCTGCGCTACCGCCATAAAGGCTGTCGCCGACCAAAGGCAATTGAAGAGAGGCCATGTGGACCCGAATTTGGTGCGTACGCCCCGTCTCCAAAATGCAACGCACCAAGACGCCCTGCTCACTTTGGGCCAGCACATGGAAATGGGTGGTGGCTGTTTTTCCCGAGTTTTTGGCCAAATCCACCACCGCCATGCGAAGGCGCTGCGCAGGATCGCGCCCGATGGGCAAATCCACAGTTTTTTGTTTAGAACCTGACCAAGCTTTGTCACTGATGGCCAAGTACTGACGTTTCACCTCCCGTGCCGCTATTTTTTTAACCAAGGCATCCATGGCTTGGCGCGTCCTGGCCACCACCATCAGACCGCTGGTGTCTTTGTCTAACCTGTGCACGATGCCCGCTCTGGGCAAATCCATCAATTGGGAATCAAGGCCCAAAAGCCCATTCATCAATGTCCCTGACCAATGCCCTGGCGCTGGGTGAACCACCATGCCCACAGGCTTGTCAATGATCCGGAGATGGGCATCTTCATAGACAACTTTCAGATCCATTTGCTCTGGCTTGAAGGCCTGAGACTGGGGCGTGGCCCTGAGTTCGATGGTCCAAGCCTCGCCGGCTTTGACCTTCAGCGATGATTTCAGGGCGGGCTGGCCAGCACGGGTGACGGCACCATCCTCTAAAAGCTGCTGCAAATAACTTCTGGAAAACTCAGGCACAGCAGAAACCAACAGGCGGTCGATCCGCTGCCCATGGAAATCAGGGCCCACCACGATGTCGCGAATCTCGACTTGCGGCGTATGAGCACCCTGCTCCGCCAAGGCTTCGTCCACAAGATCATCAGTCTCGTCTAGATCTGAGGGGCTCGATATAATCAATTTGGTTTATTTCCAAGGTTGCCAGATGTTGAAGATCAGATTATCGGTGCTTGCGCTTACGCTTGTTGGCTTGGCCGCCACATTCCTGACAGGATGTTCAAGCACGCCTGCTGATCCCACGGCGGCTTGGGCCCCCGAAAAGATTTACAGCGAGGCCCGTGATGAGGTCAATGCCGGGGCATGGGACCGCGCAGCCATGTTGTTCGATAAATTGGAAGGCCGCGCTGCAGGTACGCCATTGGCGCAGCAAGCTCAAATTGAAAAAGCTTATGCGCAATACCGCGCCACAGAAAAAGTGCAGGCCATTGCCACACTGGATCGGTTTCTCAAATTGCATCCCGCCAGCCCCGCCGTCGATTACGCCTTGTACCTCAAAGGCTTGGTTAATTTCAACGACAACTTGGGACTGTTCTCTTTCATTACCAAACAAGACTTGTCCGAGCGTGACCAAAAGGCTGCCAAAGATTCCTTTGAGTCTTTCAAAGAATTGATCACGCGCTTTCCTGATTCCAAATACAGCCCTGATGCACGCCAGCGAATGACCTACATCGTCAATTCACTGGCTTCCTACGAAGTTCATGTGGCGCGCTACTACTACAGCAAAGGTGCTTATGTGGCCGCCGTGAACCGTGCGCAATTGGCCATCACAGATTACCCGGGCGTTCCTGCCATCAAAGAAGCCTTGGAAATTTTGATCAAGTCTTATGACGCATTGGGAATGCAAAACCTCAAGGAAGATGCACAACGTGTGTTGGACAAAAATTTCCCCACGCCTCCTACACCTGTGAATCAGAAGTCGGGATCGTGGTGGAAATTTTGGTAAGTTGAGTCAATGCCAATTCAAAATCTGCTTCGTTGCTGATTTTGCGCATGGGTGGCAAACAAGCCAACAGTCGTTTGCCATAGGACATGCCCGTCAGGCGGGGGTCACACACCACCAGTAAACCTGTGTCGGTTTCACTTCGAATTAAACGACCAGCGCCCTGCTTCAATGCCACTGCAGCCTCTGGCACGCTGTAATCTGAAAACGAGCTTTTCCCCATCAGTTCAAGGCGCTGTGAACGCGCCTCAACCAAAGGGTCGTTGGGCGGTGGAAACGGCAATTTGTCAATGACCACCAATTGAAGTGCGTCTCCTGGCACATCAAAGCCTTCCCAAAAAGAGGCTGAAGCGACCAACACACAACCCAAGCCGCCTTGGCTGGCGCCCTCCCTGAATCGCTCCATCAAGCGTCGTTTAGGGCCTTGGCCTTGCACCAAAATTTCCAATTCACCACTGTGCCCTAAAGAAGCAGTGAGGGCTTCACCAATATTGCGCATGGCATTCAAGGTGGTGGTGAGGACCAAGGTGCGGCCGCCCAATTGTCTGGCGTATTTTTCGACCCAACTGGCCACGCTGCGCGTGTGGTTGAAATCGTTGGGTTTGGGCATGCCCTGCGGCACATAAAGTGCAGACATCAACTCATAATCAAACGGACTGGCCACTCGAAGCTTGCGCGCTTCTCCAAGTCCGCAAGGCTCGGTGAACCAGCGCATTTGCGCATCTTCACCCAAAGTGGCCGACGTGAAGACCCAAGCACGTTGCGTTTGAGTTGGTGAGGCTACATCTTGCGTTTTTTCAAGGCTTGGAGCCTGCTCAACACGCTGAATCATGTGCGTCTGAACCGCTCGCGAAATGTCCAGTGGAGACTCGACCAAGCGCATCTGAGTACCGACCTCCACCCAGCGAACTGAACCTTCAGCACAAGGCGCTTGGAAATCTTGTAACAACTTCAATTGCAAACCAACCCGTTCATGCAAGCGCACAAAGTCGGGGGCCATTTCGCTGACAGTGTCCAAGGCTGCTTGTGCGGCATTGAAGGCCACCTCCAATTGCGCCATGGCTGTGAGCCAGTCTGCCGTTTCAATCTCATCGGGAATGGGCTCTGCCCATCGCAAGCGAGAGCCGGGTCTGGCGTGTTGCGCCGTCAGGCGCAGATCGCGAGTGGACTTTTCCAGCACACTGCAAATGAGATTCCAATCGACCAAACCTCTGGCCAATTGCACACCCGCACCCAAAATATCGCGTGTCAACTCCAGCAGTTGGCTGGTGCTGAGATGCCTGCCTAAAAAATTGATGCCAATTTCGTTGAGTTGATGTGCTTCGTCAAACACCACAGCTTGAACAGAAGGCAGCAGTTCAGCCATACCGGTTTCGCGAACGTTCAAATCTGCAAAAAACAAATGGTGGTTGATGACCACCACGTCGGCTGCCATTGCTTCTTTGCGGGCAAGGTTCACATGGCAAGATTTGAATTGAGGGCACGGCGAACCCAAACAGTTGTCTCGATTGGAGGTGACCAATGGAATAACAGGTGATCGATCGTCTAGGCCAGACAGTTCTGACAAATCGCCCGTGCGCGTGGACTGAGCCCACGTTTCAATTTTGCT
>JACCDO010747260.1_pt1 | contig 19402 bp, 25 predicted proteins | sample 7446101 | NCBI WGS metagenome assembly JACCDO01 (sample SAMN15323440, study PRJNA562643) | freshwater metagenome | isolation source: river surface water | place: USA:Blue River Watershed | collected 2017-08-16 | reverse complement strand
GTGGTGAAGAGGTTCTTCACGGACGCCCTCCAGCAGTGCGGTATCGGCGCGGAGGAGATGCGGATCGCCACCGCTCTCATGGACACCTTCGCCGCGGCCGTCGAGGAGGAGTGAGTCTGCATGTCTGTGTGTCTGTATGGCCGATGCGTCAAGAACGCTAGGCACGAAAAGATACCAAACCAAAAAAAAAATTTTTTTTCTTGTGACTTGTCCACTCAATGAGAAAGGTAAGACTGAAAAGAACACAAATACTGGCCAGTAAGTAAAACAAAAATTGAAGTGAAAAGCCCGCTTGATATTCAAGCACGCTTTCAACTGCAAAGAGCACAAGAAAGCAACCCACAAGCAAAAAGAAATGGCCCTCTCAACTATGCGTGCACGCGTAAGCCTCCTCCCCAGCCGCCCCGTCTCAGAGCCCACTTCTATCCGCAATCTCATGGGCGACTATGGCGGCCAGGTTGAGCTCCGTCCTGTCTACCAGCGGGACATCCGGTGGAAGAAGGAGAACATGTGCGAGCTCATCAAGACCGTCATGAACCAGGGTCTGATCCCTGGTCTCATCCTCTACAAGCTCCAGGCCGAGGAGCGTGAGGACGGGTCGCCGTTCCGCTACGAGATGGTCGACGGTCAGCACCGCTTCTTCACCATCCAGAAGTACTTCAAGAGCGAGCTCGTAGAAGAGGCCGGCGGCAAGCCGTTCATGATCACCTGGGTCTACCGAGATGAGGCGGCGGGCCGCGACGTGCACATCTTCTACAAGAAGAACGCCGCGACCGAGGAGTGGGAGTCCAAGAACCGTGCGGTCATTTTCTCGTACATGACCGACGACGAGAGGGACGCCTTCAACAGCTTCAAGCTGGACATCAAGGAGATCAAGGACCCTCTCACGCTCGACCAGCGTCGCGGCCTCTTCGACAGCCTTCAGCGGGGCATCAGCGTCCGTGGCTCAGATCTGCTCAAGAACCGCGTGGCGATCCCCCTCATCCGCTTTATCACGGACGAGTTGCGTGTGGAGGCAAAGATCAAGTCCATCTTGGCGGAACGCTGCTGGATGAACCCCAAGAACTACTGGCTCCACTGGGTCATCCGCTGCTTCTTCATCCTCGGTGCGGAGGAGAGCGACAACCTGGAGGAGGAGGAGTTCGCCATCCGCGACTCTGCCATTTCCCAGATGATCAAGGACGAGTCTCCCAAGCTGAACTGCGAGGCTGACAATACGGCTGCTCTTAAGGTCGCTCTCGATCGCTTCTTCGCCTTCCTCGACTCTCTCCCCAAGGGCGTCAAGCTGTCTCCCTGCCACTTCTACGCCCTCTTCACCCACCTCGCCAAGCAGACGGAGGCCACTCGTGAAGACATCCTCCGCGGCCACATCGACGACTGGGCCAACAACCGCAAGGCGAAGAGCTGGAAGAAGGGCTGGGAGAATCGCAAGAGCGGCGACGACGACGAGGAGCGGTCTACATATTTCTCCTCCATTCTCGAGGAACTTGACCGCATCCGCGTGCCTGTCCGTGAGCCTGAGGCCCGTAAGAGCATCCCCAAGAAGCTCCGTCAGCGTGTGTGGCGGCATTACTTCGGCGAGGAAGAGGAGGGCATCTGCTTCTGCTGCGGCGACGAGATCAGCTTCGAGGAGGAGTACGAGGCCTGCCACGTGATCGCCCACAAGCACGGTGGCTCTGACACTCTTGACAATCTCCGCCCAGGCTGCCGCAGCTGCAACCGGTCGATGGGGACGCAGAACATGGCCGAGTTCAAGAAGCAGTTCTACCCTGAGGCAGAGACCCCGCTCTCGGATGAGGGCGATGAGTAAACCCAAAACCCAACAAAAAAGAACAAACCCAAAACAAAAGAAAAAACTTTTTTTAATGGCATAAAAAATTGAACACATCATAAGGCTTCCTATAATACAAGCTTTCCAAGATTACTAAAAGAGAAAGCAACTTCCTAAAAGAATGGCGTCATTCACACTCTCTGTCCTCAACCAACAAATCGCCCTAAAGGCATCTGAGAATGCTGAGCTAACTGCTTCTCTGCAGCAAATGCAAACTCGCAGGAAGGCCTTAGAAAAGGAGTTAGCAGAGCTGCGTGAAGCAGAACTTGCAAAGTCCAAGTGTCAAAAGCAGATTCAGAGTGAGATTCAGGACATGCATGCTTCTGTAGCGACTCTCCAAAAGCAGCTTGCGGTCACCAAACAGAATCTGGATTTCATCTCTCTCATCAACAATGATGGCCGCCGCAAGGACGGCATCGGTCAGCGTTGGCGCGATAACTGGATGAAATGCTTTGACCGAGAGGGAATGAAGAGTGAGGCAGAAGTACGTGTAGGCGATACGGGAAGCGTGGGGATCGGCTACTGGATTAACCAGGGCCTTGATACTCTCATTACAGAGGATGATGAGGAGAGTGTTAGGAAAATCCTTGCCACCAAACCGACGGTCGGTTCTCTCCTCAACTCTGAGAGGAAGAAAGTTGAAAACTCTGTATGGCCTGGATGCAGTGAGAAGCCTGGTAATAATGTCGGCAAACAGAGCATCAAATCCGTCGTTCAATTCTACCGTCTCTCTCAGATGCCAAACGGAACTCGCTTCGGCCTCAAACGTGGCACCAAGGCGATGTGGGTTGTTGAGAAGATTGGCGGATATTATTACGCACCCCGCGTAGAAAATGAGAGTTCTGCTGTAATCAGCAAGTGGCAACGCACTGAGAACTACTTCGCTCATCGCTTCTCATTCCGTGTCATCGCCATTGTTCCTGAAGTGCAGTCCAAGATGCACCACCATCTAGAACTCATCAAGAACCACGAAGTTACCTTCTAAATCGCTTAAATCCAAAAAAAAGAACAAACCCAAAAACAAAAGAAAAAATTTTTTTAATGGTGGAAAATTTGAACTCCATCCGAGCCCTCTCTGGTAAGGCACCCTTTTCTGACAGTTGAAAGACAACCAAGGAAAAGGATTCCAAGATGAACACACAACCGAGAATGCTCAAGCAGAAGGATCTCCGCCGCCTCATGAAGGTTCGCCTCTTGAACAAGACCCAGGAGAAGGCGGCCATCAAGATCCAGGCCGCCTGGCGGAGGTGGGCGTGGATACGCTACCAAGAACAGCGTGCCCTAGAGCAAGAGCAGTACGAGGACTACAACTTCGGCTGCGACTGCGGCGACTGGCTCTGTACAGGCTGTGGAAAAGGACCCCCCATCCCTTGCGTCATGTGCGGAGCAGACTGCCGCGGCAGCGACTACGAGAAGTGGTCGCTCTGTTCACGTCGCTGCATGGTGCGTGAGTGCCGCGACTAGGCTCTCTCTCCCAAAAACCAAACCCCAAAAAAGAAAAAAACTTTTTTTATTGACCTTTCTTTTTTTCAGAACCAGCCTCCTTTTTCAGACCAGCCAAATACAGGCGAGCATCACGAATCGTCGAGAGGTTAGGATTTTTCTCAAGAACCTTAAAGAGCTTATCATCTTCCATTCCCCTCTCAAAATGTTCCTTATTGCAGTAACCCTGAAATGACGAGCTGGCTAGGTTCTGACAGTTTCTGTAGTTACAGAACTCAGGCATCTTCTAGTACTTCTTAACTCCATATATTTAATATGAGGCCGCCGCAAAAAAATTGAACCCAGAGTTGCCTTAAGATGGAAGGTACGCCTTGCGGAAATCATAGCGATTCACCCTCGGCTCAACATCAAAGATGTCTACCACTGAAGAGTACTACGAGACCTCCTGGGACCAGTATCAGGACTACAGGCAGACGTACTGCTACATCTGCGACCACTACACCTACGCAGCCTACATGGAGGAAAAGGAAGACGGCCACTTCTACTGCGACCGCTGTGCCTTCATCCCGCCCTACAGCGATGCCCTCTGGAATGGCCTCGTGGGCTTCCAGCGGCTCTTCCGTGCCTACTTCGGAAAGAAGGCGAAGTCGTGCTTCAACTGCGAAAAGCTGGTTCTCCATCTCCACCACTACAAAGGCGGCCAGATCTGCACTGAGTGCCTCGAGGAGGACATCGATCGCCGTCGCGAAGAGCTCGAGTGCCGCTGCTGCTATCACGACCCCTGCCGCTGCGAAGACGATGCGGGCCCCTGTGAGGACTGTGGCAACCCGTACGAGTGCGTCTGTCTGGAGCAGGAAGAAGACGCACGCCTCGCACGGCACCGTCGCATCTGCGGCTTTCCTGACTGCGATGGCGGCTGCGGCACTCTCGACTGCGGCTGCATCGACAAGTGCAAGTGCCCTCTTGATTATGGAGAGGAGGATGACTGAAAACAGCGGGCAAACACCAAAGAACAAAAACAAAGAAAAAACTTTTTTTTTATTCTTGAAAATTTGAAACCCTACAGCCTACGGATAAAAAGTACCCCCCCCAGCCAAAATGATCAAGCTCTTTCTCTACAAGGCAGCCCAGGCCAACGTGGTGGTCATTCTCCGCCGCGGCCCAGGCCGTGAGACCTGGGAGATGATCCGTTGGGATCTCGATACAGACACGTTCACGGAGGGCCAATGGCTTCTGAAGAAGCAGATGAACGGCAAGTATGCGGCTATTTCGCCGTGTGGCCGCTTCTTCGCCTACCATTATGACGTCTATGGTTATGTGAAGGGAGAGCAGAAACACAGATGCCACGGCGTCGTAAGTCAGATTCCCAACTTTACCGCCCTCTATTTCACGGAGAAGCATATCGGCAACTGGCAGTCGATTCGCTTTACTGAGAGAGGAGAGATCAACGGGCCGCAGATGGAAAAGAAAGGGAGCGTGGAGCTTTCGTTTGCCGATAACAAGACGCCTGTCATCCACTCTGGTCTTATCGAGGAGCCCTCGTGGACAGATTCCCTGGGCCGCGTCATCCGCACCGAAGGAGGCAAGCTCTTTGCAAATGATGTTCTGCTTTATGATACCACAAACCACCAGTTCGTACCGAGAGCCACAACGTAGTCTTCTCTTTACAAACTCCAAACAAAAAAACAAAAAAACTTTTTTTTTGGAGTCTCTTCTGCTGTGACGCACATCAGAAGGGATCCCTACCCAAGCAGCCAGGAGGTTTGCAGGATATGACTTTTCCTAAGACCTTGATTCCTGGATTTTATGATTCTTCGCTCTCTTTGATAGCTGTTAGTTTCTATTTACTCTTTGTCATTTACAGGTTAAGAACTATAACTTGGAAGTTAACCTTTGATGTGCCCGCAAGAGAAATGAAGCAGAACCTCATTTTCTCTACACGAACGCGTGTAAATAACCTTCGCAACGATATGCTCGTTGCCAGCAGTCACTTCGCTCTTCACTTGAGTAGGGGATTGGGGATTGGGGATTAAGGAGGGATAGGATTAGACCTCAATAAAGGTCGTCGCATTTGACTGTGAGAGAACCCAGTCGACATTCGTTTCGAAGGAGTCAAGCTCTTCCTCCAGAGTTGCAATCTTGGCCGCCAGATCCAGAGGATCTACAAGCTCTACCTTGTTATTCTCACGGAAAGAGTTCGTCAGGGCCGTGATTGTCTCAGGATTCGTCTTGACATCCTTTCCAAGTTCAGACTGCAGGAGTCGCTCAAGACGAGAATCCACATTCGACTTCTGTTGCTCGTATTCGGCTCTCTTGGCCTGCAGGCACTCCTTCATATTGCTGAGAAGCTCTCGCTTGACGCGGATAGAGTACTTGTACTCGATGGCCTCCGCAACGGTCCCCTCAAAAGAACCAACCTTTACAGGCGTCTTTGCATTGGACAGGATCACGGCCCGCTTGATGGCATCACGGCGTTTCAGGAGATCTGTGAAACTCTGGAGATTAGCTTCAGTCTCCTTCTTGTGCTTATCCTTATCAACAGGAGCACCGTTATGGGCAACCTTGCACCAAGACTGGATTGTCTCAGTGACTTTTTCGATCCGCCGATCGAGGAGCTTGAGTTCAGGCAGAGCCTGTGTCACACTCATACGTTGGGTCATCTTGTTAATATTTACTTGCATTGAAAGCTTTAGGCCCCATCAACAAAAATTTGAAATCAGTCAAGTGCGCGATGGTATAGCACGCTTTCAGAACTAGCAAAGAGTCATCTTTTGAAAGTACCAAGAAAGAATGGCAGGCCGCGATTACACCATCGTTTATACCTCCAAGACGGAGGAGGAGTGCAAGAAGATCATGTCGTACCCCTACGGCTACATCAACGACGAGTACGAGACCCGCTACGACCTCAAGAACATCCGCCGTCACATCTTTATCGAAAAGAAGGAGGAAAGTGCAGAAGTCGGCGACTTCCCTAAGAACATCCGCCGCCACTTCTGGGTCAGCTGCGGTGAGCGGGATGAGCGGCCCTGGATCTCCTGCGGACAACTCGACAATGACGCCTACTTCTTCTACACGGGCTCTTGCGACTACACTGGCTTCGACTGCCAGGGCGGCATGCGGCTCTGGGTCTCTACCTCTTGGAAGAATATCATCGACCACGCGATGAACCAGGGCGAGTACGAGCAGTACAAGACCCTCTACGATCCCCTCAACGACACTCACCAAGAGGAAGAGCACGAGGAGGAGGAAGAAGAGGAGGAGCAGGAAGACCGCGGCATCTGCGTGCACTGCAAGGAGGCACCAGCCACAATGGCTAACGAGTTTACAGATGACGATGGGTACCTCTGTGCTGACTGCTTCTGGGATCTTGACTCTGAGCTGAAACGGAAGCGACGCTCGGAGCCAGAATGGCGTTACTTCCGCGTCTATTCGACCTGCAAGGAGCTGATGAATCTCTCAGAGGCAGAAGCAAGGGAAAAGGCACGAGAAAGTGTCATGCAGATGGAGGGCGGCAGCTGGTGGCTCGCAAAGAATATTCTTCCAGGCTAAAAAAAAAGCGAGACAAAAAAAATAAAAAAAAGAAAAAAACTTTTTTTTAGGTCTTTAGTAGAATGAGCTCAACATCAACTGGTATTCAACAGGAAAGCTCTTCAGGCCCCGCATCAAGTTCAACATCAACTGGTATTCAACAGGAAAGCCCTTCAGGCCCCGCATCAAGTTCAACCTCCACAAGATTTGCCCAACTACCAAACAATGCAAATCAAAAAAATACAGAGTTTTTTTATAAAATAAGACAACTTATTTTAAGACCTAATGAACTATATCTTACAGGAAACGAAATATTTACTGATAAAGATTTAGGCGAAATATCCAGACTCGTATCAAAATATTCTAAAATACCTGTATATAGTTCAGGCCAAAGAGGTATTGTTTCAACAAAACCAGGTTTTGGAAATGGGCCACGGCAAGAAAGAAGAACGAATCAAATAATAGTTGTAAATTCGTCAAGAGATGGTAAACCAAATAAAACTCATTTAACTATACATTTCCCTCAAGGAAATCCAAAAAAAAATATAGAAGGAAAAAACATAGGTCCTATTCATATTAGAACTACGAATGACTCTAAACCACGTTCAGAGCCTCCAACTTTCCAGGCACGAATTTATCCAGAATTCAAACAATTTACTGTAAATATTAATAAAATAAAAGAAATACCACAACCCTATAAGCGATTTACTAAAGATCCATATGAAGGTATTTCATTGGAAAACATATATAATATTGGTAAACATAACTATAATAATTCTGCAGAAGCAAAATATGATAGTTGGCTAGGTAGATTGATGGCCTGGGCAGTTGAACAAGTGTTAAATGAAAAAATAAGAGCCAGATTAGTGGTAAAAGAAGAAGTGGAGGTAAAACCAATATATCCTATTGTTCCTTATTGCTTTTCAAGACCCTCCCCTATAAAACCAGAAATAAAAAAAGAAAATATAGCATCACCCCAAATTTTAAGTACAGGAAGTTCTGAAGAACCTTGTGGAGGGGCAGGTGGACCCTGTATATCCACAGGTACAAAGAAAACATCAGGAAGAACACGTAGAAAAAATAGAAGAACTGTAAAAACAAGAAAGTTATAAAGATAGTCACATCTAAAGGCAATTTACAAAAAAGAGAAAAGAGTATAATGTGCGAGCATAGACAAATAGATCCCACAGAGAGAATCATATACAGGCAAAGTCCTCTAAGCACGGGCACTTCGAAGAGTTACTATAAGTCTCTGAACTCCAGGGCAGCAGCATGGATTTCCCTTGTGACCACGCTCAATAAGAATAAGTATGAGGATATGGTGTATCCACTGAATCTAACAGATGATGAGAAACAGCAACTCTGGATTCTCACTGCCTATACACATTATAATCTCATCAGTCCCACTATATTCTTTGATTTTCTCATGGAAATAGCAATCGAAGAAAAAGCGAGATTTACATCATTTGCAACTGCGGAGAAGCTCCGCAAGTGGCCAACAAATCCGATTCCAGCCAAGTTCCAAGACAACTTCTTGGTTTTCTTGTATCTAGCGATTCGAGATGGCGAGTATGCATTTACTCTGCTAAAGTCCCTCGATGCTCTATAACTTCTCTACAAGCCGAGGTTGATACTGAAGAACCAAAATCACTACAAGCATAAATCCAAGATAGATCAAGACTTGATGAACCTTGGAGTTTCCAGCGATAGCATCAATACCGAGATAGGCGAGGCCCCATATGGCGATCCACCAGAACTGAATGAGCGTTAAGATTCCCAAAAACTGAAACATATTAGCTTTCGAACTCAAAACAATCTTTTCAAGAAAGTTCATCTCCTGTAGAACCCAAAGATTATTTAGGGGGCTTTCTTGTATCTAACATTTTCAGATTCTTCACCCGTTGCATGACTAGGGAATCGGACGCCTGGCTTCACTTCCACGGCCACAAGTTTCTTTCCCCGTAGATGTGGGGATACATACTCGCCGCTCATTCTGTTTCGTTGCCACATTTTCCAGCTTGATGCCATCAAAAAAAATTGAATGGCCAGCACACTTGAAAGGGAAGCACGTTCAACCGCGAAAAATGAACAGCACCTACTTCGAGATGAACCCCTACTACTACGACATGGCCTTCAACATGATGCAGAACACGACAACCTTCCTCAATGATACGGCGTACGAGTTCTTCACGAACCAGTGGCCGGCCTTCAGCAGCAAGATGGACCTCTTTTGGGCCCGCATGAAGGAGGACCCGCAGGTCTGGATCGCTCTCTACCCGCTCACTCTCTTCTTCCTTGCCATCTTCATCTGGTCCAACAAGGTCGATCAGATGCCTCGCTACTACACCGAGGATGTGGAGGAGCTTCTCAAGGACAACATCATCACTCGCAATCGCCGAGTGGTGGTCGTGACACCCAAGAAGCGAGCAGATGATCATCCGATGATTCGCCGTTCCCAGGCGACTCGGATGTACATCTCCTTCGAGTAAACGGGCAAACATAAACCAAAAGAACACAAAAACCATATACAAAAAAATGAAAAAACTTTTTTTTTGTAGAGCAAAGCCTACAATGGATCCAGGCGGTCTCGGAGCACTTATTGGAATCAGTGTCATGGTGGCAGTAGTAGTAGGATTTCAAATCATAGAAGTCTGTGAAAAGCGAAAAAAGAAACCACTGACGGTGAAAACTCCTCTTCTTGCAGTAGAACCACCAAGACCAGTTCTCCTCACAGTTCGTCATGTAAAGATGAATACAATCTTACCACCTGTAAAGTCCTCAAGAAAGCTTCTTCTGGACAGCAACAATATGACGGCGAGCCGCAGTCTAAAAATCTAACAAAATAGAAATCCAATGAAGGCATCAGATTCAACCAACTCCCTTACAGGCCTTACTGAACGTATTGAAATTCAGATTGAAGAAAACGGCTGTTTTATTTGTTTAGAGGAGCTAAATGAAAACAGAGAGCCCCTTGTAGACAGTACCCTCCTGCGAACATGCGGTTGCAAGTTCAAGGTGCACCCTGCCTGCTGGAATGAGTGGATGAAAGGCAAGACTGATTATGATTGTCCGATTTGCCGAAAAAAGAGTCTCACGACTGGCAAATCACCGATTCCAACACTTCCAGTCTCTGAATGGCCCACGGAAACACATACAGGCATCAAGCGACCCGTTCTCTTTCTTATTTTTATTGTTCTTTTGGCGGGAGCCATAGTAATGGTGTATGAAATCATAAAGAACTAAAACCTAAACATTTTTCTTGAAAAGAAGGAAGTAGTTAAAATTTGAACTGCCATGTTTCCCATGCAACGCCAACTACGTAACAACAGAATGCGATTCTTCCGTGAATCTATCCATGGACACCATCAAAACATGCATCCTGATACTTTCCCCCATTTCTTTGCAGTCTGTCGCGGCTTAGATCCACAGCCTTCCTTTCAGATTCTTCGTGTCGAGCGCATGCGAGGATATGATGAGCAGGCGGTCTATCGCTTGATTGAAGAGCAGATACAGGTACATCGCGAGTGGAACATATTTCACGATGGCAATCCTGAGGATTCTCTGATGGGGCAGATGCAGGTCTACAGGCCTGGAAACAACCCCAACGAGCTCGCCACGCGTGTTCGATTCCACATTCGCAATATCTATCTCATCTCGCGAAATGAGGCCTTTCCAGTTGTCATGTTTGACGACTTTGATGTCCTGCCTCGAGCAACCGCGGTGATTCTTCCCACCAATGCTCATCTGACCACGCGTGACAACTACAACTATCCGCGAGGAGATCCCAACTTCACGAGCCATTATCTGATGGATCAGAGCAACTTCATGAACCCGAACATGAATCTGACAAATCCTGTGATTGATGAGATTGACCGTATGAGGAGTCGCAGATTCAACATTGATAACGATAGAGGCTGGTATGGCATTATTCCAGATGATCGCTATCACAATGAGATACGTCGGTATCATGATGATGATGATAGACGTTGGCGTGGACGTAGCCCAGAATATGATTATGATTTCCACCATCCGATTGCGGCAGGAGCAGGAGATGGTGTTCGCCGAACTCGACGTGATCGCAATAGTATCCACACCCCGCCTCGACGCCCTTCTGCCCAAGCTGTAAATGTTGTGTGGGGTGGAGAGCCTATGCCGGCAGCAGCCGCTGCTGCAGCACCAGCAAGACCCATCTCACTGCAGGCCTTCACCATTCAGGCTCTCATTAATCACGCGATTGCTGAGCAGATGACGTGTCCTATCTCAATGAACCCGATTGTCAAAGACACGGCCTGTGTGACGACTTGCCAGCACATCTTTGAGCGTGACTCGATTCAACAGTGGCTCACCGACCATACGAACTGCCCTGTCTGTCGTCAAACCACTTCCATCTGTAGTTAGAAAGCCATTTCAAACAGTACAGGTATATGATCACTAAACTCAACATCAGAAAAATAGGTAGATTTCCGAAATAAAAACCGACAAAAAAGATGTTTCAGAAGGAGCAAATGATCAAGATGTTCTCCAGTGGAAGGAAATGTCACTTGATTCGATGCATCAAACCTCTCAAAAAATAGAAATTCATTTTTATTAAAATCTCCGCAAATGAGTGGAAACTCATATGCAGAGGCAAGAAGATAAAGTTGTGCTTCCTGAGATCTGCGAACCTCATGATATAGAAGAGGACAACAAGGAACCTCAGTGAAGTCTGCCTGAAAGTGTGTGTTGAAGATCTGAATATGTTTCCCTTCAAATAAAATACCCACAGAAAGAATCCCTTTATTTACGAGCCCATCGAGGCCACCTTTTGCATGAAATGGTGAAAACCTAGGAAGTTCAAGAATAGGAATTGTTTTTTTCACCAAGATGCAGAGGCCGCATGGAGTAAAAAACCCAAGAAGAGGTTTCCCGAAGCAGCGGGGTTCAACAGGTGCAAAGAAAATATCATAGCCGTATTTCGGTGCGAGGGCCTGTAATTTATGTCTTAGTTTTCGAGAAAAAACTTCTTGAAGGCAAAGAACATCACATCGGCATTTTATATAGGCCCATAAGAGAATGGCTTCGACAGGACATTGTATCCAAGGCAGTCCATGGATATTATATGAGAGGATACGAAGAACCATCTACCCCTCCCTGGGAAACCATTTGGTTTAAACTTCCCCAGCCTAGGAATAGGAGTAATGGAAAGACTTCAAGAAGTCGCCTTTCAAGTGCCCCTCAGCTTTCAGCTGCCAAAGTTCTATGAACAACAGACACCAGAACGGATAGCCTTGGCCCTTCGGATTGGTTCCCAGGCCGTAGAGAATCTTTTTCTTTCGATTGCCGATCAGATTCGTGAGGAGCAGAACTCGGAGCTTGTGGGTCAGCTTGAAAAGAAGTTTCTGAAAAAGCAAGAGCAGTATGAGCGTGAACGGAGGACCCTGGAAGAATCTCTTGACCACCTACGAGCAAAGTTCAGTATTGATGAGGCTCTCAAAACAGAGACTCGTCGCCAGCTGATGGACGAGGCCAAGCATATTTACAAGGAGGTTCTCGATGAAAAGGACAAAACGATATATCTTCTCAAGGATCAGCTAGCAGGCCTGAAGGAGCAACTTACAGGCGAAGTGCGAACTCTCAATGATAAGATTAGCCGGCAGCTGGGATCTCAAGAAAAGGGTAAGGCCGGTGAAGTTAGCATGGAGGATATGATTAAGAAAGCCTATGGTATGTCACCGAACTTTGACCTGCAGTCAGTAGGTCGCGAGGCACAGAAGGGCGATCATATCATGGAATACAAATCCATACGAGCCATGTGGGAAATCAAGAACTATACGAGAATGGTGAGCAAGGAGGAGGTGGAGAAGCTTCATCGTGACATGCGATCAAATCCAGATTTCAGCTTAGCTATTATGGTCTCCTTGCAGAGTGGTATTGTAGGGCATTCGAAGGCAGGAGATATTGATCTGGAAATCCTAGAAGACGGGCGAATCGTTGTGTATATCACGAATCTTTTCAGACGAGATGATCCTATCCTCTATATTCAGAGCCTGAGGCCGATTCTAGATATTACAGAATCTAGAAAGGACAAGAAGATTCTGACGAGCAGCGAGGAAGTTGAGTCTCTTCGATTCAAGGTAAAGGTTGTTCATCACATTCTCTTGAAACACCAGAAGACACTTGCCACGCTCCATAACAGTGTGGTGCAGCAAAAGAAAAAGATGGATCAGATGAACTCGGAATTCATGGCCCTACTCCGCGAAGCGGAATCCGAATGCAAGAACTCACTGCAAGAGCTTCTAGCAAATGAGGAAACCACAGAGGCCCTTGATACGTTGAATCCTGAACTCTTTACAAAGGAGGCCATGGTAGAACTGACAAAACACCAAAAGACGTTTATCGAGTGGTTCCAAGATGCTTGCATAGAGGATCCAGATGGTGAAGTGGAAAGCAAGAAGTTTCTGGAAGCCTTGAAGCCAGTTCTAAAAACGGAGAAGGAACTGAAGGAGGTGAGGGACCTTCTGCAGGATACGGTGTGGCCAAAGAATGGCAAGAAACTCAAGGGATTCCGAATGAAGGCGGAAAAATCACGCGATTAAAGAAAACTATCAAAGCAAGCAAAGAGAAATGATTGTTGTCACAGGAGCCGCTGGACTGTTTGGGGTAAACTTCATTCGATTTCTTTTGGAAACTACCGAGGAAATAATCCTAGGGATTGACTCGCTTTTCGGTGGGAATGCAGAGTATTTGCCTACTCACGAACGTTTTTCTTTCGAGCAAGGCGATTTATCAGAAAAGAGGTTCCAGGCAAAACTCGAAGATATTTTTCAAAAGAATGAGATTACATATGTCTTTCATTTTGCTGCCTATGCAGCAGAAGGCCTAAGTCCTTTTATTCGTTGTTTCAACTACCAGAACAATCTTATCGCTACAGCATTTATTGTGAACATGTGTATCCAATACAACATAAAACGTCTCGTGTTCACATCATCTATGGCCGTTTACGGAGATCAAGGAGCACCGTTTGACGAAGAGATGACGCCGAAACCAATAGACCCGTATGGAGTGGCGAAATATGCAGGAGAAATGGATATTCAGATTGCGGCAAAGCAGCATGGTCTTGAGTACTGCATTATTCGCCCCCACAACGTTTACGGGCCTTACCAGAATATTTGGGATCCTTACAGAAATGTACTTGGAATCTGGATGTACAAGAGCCTGAAAGGTCTACCCATAACGATTTATGGAGACGGCTTACAAAAGCGTGCATTTTCGTACATTGGCGATGTGGTTCCTTGTCTATGGAAAGCTGCCACCGAGCCCCGTGCAAGAAATCAGATTATCAATCTGGGAGGAATCAAGCCTTTTAGTATCAAGGAATCTGCGGAGATTATGAGCAAGATTACAGGCAATGAGAATATTCAGAACCTAGAGGCCCGTCACGAAGTAAAAAATGCCTTCAGCACATATCAGAAGTCAATCGATCTCTTAGATTTCAAGGATACTACCACACTTTCTCAAGGGCTAGAAGCCATGTGGAACTGGGCAAAGGCACAGCCAGAAAAAGAGCAGAAGCGATGGAGCCAGTATGAGATTGATAAACAAATATATGTATTTTGGAAGTAAGATGCTAATATCGATTGTTCAACGAAAGAATATTAGAATCTTTATTTATTATTTTCTTTTATTTATTTTAATGCATGATAAAGCCTACGCAATCTGAAGGCCACGGAAATAGGTAAGTTGAGAACTACTCCCACTGCTTGAACCACTACTAGAGCCAGAACCAGAGCTGCTAGACGAGCTACTTCCACTGCTGCTTCCACTACTCGTACCACTGCTAGAAGAGCCAGTAGAGCTACCACTTGAGCTAGAGCTGCTAGAAGTTGAGCTACTAGAACCACTGGAGGAACTAGAAGTACTGTTACCGCCTGACCCGCTTGAAGTACTAGAACCACTGGAAGAAGAGGATCCAGAGCTAGAACTAGAAGAAGAATCAAGCTCATCAAGGTGACGATTGTGATGACGAAGAAAGGAACGAATCTTATTTCGAAGGCGGTTACGAAAGAGAGTACGAATAGTTGTCTGAGAACAAAGAAGCTCCTTGCCTGCAGCATCGTACCATTGAATCTTGCTGACGATCTTGCCTGAGATCCCTCCCTCCCAAATACTAGCACTTGTAATATTGTATGTACCAGGTACTTGGGGACACTCAATCTGGGTACACAGATCTTCAACGGTCGGAGAGAAAGGGATTCCGTCAAGGCTAAATGAGTACTTCGCAGTTCCAGAATCTACGTTAATACCTTCGGGAACTGTATAATCTATCCAGAGAGTGGCGTTCTCGCCAACGATAGGAGGATTGGGGCCGAAGCCCTGCGAGTTAATCTGGAAGACGCTTTTCCCTGCAGCACAGTCAACCACCTGAGACTGTGAAACCTGCACGACACTTGACAAAAGACCAAAGAGGAGAACCAACTTCGAAAACATTTTGAGTTTCTACCAGTTCGGACAAAAAAATCCGGTTCAACTTTTTCCCTGCGGCAAAATATCCAAGAGAAAAAGTCTTCCTCAACAAAGAAATGCCGTGTGCCTGTATAGCGGACAATCCAAAATATCCCCAAAATGAGGAATGGGGTCCGATCGTTTGGAGAATCTTGCACACCATGGCAGAAAAGGGTGGCCTTCAAACGGATAAACTCTTCCAGGCAGATGAGGGGAGAACTTGGCCTCTTTTTGTAAAGTCCATAGGACAAATGATTCCCTGTCCGTATTACCGAGACCATTTTGCAGAATATATAGCCGCAAATCCATTTACCCTACCTCAAGAATCGGCAGGCTGGAATCTGTATATCCGAAGCTGGTTTTATACCTTTCATGAATCTGTGAATCAACGGCTAGGAAAGCCGAGTTTTCCATTTGATCAACTTCGAATCACCTATGGCAACGTAAAAACCATACAGGCAGATCTTGAGAAGTTAGAACAAATCCAGAAACGGGCGATGAAGTTGGGAGGAGTTGCGATTTTATCATGGCAAGCCTGGCTGAAGCATCTCCGTAACCTCCGAGCCTTTCTGTAATAAAAATATAAGAAATTGCCATTTAGAAAATTTGAAACTACATACACAGTTAAAAGCACCTTCAAACAATCTCCTCAAATGAAGTGCTCTATCTGCAAAACAGAAGGGCATTCCAAACGTTCATGTAAGAATCATTCGGTAGATACATCAAACACCAAGGTAGAAGAGGATGTAAAGGCGGGCCCTTCTGTAAATATAGAGATGGCCTCAAAGATAGACATTACAACAGAATCGGTGATTGATATATCAGATGAAGTCCGCACAAGCCTTGCATTAAATTTTAACAAATGTGTAAAGGGTTATCATTTAATAAATGACGACCCTATAAAAGAAACTCCTTGGGAAGATATCAATGCGATCATTCTAAATACTTCTGGTTGTTCTGTCAATTCTCAGAGTAAAGGTTCTCATAAGCCTGGAGGTGATTTGGCGTGTTCACTTGGCGGTTTCTCAAATAAATCAACCCAATATGATCTTGGAAACAAATCATTCAAGATCAGTTCGTATAGACTTACAACAGTATGTTCTGATAAGACACCAGGAAACATTGAAGAAATTATCACAGAAATAAATCGACGCAAGGATTTTAACTTCTATTCCATTATAGTTAGGGAAGATACAAATAAGGAGATTCTATATGATTGGTTTCTTATTCCAAGCGACTTTCCTTCATTGAACCCGACTTCTTATAAATGGCATCCCAAAGCTGGAAAGATAGGTAAAAATAAAGGTGCTATAACTGGTTGGGAGACAGATACACTTAATGGTTCCAGTATGTCTATCACATTCAGTATGTCTTCACAGTTGTGGATTGATATAAATATTACTGAAGAAATGAAAAAGTTCATGATTAGTTCATGTAAGATTAATCGTGGAAGGAAATACAATTATATAGAACTCTATGAGAAGCATAACAACCTTGATTAACTATCTGTTTTCTCTTCCTGAGACTTATCTTTGAGTCTCTCATTTATAAGCTTAATGTATGTTTCGTTCAACTCAACCCCTACAAAGGACATGCCGAGATTTTTTGCTGCAACGCATTCACTTCCAGAACCAGCAAATGGAACAAGAACATATCCTTCAGTATTGGGTTGCTTACAGGAACGGAGAAGTTTTTCACAAAGGGCTATAGGTTTCTGCGTTGGATGGTCGACTCGCTCTTTCATGCCAGCACCACCAGCAAGTGCTGGGATCTTAATAACATCGCGTGGCAATGCACCATTTGGATGAGCAGTATAGGTGGTTGTCTTTTCACCTTTTGAGAAACGGCCTTTAGTAGCGGTCCTCTCTTTACCTGCAGCACCATTCAAGAATCCTTCAGTGTATGCCTCGCGAATATCATCACGATGAAACATTTTATCTTCCTTCCAAAGTACCAGGATACTTTCATGAGAGCGTTGCCAGAAGTTTAGAGAAGCCACGTTTTTATTGGTATAGTGCCAGATGATCCACCGCCGATTAACACCATACGGGACTCTGGAAAGAATGAGGGCAAGGATTTCACTAAATCCATAGATAAACATGGTTCCATTTGGTTTGAGGATTCTAAGACACTCCTTGATCCATTTCTCAGACCATTTCAGATATTCTTCCATGGGCTGTTTATCACTCTTATTGCCGAAATCTTTCCCAATATTGTAGGGTGGGTCAGCAATGATAATCTGAGCTGAGTTATCCTTAAGAGTTGGTAAGATGAGCAAGGAGTCTCCATGAAGAATCTCTTGTTTCAAAGGTGTAGTTTGAACAACAGGGGCTGGGATGATAACCTCATTGGTTACAGGGGCAGTGTCCAAAAGTTTTGAAATCTCCTCCTTTTTCTTGCCACTATATCCCTTGATACCCCTTTCCTTGCACAAGGCAATAAGTTCCTCACGAGTTTTCTTTGAATAATCCATTGTAGGTAACTGAGCATCAATCGTGCGAGTAGGGTCAATTTTACCTGACTCATAAGAAGTATTTGCAAGGACTTCTTCAAGAGTCTTCATATCTTAAATAATGACAAAATGTTTAGGTTTTTCACCGAAAATAACGAAATCGGTAACTCAGCTTGTCCGAATATTCCAAACTGCTTGAAGATACCCATACAGGGCATTGGCAAGGGCCTGGCTTCCAGTATGGGCTGAGGTGGCGTGAATCCCGCCGTATTTTCTTGAAAGTCCAGCTTCATTGGCCATTTCCTGCCAAGTTGTATAGGTAAACTTCAAAATCTGAGAAGGGACAACATTGAATTGAATCTGAGAACTTTCTACAGGCATGAGGAAGGTTCCAAAATGATTTGTTTGAGATGCGTTGAAAATAGGGCTGATTAAACTGAGATTTTCTAAACTACGCTGTCTATCTTCTATTTTCTCACCAAACCATTTTTTCATAATATTTGCAAAAGTCTGAGAAAAGGCCGAATGGCCAGAAGGAAAATCTGGAAATGGTGGAGTGACAAAGTTTGTTTCCTGATACGGTACCCAGGCTTCTCCAAGAATCGAGGTTCCATCGTATTTTGTGAGAGTCTGTCCACGATACATTCTGCGGATTTCTTGAATGGGTCGAGCTTGCATGTTGATTTTCTTAGAGTTCCAGACAAGTCGACCAGTCTCAAAGAGATGAATAGCAAGATCTAAGCCAGAATAGAAAAAGGATTGCAAGCCAACCGTTTTTGCAACATCAATCGCCGCCATATATTGTCTCCAGAACCAAATAAACATACCAGGGGGACTTACAGTAAAGGGGCCTCCTGCCCAAAACTCCGCGATCATTTTCTGAGTTTCCGTTAGGTTGCCAGTAATGGTAATAACTTCTGCGATTTCATTGGCTCTTGCAGAGCCATCATCATACGAGCTTGCAGTTCCAGGAAAAAAAGTCTGAGCTGCATCTAAGATTGCAGTTTCTTGAGCACTGGATAGACCAGTAGAAGTTACATCCCCCCATCCATAGGTCAAGTAGTTTTTCTTAGATCCGCTGATTTTCAAGGGAACCCATTTGGAAGGAGCCGTGAAGTTATTTGGATCATCCGTTGTAGTCGTGACCTCTAGAGTTTGGCTTCCATTTGGCAAATCAGAATCTGCAGGTGCAGTAGCAGCTGCAACAGAACCATCTGCGGCACGATATGTATACCAGGTGTCCCATGCAGTCTCCCATGCGGTCCAGTTACCGTCTGTCTGAACCTGAGATATACGAGTATCCAGGGCAGAAACAGTCCAACCGAGGTATTGAGCAATATTTGATTTCAAGAAACTTGTATTATATCCAGTTAAAAAGACTGGCATTATCTTCAGAAAAACGGCAATCATCCACATAAAAACGTCAAGTTGTCCACTACGAATGGGAAAGCGAGTATCCCAGTTCCAAGAATCAAGAGTTCCTGAAATCGGCCCGCTCACCTGAGACCAGTTATACCCAGAACAAACACTAAGAAACCATAAATACACGATACGGGATGTTCTTGTAGGGCCAAGGTTTCGGCCAGAAACTGACATCAAAAGTTCATCAAGCAAAGAAAGTGTATATAAATCAAGATTATAAATGGATACTTCAACTGGTTTTACAG
>JACCDO011270415.1_pt1 | contig 19406 bp, 16 predicted proteins | sample 7446101 | NCBI WGS metagenome assembly JACCDO01 (sample SAMN15323440, study PRJNA562643) | freshwater metagenome | isolation source: river surface water | place: USA:Blue River Watershed | collected 2017-08-16 | reverse complement strand
ATTGCAAAAAATGTTACAATTAATAAACAATTAAATTAATTACATTATTTTGTTATAAAAATAACATTATATAAATATAATATAATGGATAGCATTGCTTGGAATATTATTGACAAATATTTTAAAGATAACCCATATAATTTGGTCGCCCATCATTTAGACTCATATAATGACTTTTTTAGTAAAGGCATTTTTCAAATTTTTAGAGAAAATAATCCAATTCGATTTATTGAACGCGAAGATGATTCTAAAAAAGAAGATGATATCTCAAGTTCTAATGTTAAGCACGAATGTTTTTTATATTTAGGCGGCAAAACCGGCGACAAAATTTATTTCGGTAAACCTGTTATTTATGACGACAATGAACTTGGTGAATCTGGATTATATCCTCATTATATGTATCCTAATGATGCACGTTTAAGAAATATGACTTATGGTATGACAATTCATTACGACTTAGAAGTTGATTTTGTATTTTATGAAGACAAAGAACGAAAGGAACTAACAAAAACATACGAAAAATTATATTTGGGCAAATTTCCTATTATGCTTCACTCCAACCTTTGTATTTTAAAAGGATTAGCAACAGAAGCGCGTTTTAATTTAGGAGAATGTCGTAACGATTATGGCGGCTATTTTATTATAAATGGTAAGGAAAAGGTTATTGTTAGTCAAGAAAAATTTGGAGACAATATGTTATACGTAAGAAAAAACAAAGAAGATGCATTATATAGTCATTCGTGTGAAATTCATTCCGTATCTGAAGACAGTTCTAAACCAATTCGTTACACATCCGTTAAAATTGTTGCGCCAGATGCAACATTTACTAATAATCAAATTGTTGTTGATATTCCAAATGTAAAAAAACCAATTCCTTTGTTTATTTTAATGCGTGCATTAGGAGTTATATCTGATATGTCTATAATTGAATTTTGTTTACTTGATCTTAAAAAAAATGAAAATATGATAAATTATTTTATACCAAGTATTCACGATGCTAATAAAATTTTTACACAGCAAATTGCTTTAGAATTTATTTCTAAATTTACAAAAAGACAAACTGTTAGTGCAACACAAGATATTTTAATGAATTATTTTTTACCACATATTGGAGAAGATAATTTTATTAATAAGGCATATTTTATTGGTTATATGGTTAATAAATTGTTGCGAGTATTTACTGGTGATGAATTACCAACGGATCGTGATAGTTTTAAATTTAAACGCATTGAAACTTCTGGTTCTTTAATTTATGATCTTTTCAGAGAATTTTATTTAATTCAAAATAGTCAAATATTTTTAAAAATTGATAAAGAATTTTATTATCACCCTGGAACATATCGAGCTAATTTTGTTAGTTTAATTGATAATGAAGGCAATTTAAAAAAATATTTTAAAGATAAAGTTGTTGAAGAAGGTTTTCGAAAAGCATTTAAAGGCAATTGGGGTGCTGATGTTAATACAAAACGCGTTGGGGTTGTTCAAGATCTTAACCGTCTATCTTGGTTCACACATATTTGTCATTTAAGAAAAGTTAATTTGCCTTTAGATCCAACCGCCAAAGTTGTTGGTCCACATTTGTTACATAGCACTCAATGGGGATATATGGATCCAGTTGATACTCCAGATGGTGGAAATATTGGGTTGCATAAGCATATGGCAATTAGCACTGCAGTTACAAATGGCGTTTCATCATTTCCAATTATAAAATGGTTAAGAGCAAATACTCCTTTAAAACTTCTTACTGAATGTGAACCAAAAGTTATTGCAAGTTATACAAAAGTATTTGTAAATGGAAATTGGATTGGAGTTATGGATAATCCATTGCAAACTATAACAACAATGCGTTTATTTCGTCGAAATGGAATAATTCCAGTATATACAAGCATAACATTTAATTATGAGTCAAATACAATTTATATTTATACTGATGGAGGAAGATTAACACGACCAATATTTTATAGAGACAATAAATTTGATAATGGTAAAATGATATATGGAAAAATATCATATGATCACGGAACAATAAAAGATATAATTAGTTCAACTAAATATACATGGCAACAAGTTATTTCTGGTTTTGAAACAAAACACGATGAACGATTTAATGTTAGAAATAATATTTTGTATGATATTCATACATTATATCCAACACATAATACTTTAGAATCATTATTAAATTCTTTCGAAGTAAATAGAGGAATAGTTGATTATATAGATACATCTGAAGAAGAAAATGCATTAATTGCTATGACAAAATCAGATTTTAAAGAGAATAAATATTATACTCATTGTGAAATTGATCCGTCATTAATATTTGGTGTAATGGGTAATTCTATTATTTATCCAGAAGCAAATCAATTTCCACGTGATTGTTTTTCGTGCAGTCAAAGTCGTCAAGCAGTATCTGATTATCATTCCAATTATCAAATGCGTATGGACAAAATGGGTGTTGTATTGAATTATGGTCAAACTCCACTTGTTAAATCACGTTATTTAGAATATATTAACAAAGAAGAACAACCTTATGGAGTTAATGCAATTGTTGCAATTATGTCTTATACTGGTTATAATGTGGAAGATGCTATTTTAATTAATGAGGCATCTATTGAACGTGGTTTATTTAGAACTACATATTACACAACATATGAAGCTCGTGAAGAAAGCGCAAGAGTATCTGGTTCAACAACTAATACATTTTTTGCGAATGTTCAATCAAAACCTGGAGTTAAAGGTCTTAAAGAAGGGTTTGACTATAGCAAACTAGATAATTATGGATTAGTTAAAGAAAATACACCAATAGATGATCGTATTGTTTTAATTGGTGAACTAACAACTAGTATTGATCAAAAAGGAGTTTATAAAGATAATTCAAAGACTACAAAGAAAGGTCAATTAGGTTTTGTTGATAAGGCATTTATGAGTGAAGGTGAAGAAGGATTTAGAATTGCTAAAATTCGTATTCGTGAAGAACGTTTACCCGCAATTGGTGACAAAATGGCTTCGCGCGCTGGACAAAAAGGCACTTTAGGTCTCATAATTCCAGAAGAAGATATGCCTTTTACTGCTGATGGAATTCGTCCTGATCTTATTATTAATCCACACGCTATTCCGTCTCGTATGACAATTGGACAGTTAGTTGAAAGTCTATTAGGTAAGGCATGCACGGAATATGGTGGATATGGAGATTGCACAGCATTTGCAACAAAAGGAGCAAATTATGATACATATGGCGAAATGTTAACAAAAGCTGGATATCATAATTCAGGAAATCAAATTTTATATAGTGGTTTTACTGGTGAACAATTGTTTTCAGAAATATTTATTGGTCCAACATATTATATGCGTTTAAAACATATGGTTAAAGATAAGATCAATTATCGTGCAACTGGTAAGCGTAGTTTATTAACACGTCAAACAAATCAAGGTCGTGCAAATGATGGTGGTTTAAGAATTGGTGAAATGGAACGTGATGGTATTATGGCGCATGGGTTATCATATTTCTTAAATGAATCATTTATGGTTCGAGGAGATCAATATTATATGGCAGTTTGTAATAAAACGGGAACAATTGCGGTATATAATTCGGTTAAGAATTTATTTTTAAGTCCTGCTGCGGATGGTCCATTAGTATTTAATAAAACAATAGACGGCAAACAGGTTTTAAATGTTTATACCAAATATGGACGTTCATTTAGTTTATTACGAATACCATATGCCTTAAAACTTTTAATACAGGAATTGCAAGTAATGGGAATACAAATGCGTATTATAACAGAAGACAATATAGATCAATTAATGAATTTATCTTATCAATCACAAAATATACATAGATTATTACATATAGATGACTTGGATAATCGCACAATTGATGAAATTGTTAGAAATTATAAAGACAATACTAAAAAGCGAATACAACAACTTCCACCACCTGTAGCAAGAGCAAATCCAGCATATCGAGACGATTCCCCGCAAAGCATTGAAGCAAATACTCAATCACCAGATTATCCTGATGTATCTCCAGCATCTTTTGTTCCAGGTTCACCTCCATTGATGCCTGCTCCAGATATTCCTGTTCCAGAATATCTTGAAGGTCAAAATGATGAAACTATTCTTGCTTTTAAACTTTTAAATGATAATGCTCGTAATGCAATTAACACATCTATGCAAACTAATGAAGAAAAAATAAATTTTATTCAAAAAATATATAATGAGGCAGTAAATGGAACAGATTTAAATGCGGAACAACAAGTGGTTAATCAATATTTTATTGGACATCCACGAACATATACTTTATATCCTAGTTCGCCATTATATCACCCCCCAACACCCCCCGAAGAATATATGCCACGCACTCCATCTGAAGAATTTATGCCACGCACTCCATCTGATGATTTTAAACCACCCAGTCCACCTGGACCTCCACCTAGTGAACAAGTTGGAGGAGGATATGCAAACATTTTTGCCGACCCATATAAAAATCAAATGTTTAATCAATTGCCTTCTGATAAACAATCTGTTATTTTACAAATGTCACCAGGTGAAAGAGAACATATAATGACAGAAATTATTCGAGAAAAATCACTACAACAAGCAATGCGTTCACAATCACAACCACAATTACAAAAAGGAGGTAATACTGATACAAATATTTTAACAGATTATTTTAATAGATTACCACCAAGTAATCAATTAGCTGCATTAAAAGGAGGATATAATGCAGTATCTAAAGATATTGGCAAAATAGCTGGAGCAATACCAAAACCAGTAATAACAATACATAAACCAATTGATCCAACAACACAATTATATAAACAATTTCCACATTTAAAACCAAATGATCCAAATAGTAATATTGATTTAGATGAAGGAGAACAATCATCATCAAATTATTCAAACGAATCAAATAATAGTTCTAGTTCAAATAGTGAATCAACGGGTCCAATATCAGTAAAAAAAATAACAATTTAAAATTGAAATATAATAAAATCAATTTGATTATATTATATATATACAATATGGCAAGCCAAAATACTAGTAGTCTTATTTCTCAAATTTATAATTCTCGCATTACAATATTAAAACAAGTTAAGGCACAAGGATATAATGTTGATGATTATGAGAATTGTAGCATTAACGAAGTAAATACAATGAAAAATAATAATCAATTGGATATGATTGTTGAAAAGATAAAAATTACTAAAAGTAATTTGGAAGAAACTAAAGTTGTATCAAAGAAATATATTAAATATTATTTAGCAAATTCTTTAAGACCAAATAATTTAGAAGATATTATTGATGATTTATTTAATGTTGAAGAAGTTTTAACCAAAACAGATACATTACATATTATCGTCAAAAGTGAAATTAATGATACATTAGCAGCTACATTAAAACATATATGGGAACGTGATGGTATCTTTGTTATTATTCATCCTTTAAAACGTTTACAATTTAATGTATTAGAACATGTTTATGTTCCTCCTCACAGAGTTTTATCAAGTGATGAAAAAATAGCAATAATGAAAAAATATAATATTATGAAAGATGATGAATTTCCAGATTTACCACGTTTTGATCCAGTTGCAGTTGCAATTGGAATAAGACCAGGAGAAGTGTGTGAAATTATGAGACCAAGTAAAACAGCAGTAACTGCTCCTTATTATAGAATTTGTGTGCAAAAGTAAATAATAAAAATAAATATATAAAGATAATATAAATGGTTTTAGAACAAGAAGCACAACAAAATTTAGATACAATAACTGGTTTACAAAAACAATTTACATCAGTGTTAGCTGATTTTAAGAAATATTATGTTTATTATAATAAAAATCCAGAAGTAGAAGAATTTAAAACAAATTTTTTTAATGCAAAAGGACAAATTCACGATATACTTAAAAAAATAATGGATTTAAGCACAACAATTCAAGGTCAAACTACAGTTTTAAATACAACTATTGAACAAGTAAATAAACGTATTGCAACCGAAAAAACATTAAATGGACAATTAGATACAACTGTTGGTGGTTTACAAGCAACTAACAATAGTTCACAATTACAAATAGATGATTCAAAACGTGCATATAATGATCAAAATTTAAGAAATTGGGAAATGATTTTAGGATTATTATTAATTAGTTATATTTTAGCGAGTAGATTTGAATCAAGGGAATTTATTATAAAATGTTTAGCATATGTAAAATCGAAGGCATCTTCTGTATAAAATTCGTAAAATATGTTTTTTTATATTACTAAAACATATTATACATGTATCCATTTACTTTATTTAAATTATATTATGATAAGACAACATTAAACTATAATGGACCTTCAAATGAAATAAATATAAATTCATATAAAAATACAAATTCTATTTTTAATGTCAAAAAATATATGTTAGATTCAATAAATTTATCAATGCAAAAAATTATCGGTAATAAAAATAATGATTTATGTAATAGGTCAAATTTTTGCAATTATAATTTTAATTCGAATAATTTGTGGTTATCTATTCTTTTTTGCACAATTGGCTTTAGTGTTAGTTATAAGTTATTATCTTCTAAAACATTATTTTTAAAATAAAAATATATAAATTAAATATATATGACTACAACAAATGAAACCAATGATAAACAAATGCAACTAACAACATTAGAAAAAGAATATGAAACTACTTTAACACAATATCAACAGGCATTAAATAATTATATTAGTTCATTAAATTCTAATCAAAAATCATACAGTAAATTAGAAGGACGAGCATTTTGGGGGCAAAAAGCATTAACACAAAATGCAGTAAATACAATAGATGATTGTGTTAATATGTGCAAAAGTGATGACAAGTGCACCGGTGCTACATATAATGAGAAACAACATTATTGTTGGACGCGTCAAGGAAATAGCCCCTTAACTGCATCAGATGACAATGATTATGCCATATTAACTAGTGACAAGGTATTATTAATGCGAGTTAAATACTTAAATGAACAATTAATGACAATATCAAGACAAATAATTGCAAATTTACAACAGTTAAAACCTACACTTACAAAACAACGACAAGAAAACAAACAAAAACAAGACCAAATAGAAATTCATTATGTTAGTTTAAAAAAACAAAAGGATGATATTGATAAAGAGTTAATTGCATATAATACAATTGATAATGATTATAGTAATCAATTATTAAATGTAGAACAAAAAAAATATAATTTAAGATTTTGGTCTTTTATTGCATTTTTAATTGTTTATTTTATTGCAAGCACTATTTTTGGATTTGTATTGCCACCAACTATTATTTTGGCATTTTTAATAATAAGTTTTTTATTATTTTTACCTTCTAATAAAACTAAACAAAATATGGTTATTGTCGTTATAGCAATAATTATTATCGCAATTATAAGTAAATTAATTTTATAAGAATTTTTATATAAATATATTATAGATATATAAAAATGAACAATGAATTATTAAATACATCATTAAATCAAGGAAAAAAATTTAAAAAAATAAAAGAAGGATTTACTAATACTAACAATACCAATTCTTCTTCTTCATTAAAAGAAGATTTAAATACATTAGAAAAACAATATGATATTTTATCTCAAGATTATAATACAACATTTAATAATGCAACCAAAGATAGTTTAGAAAGTCTTTCTAGAACTAGTTCTAACAATAAATATGCCAATAAACTTGTTAGTTTTAATAATGCAAATGGATATGTAACTAACTCAGGAGTATTTAAATGGATTTCAAGTGATGATATAATGAACAGTATTTCTGGAGTAAATGGATGTCCAAATAAAAAAGATATTATTAAAATTAATCAAGATGCAACTGGATATAATATTCCAGGAACACAAATTGATAATTTGTTAGTTGGCACTCCAATGAATTACTATGAAACTTGTGGAAATGAAGGTTCCAATGTATATGTATCAAATATAGCAAATGATTCTAAAGCAGCATATAAAGGCTGCTATACTGATAATAGTTCTGATATACAACGTTTAGATGGAAAATATACTTATGAACAATGTAAAGAACAATCAACATTTAATTTTAAACGATTTTTTGGTCTTCAAAATGTTGATCCTACTTCATCAACTGGAACATGTCTTTTAACTAATGATTATTCTATTTCTTCATCTGGAGCTATATCTAATAAAGTTAGTAAAACAATACCTTTATGGTCATCAAATACTCAAGGAACAAATGGAACCAGTGCTTCATTAAGTTTACAAGCAACATTAAATGTATTTGATGCAGATGGACGTGCATTATTTTCAACACCGAATGCTCAAGCACTACAAAGTAATTATATTGGTTGTTATGGAGATAATGAAGTTAGAGCAATGGAATTTGCAAATAATGGTTCATATAGTTATGATTATGATACATGTAAACAAGCAGCAATTGATGGTAAATATTCATTATTTGCATTACAAGATTCAACTACAGGGACAAATGCACAATGTGGTTTAAGTAATGATATTAGTCAATCAACTAAATATGGCATAGCAAATAATTGCACTAAGTTATCAAATGGACAAGTAAGTGGAGGAGCTTGGTCAAATGCATTATATTATGCTTCACAACCAACAACAGATTACTTTCTTATTATATTAGATAATGGTAATATGTGTATATACAGAGGTGCAAGTCCAGATCAACAACAAGATTTAATATGGCAAAGTTCAACTGTTGCTAAATCAGCGGATTCAAATTATAAGGCAGTTGCCGGAAAATATGGTCGCAATTGGATTAAAATTGGCGAACCACTTAATGTCGGAGAATTTGTTGGATCTTTAGCAGGCACAGCATATTTAATAATGCAAACTGACGGTAATTTAGTTTTATATACAAGTGAATTAACAAGTAATTGCACAAAAATGAACGATGGCAATATGGGTGCAGGTGAAGGAGGGATTGCTTTATATGAACTTAATAAAATGGGCAATTCTGACTTAGTTGGTAAATTAGCATTTATTACTCCAGATTCTGAATTAAGAGAATATCCAGATTCAATGCAAGAATATACTAATGAATATACAATATTTAATAAACAAAATAATCCAGGCAATGATATTAGTTCTTCTCAAGTAACTGATATAACTGGATGTCAAACTATGTGTAATAATGATCCAAATTGCAGCGGTTTTACTTATCAATCATCAACTAACACATGTTGGACTAAAAATAAAGATGCATTTCCAAATAAACTTTTAACCCAAGATGATTCTTATACAATGGGATTAAGAAAAAAGAAACCTATTTCACAATATTGTAGTTCAAAATCAGTAAATATTGACTCAACTGCTTATATAAATTATAAACAAGGACATCCAATGGATTCAAATACTAAATGCAACGAACCAATAATTAGTCCAGAAAATATGAATAAATTAACTAATATTAAAACTCAATTAAATAATTTGGGCAATAAAATTGTAAACCAACTAACAACAATTAAAACAAATACTTCATCTAAACAAACAGAAATACAAAATAATACACAAAAATTTAACAATAATTTAAACAAATATAATAATATTCAAAAAAAAATAGATGCAAATAATATAGAAGGAATGCGCACATTACAATATAGTGAAATGGATATGAATAGTTATGTAAGTGATACTAATTTATATGTATTACAAGAAAATAGCAGTTATGTATTTTGGGGTATTTTGGCCGTTGGTGTTGTGTTAATTACTGCTTCTAAATTAAGCAAAAGTTAAAATTAATTATCTATTCATATTTTATAATGTCAGAATCAAATGAACAAGTATTACAATATATATCTCAATTACAGGAGAAAGAAAAAGATTTATATGCTTCTTTGGATAATGCTGAACTAACACCTGAACAAAAACAAATGGCAATTAATCAAATTAATGAATTATCCCAAATGAGAATGAATTTATATCATAATATTAAGGATTTATTGGATATTTATCAACAAAATTCAGCCAATACTAGTGATACTCTTGGGCAACAAGTAATTGCAATTAAAATAATGGAAGATCAACTCGATAAATCAAAAGAAATGTTAAACAATATTGATGATCAAAAAGCAACTAAAATTCGTCTTGCACAAATTAATACTTATTATGGTAAAAGTTATAATGCACAGTCACAATTAATGAAAACTATTATTTTATTATGTATACCTATTTTATTTTTAGCAGTTTTACGTAGTTCTGGATTATTACCTTCCTTACTTTTTAAATTTCTAATTGGTATTGTATTTTTAATTGCTATAGTCGTTGTTGGTTATCAATTACTTGATATTGTTAGTAGAGATAATATGAATTATGATGAATATGATTGGTCATTTAATCCTAATTCAGCTCCAACAGAAACAAAAACAACTACTGGAACAAATCCATGGCCTGAATTTAATATGACATGTATTGGTGCTGAATGTTGCACAGATGGAACAACTTACGATGAAAATATTAAGAGATGTGTTAGTTCAGTTGAAGAAGGATTTGAAAATATTGAACGTTATGCAAGAAACACAGTTAAGACAGAATCATTTGTATCAAAAGTTGTGCCAAAAAAACAAAATTTAACAAATTTTAAATAAGACTTTTTAATCTATGTATATTACAAATGAATAATTTAATTTCTAATATACAAAAACAATTTGGTGGAACAACATCAATGCAACAACAAATTAATACTCAAAATAAAATAAATGATTTACTTGAAAAATCTGCTCAGGCTATTGCTTGCGGACCCTCGTGTCAAAAACAAAAAGTAATTGATAATTTAAAACAAAAATATGAAGATGCAAAAGTTAATGTAAAAAATGCTCCAGCATTATTAGATCAAGCCGAAAAACAATACTACTTATACAGCGAAGGATCTGCAGCATATGGACAAATGAAAGAAAGTGACTTAAACAATAAAGCAAATGAAATAGCAGTTGAAACAACTAAATTATTTAATGATTTAGTTAGTTCAACTGTAACATTAAATAATATGTATAACACAGCATTAATTAATTCTGAACATACTATTGAATTATTACATAAATATGAACAAGATAATAGTGATTTAAAGAAAAAACTTGGTAATAAGTATTCGGATGTTTTAACCAATGATCGAAAAACATATTATGAACAAAACGGAATATCAAGATTAGAAGATTGGTATGAATTATGGTGGTATATTTATTATATACTAGTAACTGTTTTTATTATTGCTGTAATTTTATCGCATTCAACTATGACTCGAATAACTATGTTAATTGTATTTATTTTATTAATTTTTTATCCTTATTATATACATCCAATAGTTTTAAAAATTTGGTCGACAATGAAAGATGTAAATGCTCTATTGCCAAAAAATGTTTATAAAAATTTATAATTAATCTTTAGTTTCGTCTAAATCATTGTTTATATTATCATCATCACTCTTAATTTTAATGCCGTGCCATTTATTTGTCTTTGTATTTCTATTGCCAAATTTCTTTATCATAATTTCTTCTAATTCCATTAATTTTGGCAATTTACCAGCGCCACGAGTATTTTGAAACCATTCCTTAAATACATCATTTAATATCTTCTTACCTATTGAACCATTCTCATCCTTAACAATCTTTTCATTAATAAAACCAGAAATACAGTCTTGACTTTGTCTATATTTATTAGATGCAGCAACTACTTCACTACAATCCTTTACTTCACCTTCGGTTTCACACGCTCTTTTAACAAGCATTGACATAAATACAGGTGCCCATAAAGGTAATCGTTCTTTTAAAGTTTTATCCTTTGGAAATACATGCGGAGTATCATCTGTATGTGTTTCGCCCGGTGACAAGAATTTTGCCAAGAAATCTACTAATTTCATTCTTCTCCATGTTCCATCATCATTACTTTTTACATCAAATAATGCATTTGTGCACACAACCAATGAAAATTGAGGAATAAATATTTCTGAATCTGAATATAATGCACGTGCTTGAATTGGATCACCACCTGTTAATTCTTTTAATATACCTTCATTAATTACCGCATCTTTTGACGGCTCTTGCATTACAGCATATCTTACACCTTTTAATTGTATTACTTCAGATGATGTGCCACCAATTGACCCGCGTTTTTCTGTCACTAATGTGATCGGAACAGTTCCTTTATAGTCTCCTAAAGCTTGTGACATTAAATCTGTTAATATTGATTTTCCATTGGAACCCGAACCGCGATAAATATTAAATGCGTGTTCCTTTTTAATGCCAATTAAACATGATGCTAAATGATCCCACATATATCTACATAATTCTGGCTGTGGAAATAGTTGTTCCATAAATGTCATAATATCATTTGCATATTCACTTGGATTATCGTTATCATATGGAACATATGCAATTCCTGTTGTTTTAGTAATATAATCGTGAGGATAACCTTGTCTAAATTCTTTAGTTTTAAAATCAAAGACACCATTTGTAAAACATAATAAATATGGATTCGCATCCATTTGTTTCGTAAAATCGGAATCAAAGAATATTTCCATCGCTTCACGCATAATATTATTTTTATCATTTGTTTTCTTTAATTTAATACATATTTCCGCTATTTTCTTTACTTTGCGCTGATAATTTTCGTGACCATTTTCATTTGCCTGATAATGATGAGAATCAGATAAATATTGACTTTGTTTATCAGAATAAAGTTGAAACAAATCCTTTGAAATAGCCATACGAAGACGTTGTCCTTCATCACGTTCCCACCGATGATTTTTAAATATATACCATTTTTTATTACCAATACTACTGCAAACATATTTATCTTTAAACATATGATATAAAACCATTGCATAATCCCAATCACCAGCTTCAAATATTGTTTCTTCAACATAATAATCAATAGTTCCGCGTTTTACTTTTTCATATTCTTCATATGCATCTTGTTTTGCCCAATAAATAATAGATTTTTTAGTTACTCCATCAGGACGTTTATGAAAATGATTTTTCCATAATCCATATAATGTTGGTATTGATGCATAATCAAAATCACTTGCTTTTGAACGTAATTGTACCCATGATAAGAATAAACGTTCATCAGTATGTTTTAATGCAAATGCAACCATTCTATTCTTTAAATGTGAACCAGGTTCATAATACTGTGCCGGTAAAATTTGTGTATATTGATGTATTTCTTTAATATATAATTCAGTTAGTTTTAGATTATTCATAATATTATCAATTGCTTTTTGAAGAATATCTGGACTATTTATTTCTGATAATTTAATGTCACCTGGTTCATCTTCTTCTTCAAAAACTAAATTTATTTTTGCCTTACCTGTCTTCTTTGATTTAGAACCCTTATTTGCACATCGTGCTTCGTATTCTTCTTGAATATTTGGATTTATTTCATATTTTGCATTATTTGGATTTTGCGCCGATAATTGCACAAAATTTCTCGATAAATCGAAACTCTTAAAATCTGCTGGAGTTACCATCCATTCATTATCTACTTCATCTAATTGAGCCATTAAATAATATGTTACTCTATATGCTTCGTGGCCTGGTTTTTGTGAACCATACATTTGCCAATTTGTGTGACCTTTTGCGATTCCTTCATCAATTACTCCATTCCAATCATTAATTAGCGGCAATTCAATGCAATCAGCTATTTTACTTAAAATTTTATCTCGTAACATTTGCTGCATAACTTTATCCATTTGTAAACCAAATATAATATGAATCCCATCTTTTGTCATATTATCTTTAGCAACTCTATTTACGTGCGGTTTTTCCATTACGAAAATAGGAAATTTTATATTTGGGTCTAAAGTAAAGAAATTCCTTAATTCTTCTAAATATAATACAACGATATCTTGCACGTGTTCTGGAGTGTGCATTCGTTCGGTGACACTATAATCGTAATGAAAATCTAAATCAACTAAAATAGGTCCATTTTCATCTAATTGTTTTTCAGTTAAGTATTCTTTTCTTCCTTTGACAAAAACATATTCATAATATAATCTATGGAATAACTGCAAATCTTCTTTTTCAATAAAATAATTACCACCATGCACGTTGTGTTCATCATTTTTTATTCGTGTATTTGTACCTTTTTGGCCAGCCTTTGCATAATGCTTTGATAAAAAGTCAGCCAAGTCATTATACTGAGATGATGTTGCCATAATATTCATAGTTAATATAATATAGAAAGATATTTCTATTTCATTTTTTTTTAGAATTAAATAATTATTTTAATTTCTTTCTCTTTAAACGCATTTCACGTAATATTAATAAATTTAATTTTATATTAAATAAAAAATGATATAAATATAATTTATTATATAATATACATATTATGTCTAGTAATAATATCAATACTAATACAAACAATAACATAAGCCAACAAACAATTACTGCTGAAACTGCTCGACGACTTTTAAAAGATGTAAAATATATTATGAAAAATCCGTTAACAGATAATGGTATATATTATTCACATGATGAAACAAATATGTTAGTTGGTTACGCTTTAATAATTGGTCCAGAAGATACTCCATATTATGGCGGTTATTATTTTTTTAAGTTTGATTTTCCGTATGATTATCCGTATTCACCTCCGAAAGCAACATATATGACAAATGATGGTAAAACACGTTTTAATCCAAATTTATATAAATGTGGAAAAGTATGTGTATCATTATTAAATACGTGGTCAGGTGATAAATGGACTTCGTGTCAAACAATTAATAGTGTATTGTTAACTTTGTGTTCTTTATTAAATAAATATCCTTTATATAATGAACCGGGACAAAATGAAAAATCACGTGATTTTATTCCATATCATAAATGCATTGAATATGAAAATATTAATTTTGTAATATGTGATATGATAAATAGGACAATAAATAAAATACCAGAACCATTTGCAATATTTTATTCATTTATGGTGGAAAATTTTAATAAAAACTTTAATAAAATAGTTGCGTTTATTGAATCAAAAGAAAAAGAAGCAAATGGCTTAATTGAAGAAGCAGTTGTTAGTATATATTCAATGCGGATTAAGTTAAACTATAGTGGTTTAAAAGAAAAATTAATTAAGACAAAAGAATATGTAGATAGTTTGTAAAATAAAACAAAAAATATATAAAATAAAATTGAAAAATAATATATAAATATAATATTTTATATTATTATAACAATGCATTTCTGTTCAGTTTGTCAAAACATGTATTATACCAGTGTTGATCCTAATGATGCTAATAAATTAATATATTATTGCAGAAATTGTGGTAATACAGATAATAACATATCAACAAATAATGTCTCAGTATTTAAAATGCAATTAAAAAATACTGAATCAACTGTTAGTAATGATATAAATCCTTATACAAAATTTGATCCAACATTACCACGTGTGAATAAAATTTTATGTCCAAATGCCGAATGTGCCACCAATAAGGGAGATGAGAATAGAGAAATAATTTATATTAGATATAATACGCGTGATATGAAATATGCTTATATGTGTGCTACATGTGATACAGTTTGGAATATTCAAGATAAAAAATAAACTAACTAATGTAAACTAACTAATGTAAACTAATAAATAATATTTTTTTTGCATAAAGGAGGGGTCCTAGGGGAACCTTGGTTCCCTAGAAAAAAATAATTGAAATAAATTTAATATAAAAATATATTATTATATATAAGTAATATGAGTTATTTCGGCGACGACGATGATTTTAATAATGATGAGACCAGAAATTTATCAGATGATGAAGAATCTACTATTGTTTCTTCTGATGAAGATGTAGAAGATATAGGAGAACCAAATTTAAATGAAAATGAGAATGAAGAAGATATTGCAGATGTTGAAGATGTTGTAGATAGTGATGATGAAGATATGTCGCAATATGGTGGTGCTGATGATTCTGATTTAGAAGAAGGAGAAATTGATGAAGAAGGTGAAGCAAAACAAAAACGCACCAAAAAAATACCACCAAAAACAATGTATAAGAAAAAGGAAGGTGAAGAAGACGAAGATGATGATGAAGAAGATGATGATGGTGAACAATATTTGCAAAAATTTGATAAAGATATAAATGAAAATTATATTGTAAATTTTCATCCAGAATGTATAAGTCAAAATTATGATGAAATTTTATCAATGGTAAAGGTTGTTCGCGATATGAATGGAATTATTGTAGATGATTTACATCAAACTATTCCGTTCTTAACAAAGTATGAACGTGCACGTATATTAGGGCAAAGAGCAAAGCAAATTAATTCTGGTGCACAACCATTTATCAAAGTGCCTGAAAATATAATTGACGGATATATTATAGCAGAAATGGAATTAAAAGAAAAACGTATTCCATTTATAATTAGACGACCATTACCAAATGGTGGAAGTGAATATTGGAGTATTAAGGATTTGGAGGACATTGCGTTTTAATAAGTTGTTGATTTATTCTATAAATAATTGTTTCAAGTAAAATTATTTTTTTTTCAAATGATTCAGTAACAAAATTATTTTTATTTGAATTATATTTTTGTATATATGAATCTAATTCGTTATTAAGATCAAATAATTGTTTAGTTAATTTGTTAGTATAGTTTTGTTTAAGTTGTTCTAAATCAAAATGAAATTGATTTTGATTCATATCTTTACAAAGAATATAGTCTTCATATGGATAATTTTGCCATAATTTGGTCCCGATTATGTAGAAAATATTTTTGTCATAGTAAGACATATTATATTTAATATAGGAATAAATATTAAATATAAAATAATATACAGATTATATTATTATAATGATGAATATAAAAAATATATTTCTTACAACAGGAATATCAATATTTTTCGGAATGTATTCAATATATAATATAGTGCATTATATTCAACGCATAGAAATGAAACATCATAGTCAAGTAGAACAATTAAATAAAATAATAGATGATTCATATAAACATTATGAAAACATAAAAAATGAATATTTAAAAATGCGAGATGAAATAGTATACTTAACTAACAAAATAAAAGTTTTAGAAAATGAAATTAAAGAAAAAGAAAATAATATGGTTAATGAATCTGAATATGTATCATCAAGCGACTATGAAACAAATTCTGAACGTATCATATGTGATACATTATGCGCATTTAATCCTGATGCACCGGTGATACCAACCCAAGAATCGTCTAATTCATTAAACACTATTTTTAGTCAATTATCTGATGAAACAATAGAAAATACAATTAATAGTGATTCAAAAATCGATTATTTATTTAATAGCGCCGAAACTGTAAATAAAATCAATAAAATATTTAATAGTGATGATAATTTAGAAATTATTACGCCTCCTCCAAGCAAAAGTAGCAGTTTTTGTGATACTGAAAGTGTTGGCACCGGAATTACTCGCACAAGATCGCGTTCTATTTCAGTTAATGAAGTTAATTGGATTGATATTACTAAAAGATTTATTTTTGGTTAATAATATAAAGATAAATAATATAAAGGTAAAGCACTATACGATAATAATGTTAACTAACATTATACAAAATAAAAAAGAAGAAAATGATAAATTATTTAATTTAAATAATGCTAATAATTTAAAATTTATAACAAAATATTTAACATTAACTATGGAAATAATGGAGCTATCAGAAGCAACAAATGAAATTTCAAAAGACATATTATGGTATATGCGTGATAATCACAGTCAAAATCCAAATGCAAATTCACATGGCGAATATTTAAAACAAAAATATAATGGGGCTATTATTGGATCAATGATTCAAGGATTAGAAAATTTGCAAAAAGATATTTATAGTGAAATTAGAAGCAAAATTACTACAAGTATTTTTATTTATAATATGCATTTTGAAATAAATACATCTCATCGAGGTCAGCATGAAAATAATATTATAAAATATATTAATTTATGCATTGAAAATAAAATTAATATAGATAATGTTGATTTTAAAAAAATACTTAAAAATTATGTTTTTGGAGCATAATTTATATTTAATGAAATAATTATATAAATAATATACTTAAATCTAATTTATTAAAGTATATTAATTATGATAAAGGTAGCATTATGTTTTATTATTAGTTATGAACATATATTAAAAAAAGAACAATTATGGATTGATTGGATAAGACCAAATAAAGATATTATAAATATTTATTTTCATTATAAAGATATAAATCTAATTAAATCTCCTTGGATTAAATTATATACTATTCCACCAGAGTTAGTTCAACCTACATCTTATTATAATGTAGTGCCTGCATATATGTCTGTATTATCATATGCATTTCATCATGATATTAAAAATCAATGGTTTTGTTTATTAACTGATTCATGTGTTCCAATTATTTCTCCACAAAAATTTAGAGAATTATTTTTTGGATTTTGTTGCGCATCAATAATGGGTTCAAAACCAGCATATTGGGACATAACATTACATCGACGTGCTAATTTACGTTTATTAAATCGAGAGTATTGGTTAGCAAATGATCCGTGGTTTACTTTATCAAGAAAACACGTGCAACAATGTTTAATATTTTTGGCTGGAAAACACGGAATATATGAAAAAGTAAATATGGGAGGTTTAGCAAATGAAAGTATATTTGCAATAATATTACAAACATTTAAGGAATTGACTAACAATAAAACATACATAAATTCATCAACTACAATATGTGATTGGTCAAGAATGTCAACACCAACTAGTCCATATTTATTTAGTGAAATAAATGAAACTAACAAAAATATTATAATAAAGTTATTAAAGGATAATAAATATGCAATGTTTTTAAGAAAGGTTAACAAATCAATAAAAGATGAAGATATTAAACAATTTTGGAGTATAGATTTAAATCATAAATATGTGTATTTATATAAATACAATTATTTTAAAGATTTTGTTAGTTTATTTAAAATATTAGTGGGAATAATACTTGTGGGAATATTTGTTAAAAATTTTATGTTATAAATTAGAAAATAAAATCTAATTGTATTATATTATATGTCAAAAAGTAAATTATTACGTAGTGTATTTAAAAAATTTATTGATGAAAAATTAAACGATGATATTAATAAAGAAAAGTTAGAACAACTTATGCCAAAAACATATAATACTTTAAAAACATTATATGAATTAAAAAAAAGTAATGGTAATCATATAAATTTATTTAAAAATATAAAAAATGTGGAATTATCCGATAAAATAAAAAAATATATTTACAAATATGTATTACAACAAAATAATGATAATATTGATGATTATGATTTAGACAATAATACAATTAATAATGATACAATTAATAATGATACAATTAATAATGATACAATTAATAATGATACAATTAATAATGATACAATTAATAATGATACAATTAATAATGATACAATTAATAATGAT
>JACCDO010462869.1_pt1 | contig 19408 bp, 17 predicted proteins | sample 7446101 | NCBI WGS metagenome assembly JACCDO01 (sample SAMN15323440, study PRJNA562643) | freshwater metagenome | isolation source: river surface water | place: USA:Blue River Watershed | collected 2017-08-16 | reverse complement strand
GGTCAAAAAGGAACAATAGGACTAACGTATAGTCAAGAAGATATGCCTTTTACAAAGGACGGAATTATTCCAGATATTATTATGAATCCAAATGCTATTCCAAAACGTATGACAATTGCACAACTTATTGAGTGTGTATTTGGTAAAGTGGGAACGATTGCAGGATCTGAATTAGATGCAACACCTTTTAGAAAAGTGAATGTTGAAGATATTACTGAAATTATGGAAAAGATGGGTTATCATGGTGCAGGTACAGAAATTCTTTATAATGGTAAGACTGGTGAGCAAATAACAGCTTCTATTTTTATGGGACCAACTTTCTATTACAGATTAAAACATTTAGTCGAAGATAAGCAACATTGTATTGATTATGATACTGAAATTTTAACAAGAAATGGATGGAAAGATCATAATTCTCTTGGAATGAATGATGAAATTGCCACATTAAAAGATGGACATCTTGTCTATGATTATCCGATTGAAATATTTAATTATCCAAAACATGTTGGATCAATGTATTATATTAAGAATGATAATATTGATATGTTTGTAACAGGAGAACATAGAATGTGGGCATCACATGATGGTGAGCATTTCGAATTTATTAAAGCAAAAGATATAGTTGGAAAGAATGTTACTTATAAAAATGATGCATTATTTGATTACAATGATAATTCTAAAAAAATGCTTGAAAAATACTTTTTGGATAAAGATACTTTAGAGACAGATTCTTATGAATTTACAGGTCGATTACAAAAACTTGCTTTTGAAGCTGGTATGACTATTCATGTAGAATCTGATAGTGATATTTATAAATGTACTCTTATTAAAGAGCAGATTAATTTATGGACAACTAATAAAGATACTATCGAAGAGTATATTGAAAATGTATCTGTACCAGTGTGGTGTGTGCATGTGCCTTCAGAGGTGTTTATGATTCGTAGAAATGGAAAAATGTGCTGGACAGGTAACAGTCGAGCTACTGGGCCTTATCAACTTCTTACAATGCAGCCTGCTGAAGGTCGATCTCGCGACGGTGGGTTTAGATTTGGAGAGATGGAACGTGATGCTATGTTGAGTCATGGAGCAGTACAATTTTTGAAAGAACGTACATTTGACTCATCTGATAAATATTTTGTATGGATTGATAATGAAACAGGTATGATATCTCCAGTAAATCCAGATAAAGGAATTTATAAGTCTCTTTATAGTGATAATACTACTAAATTTAGTAAGGTACAAATACCATATAGTAGTAAATTATTGATTCAAGAATTACAAAGTATGCATATTAATCCGCGATTAGTTGTTGGTAAAAAGTAAAAATAATATAACAAATTAATAAAAAAAAATTGAAAAAAATTATTATATTAAATATTTAATATAATAATTTTAATAAAAACAAAAACTAAAAAAAACTAAAATAAAAACTAAAATTAAATAAAAATGAATAACCAAGAAAAAGGTTTAAACTATGAAATTTTTATTAAAAATTATTTAGAAGAAGATTCCAATAATCAAGCTTGGTTATGGAAAGATATTCCTGAATATAATTTGAAAGATGCTGGATTACTTAATGATTGGAATTTACATCGTTATATAAGAAAAGAGAATAAAATTAATGGTTTACCTGATTTAGGAACTGATATTTTACTTAAATCTAATAATGAATATAAATTAATTCAATGTAAAAATTATAGTCCAAAGAATTATGTTAATATAAATGATTTGGGAGGATTTTATGGTATGATGGTTCATTTCAAAAAAAATGGAATTTTATACTATACTTCTAAATTATCACATAATTTAAAATTATTTAAACCAACTAATGAAGTTGAATTTATTAGGAAAGAATTTATTATTGAACAGAAGAATAATAACAAAAATATTAAAGAACCTTATGATTATCAAATTGATGCATATGAAAAACTCAAAAACTCTAATAGGGCAATTTTAAATTTCCCTTGTGGAATGGGTAAAACATTAACTTCAATAATGATCGCAAAAGAGTATGATAATATAATTATTATATCACCACTAATTGCTTATGCAAAACAAAATTTAGAAAAATTTCAAGAAGAATTTAATAATGAAAATTACAATTTTATACTTGTTAATTCTGAAGGAATAAGAGATAGTAATGAAATATTAAAAATATTTAATAATAATAAAAAAAATATTTTAAGTTTTACTTACAAATCTGTTGATATTTTACCAGAAATTATTGAATCATTAAAAAATGTATTCATTATTATTGATGAATTTCATAATTTATCAAAAAATGATATTTTTAATAGTGAGTCTGTTATGAATAAAATTTTAATTTCAAATAAAAAAATACTTTTTATGTCAGCTACTCCTAAATTCTTTAATTTAGAAGAAGAGTCTGATTATGAAAATAAAGATATTTTTGGAAATAATATTTATTCTATTTCTATGGCTCAAGGAATTTCAGAAAATCATATTACTGATTATGAAATTTATTTACCTAATTTAGTAAGTAAAAATTATTTAGATGATATTTCCAATGAAATTTCTATTAAAGATTACTCTAATGAATTAACTTTAAAAGGAAAATTTATTTTGAGAGGAATGATGGAAACAGGAGCTAAAAAATGTATTATTTATTTAAGAAATCAAGAAGAAGCCAAAAATATGGTAACTATTCTAAATAAATTAAATGAATATTTTTATATTGATTTATATACAGATTTTATTATAGCTGATAATAATCATGAAGAAAGAAAAGAAATTTTAAATAAATTTTCTAATTACAATGGATATGCTTTAATTTGTTCAGTTGATATATTAAATGAATGTATTGATATTCCACAATGTGATTCAATCTTTATTACTTATCCGAGTACAAGTAAAATTTGTAATATTCAAAGAATGTGTAGAGCAAATAGAAAAGATAAAAATAATATCCATAAGAAATCAAAAATATTTCTTTATTGCGATGAATATGATGATATATCAATATTTATTTCTCAATTAAAAGAATTTGATGAAAATTTTATTGAAAATAAAGTTTGCATTTTAGATGTAACTGAAAATAAAGGAGGAATCTTAGATAGAAGTAAAAAAGAATTTGATAATTTATATAAAAATTTAGATGATATTATTGTATCTATTAGAAAATTTGGTTATGGAATTGATTCTTGGAAGAAAAATTTTAATGAATTAAAAGAATTTATTAAAACGAAAAAACCAAATGCTAAATCGAAAGATGAAAATGAACGAAAAATAGGAAAATGGCTAGAATTACAAGTATTTTCTTTTAAACATAATCAAAATATTATGAAAGTTCAAGAAATTAAAGAACTTTGGAATGAATTTGTTTCTCAAAATAAAAATTTATTTGTTTCTAATAATGAGATTTGGAACAATAATCTAAATAAGCTAGAAAATTTTATATTATCAAATAATAGATTACCTACACAAGGATCTAAAGAAGAGAAAGATACAATTTTATTAGCAAAATGGATTGTTAGAAATAATGATGAATATAATAAAAATGAGAAAGCAATGAAAGATGAAGAAACTCGTTCTTTATGGAATAATTTCAAAGAAAATTATTCAAAATTCTTTTATGAAAAGAATGATTTATGGAATGATAATATGACTAGTATTGAGAATTTTATTAAATTAAAAAATGTTTTACCTGTTGAAAATAAATCAAGAAAAGAAGAATATGATTTAAGAATTTGGTTAAAAACACAAATAAAAATATATAATAAAAATCAATTTGAAAATGATAATAATAAAAGATTAACTATTGAAAATTTTTTATCTAAATATTCACATTTATTATCTATTAAATCTAATTTTGAAAATTGGCTTGAAAATTATGAAAATTTTCTAGATTATATCAAAAAAAATAATTGTTTACCTCGTGAAAAGATTAAAATTCCTCTAAATATTGATATATACAAAAAAAGAGAATTAGAAGATGAAAAAAGATTAGGAATTTGGAAATCAAATAATATTCAAAATGCAAAAATTAATTTTGCAACAGTTCTTGAAGATATTGATATTTCTAAATTAACTGATTCTGAAAAAGAGAAACATTTACAGCGATTAGAAAAATATAATAGTGACTATGAAAAAAATAATTTAATTATTTCAAAAGATTACTCTAAATTAAATAAAAAAGATAAACTTGTTTATGATAAAATTATTGAAAAAAATAAAAATCAAAATATTATTATTGAACAAGAAAGATTTGAAGCATCTGAAAAATTACGTTTATGGAATGACATTAAAACTCAATTTCCAAAATTATTTTAAAATTTTATATTAAAATAATCTTTTTATCTATATAAAAATTATAATATATTATATAATAATGAATATACTAGATCCTGTGGATATACTAAATTCTGTGGATATACTAGATCCTTGGAATATAAATCCATTTATTTTATCTAATGGTAAGAATATAATATGTGGTCCGATAAGAGATATTAAATCAAAAATAAGAGAGAATATTGAATTCATGTATGAAGATAAAGGAGATAATATATATTATTTATATACAATAAATAATGAAAGTACAGATTTTAAACATTTATATATAAAATTTTATAAAACTGAAACAATAATTGAAAATGTTTCAAAATCTAAATTATATAGTGGTTCAGAATTTGTTTTATTAGGATTACAAATAATATATAGATTAACAAATAAAATAAAATGTAAATTGATAGATTCATCATTTTTTGTATGTGATCGTAAAATGAATATATTTAAATTACCTTTAACAAATAATATAAGTAAAAAAGAAGAAATTCAATATAAACTTATATTATTATTTAAGTTTGGATCAACATTTTATTCACCTTTTGGTTTTATTTCTTATAATAAAGAAAATATGAATAATGAAACAGATAATATTATGAATTTAGTTGTAAAATTATGGGATATAAAATGGAATGAAATTGATTTATATGTTACAAAAATGATAGAAATAGTTTTATCAAATAAATATAAAAATAATATTATGATTCGTAATTATAAAAAATGGTTTAATTATTGGATTAATGTAAGTGAATCTTGGAATAAATTTAAAAATAAATATAATGAACTTTCACCTACACCTTTTAGAAGTTTTTCTTTTTTCAATAATGATGAATGTGGTGAATTTATAAATTGGTTAGAACTATATTCTTTTACATATTATAACTATAATCAATTTGTTTTTAATGATATAAATAATTCAAAAAAAGAGATAGCAGGAATATTTTTATTTAAAAAATTAAAAAATCTAGTAAATAATGTATTATGGATAAATAATAATGTTACAGCTCAACCAATGATTTCTATTTATAAAAAATAATTTATTTTTTAATAAATTTAATTTTATATCTGAATAAATAATAAAAAAAATTTTTCTTAAATCATTAAATTTATCTATATTAGCCATTTATTATAAATATTATTTTATAATAATATAAATATATATTTATATTGTCATTAATGGATATAAATATAGATAATTTAAAGCCTTATAAAAGATTAGGTAGAGGAACAGATGGTGTTGTTATTTTAGCGAATAATGAAAAATATTCTGTAAAAATATATAGACTTAGTCCAAAATATATGAAAGAACTAATTAAAATTATGGATTATTTAAATAATTATGAAATACCAACTATTTATAAAAGTTATAAATTTTTGTCAAAAAAAAATTCATTAGAAAGATATAAAAATAAATTACCAAATTATTTTTCATTTTTAGATAAAAATAATTTGCAAAAATTAAGTGAAAATTATAATATGAAAAATAGATTAATTGAAATTATGAAAACTTATAAAACAACATTAAATAAATTTTTAGATAATTATGATAAAGAGAATAGGTCAGTTATGATTGAATCTTTATATTATCAAGGGATCTTAACATTATTATGGATGTATATGAAAAAAGGTATAGTACATAAAGATTTAAGTTTAGATAATTATTTTATTGAAAATACAGATAATGAATATTTTGAAATAACCATTAAAAATATTAATTATAAAGTTAAATTATATAATTACTATTTAGTTCTAGGTGATTTTGGGTATTCTAGAAGTTTAGAATTATCAGACCATAATGAATATCCAGATTCATTAAATACTACTGTTGCTTCAAGTGATATGAATCCATATTATGAAATATTAAATTTTATAAATATTTTTAAAAGATATATAAATATATATACTGATGATTATATATTAAAATCAGGAGTATATAATATGGAAAATAATATATCAATGACATCACAATATAAATCTTTAATGAAATCATATATATTAAATGAAAATTTTAAAGAAGAAGTTAAAAAATTTAAGAGATTATACTTTAAATTTATAAATGATAAAGTATTGAAAATATAATAAAAATATTAATTATTTTTCAATAATATCAATAAAATTATTAATACCCATTTCACTAAAACTTTGATTTTTAATAGGAATTTGTAATTTTTCTCCATAATCAATAATTTTTTTAGGTATATCTTTCATTACTCCATCTACAATAATACACAAACAATATTTTTCTAAAGGAATATTTTTATTAAACATAATTTCATGAGAATGCATAAATGCCACCTCATTAAGTTGAGAAATTGCAAAATTTATATATTTTTCAATATTATTTTTTAATTTATTAAGCTTTGGTATTCTTTTTAATTTACCACTACTTTTCATAAAAATATCAGCTTCAGGTAAAAATGCATTATTAAATTTATCATAAAATCCACCTATCCTACAAGAATAAAATGGATAATCTTTCAATATTTTTTTATCTAAAACTATTACATTATTCCACCAATGTGGTATTTGTGTTTTCTCATATGGAATATTACGATATATTAGTTGAGTAAATATTTGATTTATTTCTTTATCAATTATTTTTTGTCCTACTTTTTTCTTTTTATTATTAATAGATATAAAACCATCTTTTAATATACTTTCAAGATTAGCAGTAGGTACTCCATGAATAATATATTCTTTCATTTTTATAATATATAAAAATATTATTTATTTTTCAATAATATCAATAAAATCATTTATACCCATAACACTAAAAGGATTTTCTTTTTTAAAACTTTGATTTTTAAGAGGAATTTCTAATTTTCCTGCATAGTCAATTATTTCTTGTGGAATTCTTTCTAATTCACCATCTACTATAATACATAAACAATATTTTTTTAAAGGAATATTTTTATTAAATAAAATTTCATGAGATGTTGTAAACTCATTATTATTACGACTTAAATATTCTTTAATATTTTTTTTTAATTTAGCAAGGTTTGGCATTCTTTTTAGATTACCACGACTCTTTACAAAAATATTATCATCTTTCGATAAGAATGCATCATTAAATTTATCATAAAATGAACCTATTCTACCTGCGTAAAATGGATAATCTTTTAATATTTTTTTATCTAAAACTATTGCATAATTAAACCAATGTGGTTTTTGTCTTTCTTCAGTTAGAATATTACGATATACTAGCTGAGTAAATATTTGATTTATTTCTTCATCAACTATTTTTTGATATACCTTTTTCTTTTTATTATTAATTGCTATATAACCATCTTCTAGTATACCTACAAGATTATCAGTATATGTTCCATGAATAATATATTCTTTCATTTTTATTTATATAATATATATAATATTTATAATATTTATAATAAATTTTTATTATAAATATTTAATAATCAATTTTTTTTTTTAGTTTATTATTAAATAATTATGGTAAATTGCCTTTAGAATGTAAGATTATTTTTTTACAATATAGTATAAGTGATTTTCTATCATCTTCATCTTCTAATTTTTCAATTGTGAATATAAGTAAAAAAAATGCTTTTTGATAATCTTTATTTTTAATTGCATCATCTATATTTTTAATAGATACATAAATATCATTATTATTTTCCATTTTATATTAATTTTTTACTTTTAATAAAATATTTAATATTTTTTTAAATAAATTTTTTTTATTATAAAATTAATTACTGAATATTTGAATGTTCATTTTTTTTTTTCATTTTTAGATTTTTAATCTTATATTTTATTATATAAAAATGGCCGAAACTAGGGGTATACTCTTATACAATGAATTAGTTTTATCAAGAACTAATCTTATACAATTTTATGAAACTAATAATAATCCACTGCGTTATGATATTGCAACAGGTTTAGCTTATATTGATGAAAATGGAATTCTTCAAGAAAGAATTCAATATGTAGAACAATTTGATGAGTTTGGAAATTTAATTGTTGATTTGCAAGGAAATCCTATCTTAAAGAAAGTTATTGATTTTAATGCTATAGCTTTATTTAATGAAAGTGAAGGAATTATTCCTGGTAATATGATGAATGCATTATTAAAGAGAGGTTCTAATAGAGTTATAGAATTATTTGCAAATGATAAATGTTTACAATGGGGTATGATAATTTTAGGAGAAACACAATGTTTATTAAGAATTATGGATAATATAATATTTTTACCATCTAATTTATTTCCAATTTTTCAGACATCTGATATAAATACAAATGTTCATAATGAAGATGTTAAAGGTTTAGTTCATTCGTTAATTGGCAAAGTTGAACTATATGCTTTATATCAAAGAGGTCAATATAAATCATATAATTATAAAGGAGATGCTGAATTTTTAAATAATCCAATTTCATTATGGAGTCAATCAGATAAAACAACATTAAGTACCTCTATTTTTGGATCTAATTCTTTAATCAGAATGTATGGAGAAAATCAAATTATTGATTTAAATGGTAAGGAAATAAGTATTCATGAATGTACAAACATCGTATCTGGATTTTCAAGCATAATTACATTATCAGATGGACATTTTAATAATATTACTAAGAAAAGTTGTAAAAATTGTTTTATTTATAGTTCAGTATTAGGAGGCACTATATCAAGAAGTAATCATTTTGGTATTGTTGGTCATAAATGTAATAATATATTATTGGAAGGATTTAATATTGGTAAAGATGATTTAATAGCTAAAAATAAAGGTCCTTATTTTGGCGGAATTATTTTTAATGATTCAAATTCAATTGTTTGTAAAACAATTAACTTAAGACAAATAAATCATAATATAACTCGTTCATCTTTAGGATTATCTTGGTATTCTGATTTAACTGTAACTGAAATATTATTTGGTAAAAATATAAGATATCAAGACTGGTCAGTATATTCTGAACTTTTTCCTTGGTTAAAATGGGAAGATATACTTCCTGGAACTCAAGATATTTATCATAATGGTAAGAAAACTGTATACCCTGTTTTAAAATCTGTTGATGAATTATCAATTGAAATTGGATTAGAAGGAGCAAATCTAGTATATGAATATTTAAGAGATGCTCAAGAGGCTTATAGAGCATCATCAAAAAATGCAGATGATCATGGAATACAAATTGATACTATTCATGGTAGAAATTTTGAACCATTAATTAATGATGAAGTTGTATTAGGATCTCAAGTAGCTAGAACAACAAATTTAGTAGTAGCAAATGCTTTAAATAGAGAATTTATGAATTTATATGCAGATTCAACAACTTATGGATTTCGTAGTGGAAAAACAGAATCTGGAACACAAAATTTAGCTGAAACATTAATTCCAAACCCAAATACAGATATATATGTATTTGATTCTATATTTAATGAATTTTCAGTAAGTTTAATGGAATCTGTAAGTTTATTAAATAATAATGGTTTAATGAATGCTTTAAATGGTCAATCAATACGTCCATTTGGATATTCTAATAATAGAAATCCAAGTGCAGGAATTGCTGCATCATCAATGATAATGTCATCTGAATATATTTCATCTGTATTTCATTCTACAAGTCCATCTTTTATAGCTCCTCCTTCAATACCTTATATTATTAAAGCTAATAATGATTATGCATTAGACACTGCAAGATTAGTATTTAATAATTTAAATATAGATGAGCAAAATGCTTGGATAAAATATGAAAATTTACATGGATTGTATAAAGGAAGTGATATATTAGAAAATTCATTGGCAACTATTAGCGCAATGAGTATATTACAAAAATATTTTCCAAATTCTTCATTAATTTTAAATAGTATAAATAATAGTAATCTTGATATTGGTATTTTAGCTTGGAGAAAGAGTATGATGAATTCAATTCAAGCATGTACTGCTTCAAATATTGGATTAAATGGAGGGTTTAAAGGAGATATTTCAGATTATAATTTAAATCAAAGCACACCAAATACTGAATTTAATGGAGAAATTTATCCTTGGTTTGTTAGTAAAAGTATCAAGACCATTGCATTTTATAATGTTATATTAGAAATTATTAATAATGAATATATAATAACATTTGTTGATTCTTTTAGTGATTTAAAATTAAATGAATTATTTGATATTAATATAAATGGAGTTTTATATAATTCGATTGTAATTAAAATTATATCTTCAACAAAATTAATAATTAAGCCTATTAATGTTATTTTTGTACAACCATTAAATACAAATATAATTAAATTTATTGGTTTAAGAAAAGATAATACTTACACACCTTCTATTATTATAGATAAAGATAGAGATTATTTTAATACTATTAATAAAACTGAACATTTAAGAGAAACAGTATTAACACCTTATATTGCTTCTAAAATACCTTTACCAAGTAGTACATTATTTAGATTTAAAATAAAAATGATTAATGAAAATATTCCAGAAGAAGGATGTTTACTATATTTAGTTAAAACAAATGACTTTAATTTAGATCAAATGGTTACTTATAGAGAATGTGCTGATTTATTAGGTTTCGATACAGTTGGAAAACAAACTGTAAATTTAGATGAATTTGTAATGTATCAATTAGCTCATAATTTAGATGGTCAAAATCATACTCATAAAGGTGCATTTGGTATTCGCATGGATAATATTCAATTTGGAGCTTGTGTAAATAATTTTATAACTGCTGTAGAAAGTAATGGATTTTCTCCTGAAGTAAATTTAATAGGTAATAAAACTCTTATGAATAATTTAAATATTACTCAAGATTTAAGACCTGGAACAAAAGTAAATGATGTTCATGGAATATCTATAAATGGATGTAGTGACATTGATTTAAAAAATAATAATGTTGATTTAATATCATCTTTAGGAAATATTTATGGTGTTCAAATTTATGGTCAATCTAACAATGTAAATATTAGTATAATAACAACAAATAATTTAAATGCTGGTTTAATATATGGTAATATATTAGTAACAGATCCATTTCAACTTTCAAATAAAAATTTTTATTATTCAAATTATACACCTTCTGAATGTCATGGTATTAATGTAAATAAAACTTGTACAAATGTTAATATTGATTATCCTACTATAACAGGTATTAATATTATTTCACCATCTCCGAATAATGCAAAACTTATTGAAGTTTCAAAAGAATAATTTATAAAATATAATTTGTATTTAATTTTATCATAAATAAAAAATATTTTAAATTATAAATTTTTTTATTTTTTTATATTTTTATTTTTTTATTTTTATTTTTTATTTTTTTATTTTGAAATAGATTATATATATATATTTTAATAAAAGCAGTAACAGTCATTCCATTTGGAACAAAACCACGAATATCCCAATTAGGAATATTCATTTTAGGAGTAGTTATTTCATGAACTGGTACTCCAAAAATATTTGTTATTGAAACATTACCTTCTATTCCAATCTCTTCATCAAGTTCAGCTTTTGCAGCATCAGTATTTGACTCAAGTTGGGCTTTTTGAAAATCACTTAATTCATTGATTCTTTTAATAGAATCATCAACAAGTAATCTTAAATGAGCAATAATACTTTCATCAGCATTCTCACTAATTGCTTTTTCTAATTCAATTTGATGATGATGTAAAGTCTCTGCTGCTCGATCACCAACTTTATCAACTAGTCCACCGCAAAAAGCTAGTCCACCAATACATGGTGCAAACCCTCTGATAGTCATTACTAAATACATAATTCCATTGGAATCAATAAATGCAATAACATTATCAACAGCTTCTTTGTACTCAACTTGATTTCTGTTAAAGTCATTGTTTGTACAATGTTTAATTTCCATATAATCACGATCTGTTCTTTCATATTCATAAGTATGAATACCAAATGCTTTTGCATTTTTTTTAGTTAATTTCATTTTTTCATCCCAATTTAAAATTTCGCCACCATGATGTGGTTTTAAACCTTGACTTAATAAGTATTCATTAACTCCATTAACGCCATAAATTTGACGAGCATTTCGTAATATTGAAAGATCATAAATAATAATTGATTTTCGCAAATTGAGCTCATATTCAGTATTATGTGGATCTTTATTATGTAAATAAGTAAACATATCAACCAAATATTTTGCATGTCCAAAACCAATTGCTACAATGCCATCCAAAACAATATCAATAATAACATAATATGCTTTTAATACATCATCTTTACCATAAAGAGATGGATAAGGTTTTCCATTTTTTAAAGGAATTCCAAAAGGAAAATCAACATTATGTTGATAACCATGTTTATCCATCCATGAACTAACATTACCTAAAGTTTCCTTTAGTGCTTGTTCTTGAAAGTCAATAAAACCTTTATCTTTTCCATTAGGGGTGCTCATTTTTCTAAATTCGAATTTAAGCTTGTATATTTTTAATAATAATGATTAAAAATATTAAAAAAATACTATCATTTTTTTATTTATATATTTATTGAATTTTCATCATATTTCTTAAAATTTTTATTAATTAAGACTTTTTCCATCATTATATTTTTATTAATTCCCGATTTATCAATAGAAACATAATAATATCCATTAATTTTATAATGTTGTAACCTTCTGCAATGATTATATATAAAAAAAAATAGTAACATAAAAATTGTTATAAAAATAATTAATAAAATATAAAATAAATATAAATAATTAGATGAAAAAGAAGTAGGTGATTCATTTTTTTCTAAAAAATTATTATTCATCACAATATAACCATTATTATAAGAACTTATAAAATTCCATGAATAACAATCTGATTCTGTTTTAAAATTCCAAAAAAGCCATCCATCCGTTTTTTTCTCATAAATTTTTGTAAATTCCTGAAATAATGATGACGCATATAACTTTTCATCACTTCCAACTTTTCCTATAATATTATTTTTGTTAATAGGTGTTGTAATTGGACAAAACCCATCATTATTTGGAGATGAACTACCTGTTCCAAATGGACCATATTTTGCATTATTTATATAAATTTTATTAAAGTCATAATAAGGGCATATTTCATAATGACACTGTTGAAATGGATAATTGGGTAAGTTATCCATAAATCCATTTAACCACATCATGCAATTATCAGTTGCTAAACTAAATTCTCCAACCATAACTTTAAAACATGTTTGTGGAAATTGCCAATTTTGTATACTTTTTATTAATGTATCAAATGGGATTGGATCATTCCATGCAATATATTGATGAGTATCTAAATAAACATCTACTTTTAAATTATCATCTAAAAAATCACATGTATTCCAAAGTGTAGGTCTAAATGAATCGTGTAATATTAATGATTTTTTAGGCATATAAACAATAAACATGTCATAAATATTTTTATAAAAACGTTTTAATTCATATAATGGTGTATATTCCCAAGGTTCATTCATTGGAGATAACGCCCATACATAAGGATTATCTTTATATTTTATCAATATATTTTCAATAACAATTAATGCGTAATTTATATTTTCTCGATTAATATTTTTATAATATTTTCCATTATTATCAAAATCTCCTATCCAGTTTGCACTACGAATTCCCCAATGTTTAAAATAAATAGTATTATTTAATTTATAACTTTCTAAATTTTTAGTTTGTCCGCTATTATCAAATCCATTTTGAGAATCTTTCCATGCATGAATATCAATAATTACTTTTAAACCATACTTTCCAGCATAATCTATAACTAAATCTAAATAATTAAGTGAACCTGAGAAACATGTTGTAGTATCACTATCAGAAACTACTTTTGCATAAGGTCCATATGGTATAAACATATAATCGCCAACTGGAATACGTAATGTATTTAAACCACTATTTGAAAGAGTTTCTATAATACTTTCATTAACCCATGTTGCCCAATGTTTTTTTAAACGTTTATTTGCTTCATATGGACCTAAATAATCACAAAAAGAATAAGTATCACTTATAACTTTCTCATTATTTCCTAAAAAAGGGTAAAATAGTGAAGGTGTTATAAATGGTTCAAGTACAAATAATGATCCTAAACTTGTACCTCTAATTTTATTACACGTTATAATAGGTAAAAAATAAATGAATATAAAAAAAAATTTATTAAACATATATTTTTTAAATATATTTTTAAATTTTTTTTAACTTATTTAATAAAAATCACTTTCTCCAAGTAAAAAGCCCCATAATCTTTCACAACCTAAACACGATATAGGTATTAATTCTTGAAGGGAATCAAATAATCTTTTCCAATAATCTTTTGAATATTTTAAAATATTATCCTTATGAACAATAAAAATAGATCCACATCCAAATGAAAACCCTTCTGGACGTTCAATAAGATATTTTAGTTTACTATAATCAAAATTACATTTTGTTATTTCATAACGCATTCTTTTTGCTTCTGCTGAATCAAAATACCAATTAGTTTTCATTAATATTTTGTTAAATTCCCAATGCCATATAACACTTTTACAACTATTTTTAAGTGCATCTATTAGTTCATTACTTTTTGTAATTTGATCTGGACAAATAACACTTACCCAATTTTCAATATTATAAATTAATTCATTCATATCTTTTGGTTTACCTAATTCAATAGGAGTTAAATATATTCCATCATTAATATTTGTAATAGTATCTAAATTAAATAATTCTTTATTAGAACTAATATATTTAAATTTATAATTTTTTTCTTCATTAATTATTTTATCTATTATTTTAAATGTTTCTTCTTTATTACCTGGAACAACATGATTTGATGGATCAGCTTGTGTAAATAGTATGTAATTTGGTAAATTATCATAATTATCTAATATAAAATTACAATAAGTTCCTGCTTCTCTTCCTAAATTTGGAACATTTTTAATAAAAGCATTATTTATATTATGATTTATATCATTTACACCTTTATTATATATCATTAAATTATTATTATAAGGTAAAAAATTTGAAATATCTTCATTATATCTAGATATTACAATAACTAATTCAGAACGAGATATAATATTATTATTATTTGTAATCTCATCATTATCATAATCTGAATACTTTCTTCCTTCAAGAAAACCATGATTTACATAATGAACTAACAATTCATCTTTGTTTAATTTTTTTAAGTCTTTATTAAATTTTTTATATTTTTTAATAGTAAAATTATTTGGTAATTTATATAATCTTCCTTCATTTTTACCATATGAATTATAATGTATTTTTAAAGATTCATTATCTAATTTTGATAAATCGTAATAACATTTATATATATTAAAATCAAAATCTTGAGGCAAACCATTTAAATTATTCATAATAATATAAATTACTTAATATATATTAATTATTAAACGAATTTACCATCCAATAAATAAAGTATCTTCTACTGGAATTCTTTTTATTAAATTATATAAATCAAAACTATTTGGTTTATCAGTAATTTTAGTTTTATATTTATCAACTATAACTCCTTTCCTACCTGGATTAAGATTATACCAATCATTCACATATTTAATACCATAAAATTTAAAATAATATAATGCTAAATATCTTCTTGTTAATGTATTTGATTGTAAATACATATCACAATCATATTCAGTAATTATTTTTTTAAAATAATAAATTTTAATAATAAATCTATATATAATTCTTTTTGATAAATAATCAATTAAGTATTTACAGCAATATCTATTAATTTTATTATTAAATAATTTTTTAGAACATAATATTAAATTGATATTATCAATTAATGATAAATATTTTCCAATATTTATATGTAAATAACTATTTAATATATTTTTTTCTAATAATGACAAATTGTCATCATCTATTATTTCCATCTTTGTTACTTGTAATAAAAGTATTACAATTATTATATAAAATAAATCAATTTTTATTATATAAAAAGTATTTATATAAATTATATTATGAGTAAATTTACAGTAGGCGATTATATTTACAAAAAAGATATTAAAGGGAATATTATATATAACCCAGTAAAAATAATTAAAATTAATATTATTAATGGAGGGAATTTAAGAGAAGGACTTAGTACTGAATATATTGCACTTTTAGAAGATAATACTGAGTATAGGTTATCTTTTGAAAATCCAACTTATAATGTAAAAAATATATATGCTGAAAAAGTTAATAATAATTGTTGCAATGATATTTTTATAAAATTTATTTTGAAGTATATAATAGCAATATAATTATAGTTTATTATACTTAATAATATATGTATTTTTCAGTGGATGAAATACTGCACACCAACTTCTTTCCATATAGTGTCCCACTTCAGGATTAGAATGATCAGCTAAATCTTTAATTAATACTTCATAACGAGTAACTGGATGTTGTATTATATCATTTTTATCTATTGAAAATATTCCATAATATATTAAACAATTTATTTTTAAATTTCCAAACATGTTTTCAAACCATAAACCATATGGTCTAATACTACTTTTTTTTAATAATGTTTCTCCATTTTTAGAACTATTTTTTTTATGCGCTGTTTTATAATGATCTAATTTAAAATTGTAATGTAATTTTTTTATATCATATTTATTTAAACTTATAAAAATTGCATTGTTTCTTATATTTATTTCATTCAATAATTTAACTGCTATTTTTCTTTTATATTTTAAATCTAAAGAACCTGGAAAAAATACGACTACATCTCCTAAATTATTATAATTATTAACAATATGATATAAATATGTATGATCACATTTACCAACATTTGGTAATGTAATTATCTCTTTTACATTGTTTTTCACAAAATTTTCATTATCACCTTTATTATATACAATATATTTATATTGATTAAATGGTGCTTCTAAAGTCCATTTTAAATCTTCATTATATCTTGCAATTATTATTTGAATATTTTTTTGATTATTTGCACTAAAATTTTCTGTTATATATTCATCTCTTAAATATAAATAGTTATCAAAAATATAAAAAACAAAAACTAATAATATTATGAATATTATATATATATTATTATCCATTAATAATAATATATAAAAAAATATTAAAAATAAATAAATTTATTTATTTTCTATTTAATTCAATCAGTTTATTTAAACCATTACAAAATTTATTTTTATTTTCTAATTTTGTTTTATTCATAAAAAGCCATGGTTTATGTACGCCAAAACTAATATCATTATATATTGCTTCAACTGAAAAATTCTTTGCATCCTTTACACTTGGTTTATTTATAACTATATTATTACAGCCTTTACTAAAATAAACATCTTCTGGTTCATTTTTATATTTACAATTATTAATAATTTCTAACATTTTACTTTTACGACGTAAAGAAAGACCACCATTTCCTACATCATTTGCTTTCCAAGGTGCACCACTGTAATCGTAACTTATAAAATTATTTATTAAATCTTTATAATCATTACATATTAAAGCATCGGTTTGAAATATTAAAAAAACTTCAGTATCTATATAATCATAAAAATCTTTTGAAACTAATAGTTTATTATAATCATTTATAGTTAAATTATCTACTTTTAAATTTATTAATTTCACTTTATATTTATATTTTTTTAGACTATTATTAAAAAGATTATTAATAAAATCAATATTTTTATTTCCATGAAATATTATAAAATTCCAATCTTCAGATAAATTTTCTAAAAAATTACTTAATACAAATTCTAATGCTTTATGTTCTCGTGGTTCAATAATAATTGCAGTATATTTTTCATTACTAAAATATTCATTAACAAATATTTTTTTTTTATTTTGATTTATTATAGTATATAATAGTAAAATTAATATTATAGAAATGAATAAATATATTATCATATATATATATATAATAAAATAATGCCATACTTTTATAATGAAAATATAAATTTATTATTTGTACATATTCCTAAAACAGGAGGAACTTCTGTTGAACATTATTTCTCACATAAATATAAAATACCATTAAATTATAAATCATTATGGTCTTTTAATATTGAAGATATGAATAAATTAAAAAGCAAAAGTTCATTACAACATTTAACATTAAATCAAATATATAAATATAGTAATGAAAAATTAATAAATATTAATTTTAATAATTTAAAAATAATAACTATTGTTAGAAATCCATATGAAAGAATTATAAGTGATCTTCTTTGGTATAGTTTAATAAATATTAATAGTACAAAAAAAGAAGTATTTAATGTAATTAATAATTATATTAAATCAACAAAGTATGACAATCATAATATTCCTCAATATTTATTTATAACAGATGAAAATAAAAAAATATATGATAATATTAAAATATTTTGTACATCTTCATTAAATCATGATATGATAAATGAAGGTTATTCTGATTTTAATATGAAAGTAAATTCTAATAATAAAAATGTTGACTACTATGATTATCTTAATAAAGATAGTATAAATTTAATAAATTCTTTTTATCATGATGATTTTGTATTATTTAAATTTAATAAATTAACATAATAAAATTGATTATGTAAATAAAAAATGATTAATATTTTTAAAATATTATAAATTATTAATAAAAGTATAATAATAAAAATAAATTATGGGACGACAATATTTAGGTGACATATCCGGTAAATTTGGTTTTGGATTACAATCTAGTTGTGATATTGAAAGTTTAATAAATATTAATTATACAAAAGAATACGAATGGTATGGATGTTTTTGTAAAATTAATGAAGAATATATTCATAAAGAAAAATATTGTATTGGATGTTATGAATCTTATGATGATCATTATGAGTGTGTAAAAGATGATATTGATGAAGATAATGATAATAATTTATTTTATCAAACATCATTTATACTATATGATATTACTTATAATGAACATTATGAACAGCTTATAGAAAGTCTAAATAATTTAAAAAAGCAATTACCAGAAATTGTAATAGAAGAATTCGAAAAAATAAAAGATCATGAAGATATTATTGATGGATATTCAGATATTTTTCATAATGTAGGTGAAAAATATGAAGAGTGCAATATTCATGATAATGATATATTACTATATTTTTTTCGTTACAAATTAGGTATGCAGGTTAAATATATGTTAGAAAAAGAAGGTAGCTGTTTCATAAGTTGTGAAACTTAAATT
>JACCDO011554182.1_pt1 | contig 19409 bp, 24 predicted proteins | sample 7446101 | NCBI WGS metagenome assembly JACCDO01 (sample SAMN15323440, study PRJNA562643) | freshwater metagenome | isolation source: river surface water | place: USA:Blue River Watershed | collected 2017-08-16 | reverse complement strand
GAATAGCGTCCAAATTAGGCTGGGTTTTGCTTGCACATCGTGCAGCCACCAATTCAAATAACTGCTGGCTCATCCTTATAAATGGTCAAGATATTGTTTGCTCTACAAATCATGTAACGGTGACCTTTTATAAGTGTGGATAATGCATATGTATGAGTTGCAGGCGGAAAGTGTTTGTAATAGTAATCTGGTCGGGAATACAGTCGTTTTAGGTCACGATGGCAAGCACGAAGTCGTTGTGCATGCTCCTGTTGCCAAAGTTCTAACAGTCGGGCCCATATTATACAAAAGATTGTTTCAGGCATTGCATTTGCTTTCATTATTTAAAATACAAACAAATGAAAATTATGTTTTTTAACGCTTTATTTTCTATTTTTACCATTTCTTTTTTTTAGAGTTTTTGCACGCCTGTATTTCCGTCGTTTTGTTGCTCGTTTTCCACCTGCAACCGACTCACCTTTATCTGTCATAAAGGTTTTTAAATAGTTATAATCATTATGTTTAATAATTTTCATTACAAGCGTTTCAATTTCTTCCGCTGTATATTTAACTTCGTCTAAAAGTGGTGCTACAGTAACAATAAAATTGTTTATGTCGGATCTTTTTAACGCAGGAATTACTTGAGTTTCATAAAACGAATCTTTGGTCCTACCCTCTAAAATGGCGTCAGATACAATGGAGAGAAAATTGTCACATATTTCTGTCGATGTGTGGTATACGCCTCTGCAGCCAGAAATAACCGAACATATTTTTCCAGTGCTCTTGCACATTTTTATTTGTCGTCGAACCTGACTTTGTGTTGCTGCTGAAGGAAGAGGAGGAATATGTTCACAAATTTCAGCTGCATGTGTTTCCCTTTCATCCCAGAAAAACCATAAAAGCAATGCTATTGCCGCATCAACTGAAAGTTGATCTTGTTTACACAAACAATACATAAATTTTTTGTCTGGTGCACCTCCCGCCCCTCCTGCCGCTTCCTCTGTCGCTTTAAAAAATTCTTCTGCGAACTTCATAATTTTTTCGTCTTTGTCTTCTTTTCCTAAATCTATTGATTTTCCAAAATCGCCAATTAATAAATCTATTGCATTTGGATCTGCAGGATTAGTATTTACATAAAATATATTTCTATCTGCCATATCTAAATGAACTATGTTACTGGCTTGAAGTTTAACAAGAGCATTAAATGCATTTTCAATTGCACTCAAGTTTATTCTAAATTTGTTTGTTTTCAAAAATCGCAAATCGCCAGTTATTTTCTTTTGATTAAAAACATAAATTGGACCACCTGCATTGCTTTTCGTCGCAACATTAACGCATCCAGTTGCTGCACCAATAAATTTTCTTGCACGTACTAAATTCTCAGGATTTAACCTTCTTGTTTCAAAATGCTCAATTGCGGGACCAATAATGCCATTATTACCAACAATGTCTTGAATGCTTCCAAGTTGTTCAACCTCGCTATTAAACACCGATTTGTCGGCAAAAACTTTACTTATTTGATTTGGTGCATCGTCTTTTGGATTTGCAATTTCTGCGTTTGGCCTAAAACTTGGTTCAAAAATGCAGCCTTGTGAACCACTTGCAAGCACAGCACCACCTTTCATTCTAATAAACAAAACTATATTTTCTAAATGCGACGAATCCATTGTTTATTCAAAACCCAGCGATTGTTCAAGTATTTGAAATTAAATTCACCATAGTAATTTTTTATAGAAAGTTCATACCCGTCCTTAACAAGTATGTCATTTAACTCATCTAGGCAGGATGGATGTTCAAACTCCGGAGAATCTATTTGGATAGTTGCCCCGTGTTCCCAGTTAGTTTTGACAGTTATAACATTCATTGATGGCGTGCGCAAACTTCCATCAAGAATAAGGTTATGTATACAGGAAATTATTGAGGACATGTTGATAAGAAATGACTAATATACTGTACTACCATCTTCCTAACATTCAATTTTTTCAAAAGACAACTGTCATTCTCAAATAAACATGCGTGGTTTAAGGTTCATATTATTCATATTAACTATAAATGTCTGCACCGGGAATTGTATATCGTGCGGAAAATTCGTCTGTTGTTGTGACGAAAAGTGGTTCCTTTTTGGAAATCCGTCGTGGCACAAAGTCCAAGTTGAAAGATGCGCGCACTTGGTCTACCAAAAAAGCTTGGATGAAGGATTTGGGGCTTACAGAATCGGATGTAAAGGAAAGTCGTTGCCATTACAGCCCGTTGCCGGCCACACCGCTGTTGACGGCGGACATGGCGCTCATGAAATCACTGTTGGAAAACGACGAGTTCCATTTGGATTAATACTGAGTAAATAGCAAATACCAAAAAAAATTGAAGGTATTTGTTTTGAATATGTGAATGTTGTTGGTATTTAACTATATATTTCCTTCCAATTTCCATCTTTTACTTTCCATATTAATTCAGAATGTCCATCGATAGCGAGATTGATGCTTTCTTTGAAACCTTATTTCCTGACGTTGAATTGCGCACATATGTTTGGCGCTTCTTGGCGTCTCATATTGGCGATGATAATCTCGAACAGCAGTTTACAATTTGGCTTGGCGATGGATGCAATGGCAAAACTACGCTGGATCAATTAATGCGTTTGGCATTAGGTTCACGTGCTGAATGGCTTGTTCCCCCTAGTGTGTCAAAGCTGTCGCATAAAAATGCACTTTATTACGACTATGCGACAGATGTTACCAAGCGCGCACGTTACGTTTGCACGTATCCACCTGAATTCAATGAAGCACTTAGTTCAGAAATGGTATTATTTCTGAATATAAACAAAGCCAATATTCATATGATTTGTAATGAGATGCCTAAATTTGACATAAGCAAACCGTCACTTGATAGGCGCATTCGTGTTATTCCTTTCGTAACACGAATACAAAACCCAGTGTCCATGACTCAAACAATTGAACGATGGGCGCCATCATTCTTAGCTCGACTGCAACACATTTATGAATCCGAGTATTTAGTGGCCGGAGTTGGAAAGTGGCCGGCCGTAGTTGCATATAGCAATTATAAGTAAGTATTATTTGAATTTTATGCGTTTTTCGCTCAAAATTCAAGTTTGAAAATCCACATTGGCCCTTGAATAATCGGAAAAAATTGAATAATGGATTTTTTGCTTCAAGTTTATGTGCCCACCGGCAAGCCTTCCAGCCTTCCTTTCCAGCCTTCCTTTACAGCTTTCCTTTCCAGCCTCTTCCTTCCAAATGTCTTCCAATCCCCTTTCCGCCGACGCCCCTGCGTTCGTGCCTCGCGCTGCTGCTGCAGTGGCAGAGCAGCCTAAGGCGCCGCTGACATTCACGGTCTACCGCGGGCTCGGCGCGCCTAACACGCGCACGTTTGACCTAATGGCGATGGCGTCGCCGCGCATTGGGAGTCTGGAGGAGCCGCTGTCCATGATTGGCGTTCAGGTGCGCGGCCACGAGCACCCCTTTGACCCTGCTGTGCTGGACGACGAGCACATCGTGATGGGCTGCCACGACAACGACTACCGCTTGGAGTCCATTCTGCACCCGCTGCCCGCTGTTGCCGCCGCGCCGCTTGGCGACTTCCCCAATAACATCCAGGACTACTTCTGGATTAACGACGGCAAGAACGACACGCATCCGTGGTTCCTGCTGGCGCGCCTGAACAACGGCACCTACGTCTTCCTGGAGGCCAGCTGCGGCTTCTCGGGCTTTGAGTGCACTGGCCAGATTCACATGTACGCCGCTGACAGCATCCAGGCCCTGTACGACCACGCGATGGGCGAGGCCGCGCGCTATCGCTTTGCCTGCTGCTTTGACAAGGCCACGCGCGAGAAGCAGGCCGCTGACAAGGCTGCGCGGCAGGCGGCCTATAAGGCGCAGCAGGCGGCCAACGCGGCACGCGCCGCACTGCGTGCTGCAGAGTACAAGGCCCAGAAGGCAGCGCGTGATGCGGCTCGTCAGGTGCAGGGTCGGCGTTACGTCGGTATGCCTGCAGCTGCGGCAAAGCCCCAAGCACAGTCAGCAGGGCAGGCGCACGCCGCTGCCTTCGCGATTCTAGACGCACGCGTGGCGCGCTGGCAGCAGATGAGCGACAGCGACCACGAACGCGAGGAGGAGCGCTACGAGACCTTCCGTGACAGGATGCGCGACAAGAGCGGCCGCTATTAAACACGCACCTCTTAAATAAATAAAAACCCAGAAAAAAACATAAAAACTGGCAAAAAACAAATAAATATTTTGTTCGTTAGGAACATTTCATTATTTTCGTTGTCCAAATTAATGAAAGTTATTGAATGGGACGAAGCATTTGACGCAGCATATGGAATTATCAATCTTAATCCAAATCTTTATGTTTTTTATCGAGGTTATGACCCAGCATATCCACTTTCTGAACGCCCGGCATATTTTGGCACACAAGTAGTTGCCGAACAGTATGCAAAGAAAACAGGTTACACATTGTCTGCATTTACAAACACTCGTCAATTGAAACTAATTGATGTTCGTTTTATGAAAAATATATTGCGTGATATATTTCAAGCAAATTCTGATGAATATGCACGCAATGATGAAATGAAATCTGTCACATTTTCATTTGGATTATGTTCATTATATCACCAGATTTGGATGGCAGTTCAACGATATAAAGATTCAATGGCTAGTTACATAAATCCAAACAAAACACTTACAATGAAGAATGCATTAAATGCTTTGCAATCATCCTATAAGGAAGCAGTGTATGAACAACCTGGGGTACGGATTGCAGAAACAACAAATGATGCATTCACAATGGGGTTTTTAAAAGGGCTTTTTGAAGAACACATTGATGGTTTTATTGCCCCACAAACATATTCGCCTTTTCATGTTGAACGCACAAACAACATACTTATGTCAGAGTTGGTTATTTTCAATCCATTAAAATGTGGTTTTCGTAAATTTGATAAATTGCCCAAGATTATTGTGTACGAAAATATGTATGACATATACATGCAAAATAACTTATATGTATTGCGTGATAATAACTTTAAAAAAATAAAATATCAATTTCATTTACAGTTTGGAGGTGGTGATGAAATTTATTTACCTTCCGTTGAAGAACTTCATATGCAATATGAAACAAATGATGACATAAAACAAAATTATGACAAAGGGTTACAATCAGGACGTTTGCTATCAAGCAGTTCTTCATTTTATATTCCTAAATCAGAAAAACCATGTTTTCCAATAAATGCATGGACCAGACAATTGCGAATGAATAAAACAAGAAAAAACAAACTATCTGATTTTAAAAGATTTATGCGTTTTTAACAGCAGACAATCAATGCAATGAGAAGAATCAGCAACGCACAGACTTGCATTACAACCCAATTGTCAGTCGCAACAGGAAACGTCTTCATCATATACGTTCCACGAAGTTCGTAACCACGCTTCCTATAATAATCGCGCACACCAATGCCTGAAATCACAGCCATTTGTGTGCACTTGTGTTCTTTATGTGCAATGCGTTCTGCCATTTCCAACAGGTGCTTCCCAATTCCCAGATGCTGTGCAGACCCTGTGGCCGCTGATGTTCCTACAGTCTGCACGCGACCATAGACGTGCAGTTCACGAATCATAGCCGTAGCGCCCTGCAGTTCTGGAATGATGCTGTCCTGAAGCGCTGAAGAAATGCGCAGACGCAGAAACCCAAGCAGGACGTGCCTGTGGGGACCAGACAGTTCGGCACTCAAGAAATACTCGGTGCCACCACTGGCGGGAAACGATGCAACTTCGTAGCGAATATCCTTAGGGTCAAACGTCTCGTCACGAATCTCAGCACAGCGAATACACTTACAATAGATTCCCTGTGCCTCGGCGGCATTGGCCACCAACTGCGCAAGATTTGTACGAATTCCAGCACTCGTGTATCCTAGCGTGGACTCATCCGCCTCCTTGAAATCGCGCTGCATACGATTCACACGCACCCACTTGGGCGTAATGGACTGACGGTACACCAACACATCCTTGAGTTCTGCGGCATCTGGAGTGCGCTCGGCATACGGCGTCCACTTGCCGGCCGCCTTCCACTCTTTGATTTTGGTATAATCCACATCCAGACACGGATAATCCTTCATATAGTCTGGAATCAGGTCAGGGTCGTCGCGCAGCACCTGCCGATAACAATCCTTATCGCCCTGTGGCGTTGCACCAGGAAGGTCGGCCATAATATGAATCTCCAGCTTGAATCCATAGTCCTTCAGAAGCTTAATGGCCGCCTTGCTGTGCTTGAGCAGGTGGCCGCGATTCACCTTTCGTAGCAGATTGTCGTCGGTATGCTGCACGCCCAACTCAACCCGCGTAACGCCATACCGACGAAACCGTAGGACTTCGGCCGGCGTAATCTCGTCAGGGCGCGTTTCCACACCAAGGCCAACCACGTGGGCATGTGCTAAAACATTGGTGGTTTGCTCCTCTTCAATCGTGCCACGAGCACGCGTGCGGTCGCCAAAGTACGTATTTGCCGCATAGTACAGGTCGCGCACAAACGCATCTGTAATTGCATGGTCATAACAACTGAAGGTTCCGCCAAGCACGCGGAACTCAAGTTTATCAATGGGATGCCCGTTTTCCTCCAGCGTATCCAGGCGACTGTAGACCTGACGCACAGTATCAAAGTCCACGGACGCTGCACGCATAAACACGTCCTCATTGCTCAGGTAAGAACGCGGCATACCTGGCTGGTTGGGACAAAAGTGGCAGTTGTACTTACAACTGAACTTGTCAGGAGGAAGGGAGACGCTGATGTTTAGGATACCGCTATCACTGCGTACGGCATTTTTGATAAGAAGGCGCTGCAAGACAGGATGGGAGGCCAAATCGCCGGCCTTGACCATCTCACGATACACAATGCCAAGTTCGCGCTTATTGGGCATCAACTTGTACTTGCGAGCCATTGCCTTGCTCATCTTTGTATACCAGGCGGCGTCGCCTGATGGAATTTCGGAATTACAAACATCGCGCAGGATGTTGCGAAGAATGGGACGGTTGCGGTCCAGGGCAGCCTGGGGCGCGGAAAACGTATCTTCAATGGCGGTTGACATTTTGTAAGGAATGGAAAGAGCGACGCAAAAAAGTTCAACTTTTCTGGGGCGAAGTTCAATTTTTCTTACGTTGGTGTGTCACGATTCGACTCTAAAAGTTTTTGCAAGGCGAGTTGTAGTCCTGCGTTGCCCGCATACTTCTTTATTCGCGATTCTACCCAATTCTTGCAATATTCATCGTGTGATTTCAAATTGCTAAATGAAGTATGCGTTTCCTTATGGCACCTGTAATCAATTGTCAGTACTCCTAATAGAACTTTATACCATCTATCCACCAATCTGTTTGCTAGATTTTTCTCCAATTCAGTCCCTTGTGACCAAGTATCATAGATTGCGGCGGCGTACGTGTGCATTGCTGTAGTGTGTATTAGAATGTCGTGCACACTATCATGAAGTTTTTGAAGAATAGTTAAATGTTCAATTTGCGATGATGACATTTGTTGAAATGATTGTGGAAAGAATAATGCTTATATGTGTGCAATAAATGTTTAGTTAAAAAAATAGCATTCAATTTTTCTCATGCTGATGTGTCACGGTTCGACTCTATAACTTTTTGTAAGGCGCACCGAAGTCCTTTGTTGTCGGCAAACTGCTTGATTCGCGTGTCAATCCACGTCTTGCAAAATTCATCATATGGGATTTGTTTTAAAGCATATCGTGAACTAAAGTGAGCCCATGTTCTCTTCTCCTGACTAAAGGCATCATTCATTTTACGAACAAGTTCAGTATGCCATAGTTCAACTAAGCGATTTGCGATATTTTTCTCAAGGTCATTTCCAACGACCCAAGAATCATATATAGCAGCAGCATAAATGTATGCCGCTGTGCCAGGGTTGAGAGAATCTGTTATATTGTCACAGATTTTTTGAAGGATGGAAAAGTGGTCCATTTGGAAGGAAAAGGAAGAACTGAGTGGTAGTGCTCGTGTAGTGAAATAAATCAACAAACGTTCAATTTTTCTTCTTGCGTGTGACGCCCCGTCGTTTTTTTGTAAATTTCAAATCTGGGCGTGGAAAGGCAGATTCCAATTTATAATTCATTTCATATGCTTGCTGACGTGTTTTAGGAAATTGAAAATGACGTGAAAAACTATATTGTAAATTGCTTAAATTATTGACAATATCGGATTCCTTCATATTGCGTGCAAATGTTCGGGCTAAAAAACCATGAATATCTTTTTTTAATTTTGCCGGATATGAAAATGGGACAACAAATTTGTTTTCTGGAATATATTCGTCATTTAGACCTTGTCTATACATTCTAACTAATGAGTTTTGTTGTGTTTGGTTTTTACTATTTTTAAAATAAAGTTGTGAATGTTTTGCAACATAGAATCCTGTTCGCAAATCTATTGTAAAATTATATTTTACTCCATTTACATCAATTCCAGAAGGGCTTAATGCAGATTCAAGTATTGTTTGAATCTTTTTGGGTAACTCAGAATCAAATTCCAAATTGGCGCGTTCAACTGTTGCTAAATGTTCAAGATTTGATTTATCGTATAAATCATAAAATGATAATGTTTTTTGTTCTGTTATATACAATAATGGAAAATAATTTAATTCTGGGCGATGTTTTAAAGAATAATTAATAGGTGCATCTTCTAATGCATGTCTATGAACGAATCGTGTGTCTTGATCTGTGCGAACATGATAGGGATAAATCACAACTTCTGGAATTCCTGACAATTTGCGCACATATTCATTTGCAACAAAAGGCAGGGTTTGTTTGACAAGTTCTTGTGGTGCAGATTTTGTATATCCCGTTTTATATCTTGATGAATCTTGTGATGCAAGTGTAATGTATCCAAGCACATTTGGATATTCATTAATTAATAAATCACTCAAACAAGAATCACTATGAACTAAATGATGTCCACACGCATCAGTATCATCTTGTAATGGTGATGCATGCACACATCGTATAAACGGGGAAAGTGGATTGCGATACGGATCGTCGCGAGACAATTTGCCGGGACTGATTGCTAGAACAAGTTCAATGTCATAATTTGTTAGAAACACAGTATGTATAGCATAACGATTCACAACATCGGATACGTATGGCGCTGGATAAAAAAATACATTTTGATGTGGCGAAACACAATAATTGCCTTCAAAACTTCGTTTTCCAAACAAATCACCAAACGGTCTGTATATGTCTTTATGGTAGCCATCAGAAGGATCCATGCCACGAAAAAGAACAGTGCCTTTTGGCAAAACAGTTGTTTCAAATGATACTCCTGATGATAAAGTATATGTAGGCATTATTCTATTTAGAAGTCATAAAAAATGACATCTCTATTTGATGATTGGCAATATTCAAAATGACTATTAATCCAATGAAATATGCGAATCAATTTCGCGAAGAACTAATTGCAGACCTTGAACTGGTGCCGAGTCTTTGTTGTCCAAAATGTGTTATCACATATGTTGACGGCAATTATGAAGGCAACTGCTTTTATGCGGATACACGTGGTAAGAAATTACAATGTGTATACGATTTTGATGGCGGGACGATGAAAGAAGCAATCCGTGAGTGGATTGATGGTGTTCTTAAATGTCTTCGGGGAAAAGATGATGAATTGATTGCTAAATGGCGTGCACGCCTTACAGTGTAAGTTTATGATTCTGGACATGTTTTACATTTGACCTGCGCGCACGTTCAGCCCAACTTTCATTATATTTCACAACTGTTTTGCGTATGTATTGGGGTTTCTGTTCTTTTTGTTGGTTGAGCAGCATTGTATTTTGCGGCCCCGCAGTATTTTGTGCATCCACTATTTTTGGATCCGCGCTGTTGTACACATTATTCAAGGATTGTTCAAATTGCTTGAAAAAAGCATCGTTACTATCAGTCTTCTCAACTATCAACATCTTATATATATGTATATGTTATATTTTTTAAGTGTTTTTCAAGCTGTAATTTCAAGACGCACCTTACGCAGCCGCTGCACTGGCAGATTTGTAAATGGGTTTCGACCACGGGTTTGTGCTTCATTTACAATAAACAGTTGGCGCATTGACTCCTCGTTGATTGGAGACGATGTGTTATTGTCTAATACAAATGCAATATCGCCGTCTCTGAAATCAGTTCCGCTTAGAAAATCCGATGTGTCTGGATCAACACGAAGTGGCTGAATGCGGTCCGTTGCAATAATGAATTCAACCGCATCTGCTAAAGAGAACGCGGATTCCTGTAGCACAAGTGTTGATAGCAACGAAAATCCCGCATCAAACCACTCGCGTTCCTCTTCCTTTTGTATTTTTTGATTCCAGGACACGTGCGCTAACCATAACACACAAATCCAAAGCATACATAAGATTGCTGCATATCCATAAAAGTATGCACCTACAGCAAAACTGGCATATACCATTTTCAGGAATCGTTCTTGAAGTTTCAATTGACGAACATAATTGGGGCCACCGAGTCTATGCCCAACATACATTGGGTGACGCTGGGCATTCAGGAAAGAAGTAAATATGTCTTGCGATGTCATTTTGAGGAATAAATGCACTCAACTGGAATGTGTAGAGCGGGGATGTTTCAATTTTTGCGTGTTCTTTTACGGCGGCGTGTGCGTCGACCGCCAATTAAATAACGTTTGCCATCTTGACGACGCAGTGGTTTACGCTCCCTTGTTGTCGTTTTACGTAATTGGGAAACAATCAGATTTGAATATTCTGGTCCATATATTCTACGATACATAGGTGATTCATGCAACTCAATAAATGTTTTATCAAAGTTCTCTATGTACGATAAAAATAATTCAAGTGTTTCAAGATTTGGCAATGGGAACGCATTTTTGCCAAGAAGATAATCATATACAGGTTTTCCGGGCACAAGTTGCGTTGTGTGGACGGTTTCGCGCAAAGGTATATTTTTTGAAACAAACATATGTTTAAGATAATCATAAATTGTATGCCCCGATTCACTGTTTGTTTTTAAGGCACCGTCAATAAATTGCACAAGTGTTTCTCCAAAACTTATTTCTTGGTGCAATTTTATATTTGAATGTAAATCACGAAGTTCTACCAATAAACCCAACATATCATTTGATTTGCATGGTTGTGCTTGATGAAAATATGTAAATCCATTAAATGTCATACAACTAAGTCTAAAACTGCTAAGTCTTGGTTTCTTGAAACTTTTAACAGCGGGAAACACAATATTGTCACTATGCAAATTACGATGATAAAATCCATATGTTTTTTCAAAATGCAATAATGCCTGCGAAAGACCCCTACAAGTTGGTCTTAATTCCATATATTCAAACGGCACTTTCGTTTCAAAAATGTGTTCTTTTATTTTTGATAACAATGTGTTTTTTATTGATGATGTTTGGATATAAATTTGCATAGATACTGCATTCTGTTTAATTTGGCCTTGATACATTGCTTGCACTGGCAAGACAAAATCACCATACACAGGGTCGCAGGCTAACACTGTCTGAATCCAGGCTTCAATAAATACTTCACGCAATTTGTTTTCAATATATCCCGCTCTATTGTTGCCTCCAAGCACAAAGGGTATATTTATAATTTTATACGTTTTGGATTTGTCTTTACTTACATACACAGTATCATATGTGCCTAAATTGCCATATGTTTCGTTAATGATATTGTGTTGCATTTCACCCTGAACATACTTTTCTGCAACTATAACATTTTCACTTAAATTCATAATAAAATTTACAACCGGCAATGTTGATGCAAATTTGGAACAATAATCAGACATCGGGGCGGTTGTATTCAACTGTTCAACCAGTAAGCGAGTTTCATCTTCAGATGTATCAAGAACTTTTGCAAATGCTCGGATTGCCGTGTCAAAATCAGCGGCAGCCATTTTATTTGGGTGTAGAAAAATTTGAACTTGCCTTTTCGTATCCTAAAATGGCATCAAAATGTCATCTTCCTTCGTTCACGCACCCAAATACCAGTCCGGCGGCATCGGTCCTGAAGAATGGGCGCGGCGGTTTTGGGACAATGCCGACTTTGGGCCTGGAGACGTGGCAAAACAGGCCGTACTTTTCCGCGATTTCAAGTCCGTCTTTGGCCGCGCCGGTGCATATATGGCAACGCCAGTTGCGATTGTAGACTTTCGTAATGCAAATCTGGCCATCATTGACCCGCAGTTCAAACATAGTGTTGCACGTGTTGGAGATGTATGCGTCCCACTTGGATCACCGAACCCCATGTGTGATTCTGCAACTGTGGTGCTCCAACAATGCGCACGTGAATGGGTCACAGGTGGCAAAAACACGGGCAATATGAGTGACGAAAATGTACTTACAATGTACTACTCGGCGCTTCAATCACTTGTGTTTACTGCCGGCAACGCACCTACAAAAGCGGAACAAACGCAGTGGTTCTATGCCATTTCCGCACTTGTTCGTGCATTTACAGTGCTGAGTGCAGAGCGACCGGCGTTCCAGAAAGTCACAGAAGCCATGGTTGTTACACCAGGTGTGGACGATATGCTGCAAAAGGCACTGGCACACGTATTCCATCCCCAGGCACGCTGGGACAGACGTGTGAAGTTGGAAATGCTGGATATTATGGCGCGTCGTAATATGCGCCACGGCACGCACATTGTAGGAATGGCACCAGGGCCATTTGTTGTGTTTGTACTAGTCCCGTTGCTCCGAACAGTCGCCGCCAGTGTTGGTTGGTCATCCGGTTCACCTGCAGCAACGCAGGCAGAGTTCAATGACAAGGCAAATGAACTGCTACACGCATATGTGGGTGCTAGCACAAGCAATTCGGATGAAATGCAGATTCACACCCTTGTGGCACTTACAAAAGTTGCAGGATGTGAATTGACCGATGAGCAGGCCCGTGAATTCCTACAGTTTGCACGTAGCACGCCTGATATGAGCGTGGCAGCGCCCTGGTCGGATTGGGGCGCACTGCCTCCACATCCAACTCTGGAAATAGATGTGTTTGCAAAGCGCCTGGATATTGGCAAAAAGGCCGGTGTGTCTGTGGCAGCCAAATTTGTTCCTACAAGCCCAACCACGTTCAATGTATATGGATACAAGGGCATTCATTGGACCGGCGTACAATTTCAGACTAATGGTCATTATGTGGTGACGCCACACGACCTTGGCATTGCATGCGCCGGTCGTGGATATACACGTGGGGACGAACTTGTGGCCAACTGGCGTATTACTGTTGGTGATAACATATTGCCATATGATGTGCCAGGATACAGCAGTGCTGGCATTGAACATGTCAAAACGGGCAATCGGTGGTCCTATGTGGAAAAAATGCCACTGGATGCATCCAAGCCATTTACAGTCGGCGTGGAACTTACGTGGATTGTGATTGCACAGGATGGCAAAGTTGTCTTCCGTATGAAACGTGAAGGTCTCAAACCTGCACTACTGGCATTCAAAAATATGTGGCTCAGTGTTGCATATAAACCGTTGCCTGTAGCAACTCCTAAACTTCCGACAACACCCAAGTCAACTCCAGTGCAGAAACCGGCAAGCAGCGGTTCGTATGCTGCAGCACTGCGCGCGGACCCGTCCACGCTGGACCTTCCGCCGGCTGCATTAATTGCCCAACTGCGCTCATTGGCATCCAAGTAATCTAAAGATTCCGTGGCGATACTTCAAGTATAATATGGCACAAGCAGTTGTACTTTTTGCGTCGGCACTTTTCCCGTCTTTTTTTGAATGGGCAGCACATCATCAAAAATCCTACAGTGGTGCAACCGAAGTTGCGCTGCGATATGAAACGTATTATGAAAATCTGAAAAAGATTGCGTTACATAATGCGGCTGGTCACAGTTGGAGTATGGGTGTCAATCAGTTTGCGGATTTAACGCCGTTTGAGTTTCACCAGCGTCATATATCCGGTGCACTAAAACCCGATTACAATCGCAATCGCAAATACAATGCATCCCATTTTTACAACTTGCGCCACACTACACTGCCCAGCAGTGTGGACTGGGTTGCTATGGGTGCAGTAACGCCTGTAAAGAATCAAGGTCAATGTGGAAGTTGCTGGGCATTTTCTACAACAGGTGCAGTGGAAGGCATTCATTATATCACAAATAAGACACTTGTTTCTCTTTCCGAACAACAACTTGTAGATTGTAGTGCGGCAGAAGGCAATAATGGGTGCAATGGTGGTATGATGGATGATGCATTTTCTTTTATTGTTAGCAATGGTGGAATTGCATCCGAAGATGCATACCCTTATATTGGCGCCGATGGGTCTTGCCGTTCCGGACTTGCATCGGCTGCATTCATTTCCGGATTTAACGACGTTCCTGTAAATTCTGACAGTGCCCTAATGTCTGCGTTGAGCAAGCAGCCTGTATCTGTTGCCATTGAAGCTGACCAGGATGCGTTTCAATTCTATAGTGGCGGTGTGTTGACGGCCGCCTGTGGCACAAATCTGGACCACGGTGTGCTTGCCGTTGGATATGGCACAGATTCTTCCGGTGGTGATTATTACAAGGTCAAAAATTCCTGGGGTCCGGACTGGGGTGAGGCCGGTTATGTGCGTCTTGCACGCGGTTCTCAGTATAATGGTGGCGCCGGACAGTGTGGCATTTTGAGCGCTGCATCCTATCCCGTTGCTTGAGCGCGGCGCGGATAAAAGTTCCCTGGAGTTTGGTCATTTGGCTTGAAATTTTTTTAGAAATCCTTTATATATAAGAATGTCCTCCGTGCACGCCTACAAGTCTCAAGTTGCTCCTTTCAAGCGTTACATCGCCACAGCTGCTGCCCAGATCTACAATGCTGATGGCACTGCCAAGATCAGCTCAATCCCTGTCAACACTATCTTTGAAGATATGGGTAAGACTGTTGTATTGGCCGATGGTAATGTCCTTCGCAAGGTTCGCCGCGCCCTTGACTTTGCTAACGATGAAGCCACAGGCTACATCTACCTCAACGTTGATGGTGTCTCTGGCGCCCAGAACATCGCCGCCCTCAACTAAATTGCTGTTAACTATGTTTAGTATACATTGTATACTTTGCATAACTAAATATCCATAATACAAACAGTGCTGTCAGTGTATGACGTGTATGCAAGTTTGTTTCCACATATATCAATGCCGTGTGGAAAATCACCTGTCGGGATTTTTTCAATACTGCGCACTATTTTGCCGCCACACACGCTGCCTTTGGGTAATGCCGTGGGTTTTTATTTGGGAATCCAAGCGTCATAATCAAAATCATCTTCACGAGGCCATCCAGTTACGGCATAACCGTCCACGTGGTATGTATGGCTTCCACTCATAACCAAATTGTAAAGTTGTGTGTCGGCGGGCATTTCATACAATTCCAGTTCATTGACTTTGCGACTGCCTTCTACAGTTTTCAAGTCTACACCAAGACTCAATTGTTGCACACGTTCTGGCTTCAATCCGTGTAATTGCATAATGACCATATTTCCTACTGCATCAAACACAGCGTGCGAGCGTCCATATGTTTGCTTGTTCACAACATCCGGGTCGCAGCAATAGAAACCCTTGTCAACAGAAATATGTGGGTGATGACTGGATGTGCTATGTTCCCCATTGATTTTGCACATACGAGCGCCGCCCAACAGGGGCCGATGAAGTGCCTGTACCGTGTTGATTTCACCAAATGCACCCAGCAATTGGTCGCCTACAACAATACCTTCAATAGGTTTATCAGTTCCATCAGCAAGACGCACAAGCGAGCCGGCCAAAAAACAAGGTCCTGTCTGAGAAGAAACAGGCGAACATCCTGGGACCGTAATTGAAATGGTTGCAGTATAACCAAGCGTATTGGCATACACAAATCCATTGCCCGGAGAAGAAATGATGCATATTGTATTGTCAGGGTCATTTGTTGTAAGTGATTCCGTGCCACCAACAACAACATCCCAACTAAAGCCTGTCCTTTGCGTATATGGTGGATATTCATTGTTCGGCTGGTCAAATGAGTCTGCTCGGAAATTTGTGATTTCACTTGGGCAATTCGGGGCAGGAGCAGGTGCTTGCTCGCAGCATCCATCATCAATTGTAGTTCCAGCTGGCGAACGAAGTATAAACTGTCCAGCACCACCCACACGCGCTATCCGTGCTGATTGGTCAAATGTGGCTGCGCGACCGGCTTCACGCGCTTGTGGGTTCGCTACGTGATATCCAGACAACGTTTTGGCTTTTAGGCGGCGAATGCGTGCTGCGTGACTTGTATCCGTAGACGACATTGTTTCTAAATGTCTTTATATTTTCTTGGCTACAAACAACGTGTCCAATCGTTGTTGGGTTGTAATGACAGGCGTTGCAGTTGTTTGAACCCATCGGATTTTATGAAGGGCATAGGCCACCACTGCGTCTTTTTGGTGCAACTTGTGTGCTTGGCGTTGCTGCTCTTCGTGCTTATTTTCAGCATCGCCACCCTTTCCAACAAATTCACGCACGTTGTATGAACTCCAGTGCCACCATACAGATTCCTGTGTGATTCCGTCAATCTCACGAAGCATTTTCGGGAAACAATGAAAATCAATGGCCTGTGGAAGTATGTGCTTTTGTGGTTGAAACGCCTCCACATCTGATGTGTATGTTTTTGCAGGAGCGCACGGCAATTCACAAGCACCGTAACGGCGTTCTAGAAAACCTAGAAACCGCATATCGCCTTTCATTCCGCCAAATGCAATGCGAATTGCAAATGCTTCCGTAGCAACATCGCGCAGTTTGATTTCAGAATCATCCACATCTACACGCAAATTATAACGCCCTGGGGCTTCTAACATAGTTTCCAATGCATCGTGCATTATTTGAAGGTCAGATGCTGTTAGGTTGTAACCTTTGGACACTGCAGCCATTAGCCACACAAGTTCTGCAAATAATTCGGGGCAAAGTTGCGTATCTTCACACATAATAATGGGAAGACGCCGCGTTGCTTCAACTGGGTCTTGCAGCGCAAGTTGTCTAAGAGTTGCGTGTGCAGCAGCACTGATGCGGCGACGCACGGCTTTTTGAATGTTGCTTTTTAACACCGACACATTGTAATGTTTTTTAGGAGATTCGTTTGAGACTTTCCCAGATTTGCGTTCATCCCAGATTTCCATATTGGTTTTGTCAATCTTAAATGACCCGAGACACCGCCCTGGACCATTGCGTGTATGTGTTATGGCATCATTATTTCGTATAAAATGCATTTACTTTTTTGTCCAATTTATGTTTGGATGTCATTTTTTTCCTTTAATAATCGTAGAAGAATGATTCATAGTGCACTCCGCATTGGTCAAGCAGCACGTGCCGCGCGCCGTCGTCAACAACAATCGGCATCACACCATCACCACCGGCCACATCGCCCTGTGCAACGGGCCCCTGAACCTGAGCTTGGTCCTTACAATATTTGGGAATATGGCGAAGAAAGCAACTACGGCCCGGCGCCCAAATGGATCAAGCATTTTGATTCTGCAGAAGCACGCAATGCATATTTGGCTGAACGACGTGCACGACAGGAGGCTGAAGAACAAGAATGGGCAGAATATTGGCGTCGTAGGGAAGAAGCAAATGCGCGTAGGCAGGCTGAATATGAACGACGTGCAGAATTGCAACTTGCGGAAGAAGCACGTCAAGCCGAACAGCGTCGTGCAAATGCTGAAGCTGCTGCGGCCGCCCAGCGTAATGCCGAAAATGCAAACAATGCAGCCACTAGACAAATGGGTTGTTTTGGCCGCACTTGCAAACGCGCATACCAATGGCTCACTGGCTCGCACACACTGTCTGGCAATCGCAAGGGACGTGGTGGTCGTCGCAGCACACGTCGGGGACGCAAACATTAATTATATTTAAATTCGCACATTATTTACAATACTTTTTCTGTGTATAACTTGGAATCAGGGGCTTTTGTGAACAGTTGTGACAACTCATCTGATTGAGGCAAAATCTTCATCCCGTCGTTATTCAAAAACCTCGTCTAGAAAAAATCTTCCTACTAATTAAAATGAGCAAGTACTGGACCCAATATATTCATGAAGGAAATGTTGCGGGTGCAAAGGCATATCAAGAGCGATATGGCAAATACTTTTCAATGGGCGAAGACTCCTTTGTAATGGTTGCAGACGCCAATTGTGACCAATTAAAACTGGTTGATGATTTAATTGCTGAAGACCATAGGTTTAGTTATCCCGACGCACTTAGAACAATTGCAGGCGATATAGAGAATGTAAGGATAGGTCATGTATATCATAAATATAGGGTCCTTAACGGCATCCACATACTTCTGTACTTACTTTCACGAGATGACAAAGAGGAAGTTATGATTATGGAAGATATGTGGAATAATGAATGGTCTGACGAATCATACTTAACTCAGATTTATGAATTTATGCGTGCGAATCGTGCGGATATTGTCCAAATCTTGGCAGAGTTGAGTCGGCGTGTGAAATTATTAAAAAGTAAACCAATTGCAGAATTTCTCGGAAAAGCATTTGGCGCAAAAGAAGTGCCAAAATTAATTACAGATGCGCTTCAGGTCCCCGCCTTTAATCGCCGCAAACATCTGTTAAGAAGTACATTTAAGAATAATGCAAGAACAGGAGGAAAGCGCCAAAGGCGGCTAACTAGACGGCGCGGTAACAATTTGAAAAATTGACGGTCTGAACATTAAAAAACAGTATATGTGTAGGATGGATGCGATTTACGCAAAGTACGAGCCCCTCATTACATTTGCAGAAAGTCGCTTACGACCTGATGAAATCCTTTCCGTCCGACAGGCATACGAAGCGCGCCCCGAATACATTGGGCTTGGAGACAGCAATGCAACAAAACTAAACAATATGTATTATTTGCGTGATAGCGAACTCACGGCGGCTAGACCTAAAAGCACATTATGGCCTGTTGTTGTCTGCATTGGTGCATTTGCACTTGTTGCACATTTCATAAAACACTAATAATATCCACGAATGCGTTTTTTTACGGCTGCAAATGGCTCACGCCATCCACAATCCGCACGGTCTCCAGGTCCACGCATCCCATCGCTTGCCCCAAATCCTGAAAAACACTGACAAACTCCTGAATCACGATCACATAACCCGCGACCACTGCATTCCTGTTCGCGCGTTGTCCCTTTTAGCAATTCGGCAGTTTGTATGGTCGTAAATCCATATGGCGCGGTTTTCAAATAAGTAACCGTGCCTGCACGAAAACGTAGATGTGTATCCAACCACCCATCTTCTGGCAACACCTGAATCGCAGGAACGTCTCCGTGTTCTGTTTTAAATTTGAATTGAATGCGATTTCCTGGTGGCGGTTCGCATGCGTGCACACCGGAAAAAACCACGTCCATACGACCTATTGTTGATAATGACTCCATTATGGATTGAAGGTCGTATGTAGACGACGT